>Ga0222650_1001272_pt1 | contig 13331 bp, 11 predicted proteins | sample AntAcemetagen367_FD_179820 | JGI IMG/M metagenome (GOLD analysis project Ga0222650, IMG submission 179820) | Saline water microbial communities from Ace Lake, Antarctica - #367 | ecosystem: Environmental > Aquatic > Non-marine Saline and Alkaline > Saline | place: Antarctica: Ace Lake...
TCCCGTGCCACCTGTTCCCGTGCCACCTGTTCCTGTGCCACCTGTTTCCGTGCCACCTGTTTCCGTGCCGCCTGTTTCCGGCGTTGACGAATCATCCACTTCATCCCAAACAAACAAATCCGTCCCCGCAGCATATTCCTCTGCGTTCGTCCGGCCATCCCCGTCGTAGTCGGCACCTCCATCGACAATATCCCAGACCGGGTCGGCGATGTATCCAAGCGCCTCCATGATCGGGGCGAGGACGACCCATTCGGCGTAGTCGCTGATGCCGTCGTTGTCGCCGTCTCCGTTGCTCACGAGGTCTGAGGAACCCATGCGATATTCGATTCCGGCGGGAATATCATCTTCATCCTCGTCGGTGGTCTTTCCGTCTGACGCAAAAGTGGGGCTTAAACCGATCGCAATTTCATATCCATCCGGCAGATAATCGCCGTCAGTGTCGGCATCGTTGGCACTCGTGGTGTAATTGACATACATTCCCATATCGACCCAAATCTGTGAGGTCTCAACGTAGGTTTCTCCGGTCGCTTCATCGTAAAAGTCGAAGTATTGCTCTTCCCAATAGCCGTCCTCCTGATAGGCGTCGTACTGGAATACTTCCTCCTCATCGGTTCTCCCGTCCGCGTCGGTATCTAATCGAAAAGGATCGGTTTGATAGTAAAACTCCGCCGCATTGCTGATTCCGTCTGAGTCTTCGTCGCCATATTCAGTCAATCCCGGTTGGCGAATTTGAATTGCCTCCGGCAGGGAATACTGGTCCAGGGAAAACAAATCAGAAGCGTCAGCCGGATTGAGTCCGTGGGTCATTTCCCAAAAATCGGAATATCGATCCCCGTCGGTATCGGACGAAAGCGGATCACTGAAATAAATGACCGGGCTTGGTGATACTTCGACCATTTCAGTGAAGCTGAAAGTTTCGCCACTTTCGGGATCGATGTGATCGACGTAAACTTCTTCATAAACCGGCTCATCACCCCCCTCGACGAAGATGGAGACCTGTCCGTTCACCTCTTCACCGTCACTCAATCCATCGCGGTCGGAATCACTCAAGCGGGGATGAGTCTTTTCCACAAACTCCTCTTCCGAAGTCAATCCGTCGTTATCATGATCGACGTCCATTTCGGCGGGGGCGATGTCGTAGACCCGCTGCCAGACCGTCCGTGGTGAGAGGGGTTCGGGAGCGACCGTAGCGGCGGTCGAATCCTCTGATGCGGGATTCTCTTCGATTCCGGCAACGGTTTCAGTCGAGCCAACAGCCTCGATATCATCGCCCTCCGGGGTCGTTGCGGAATCGCCATCCATACCACCCTCGCCCGCAGAATCCCCGGTCGATGAGGTTTCACTGTTCCCACCCGCTGTCGTTTCATCCACCGGTGATGGATCAGACGGGTCATTCGGGTTAGAGAACAACAAAACAACTTCTTCAAAGTCACTGAAACCATCGTTATCGCTGTCTGTGTCGAAGCGTTTCGTGGCTTCCTGATATTCCTCCCCGTCGGTGAGGAGATCGAAATCCGAATCTTTCCGACCATCCGCCGGATCTAGCGGATGGAATCCATAGTCCCTTTCGTAGCCGTCGGGGTAGCCATCGTCGTCTGAATCGGAATCCGCAGGATCGGTTTGAATCCAAATGGTTTCGGAATAACTACCTCCGCCATACACCTCAAATTCTTCACCCGTCAACGGATCATAGTCGGTGTAGTAAAAATCATCTTCGAAAGTCACGGTGATTTCAAAACCGAGGACTTCATCAAGATCATCAATGCCGTCCCCATCGGTATCGTAGCTGCCAGTGTCGTAAGTCGAGTCGTAAGTCGAGTCGTAAGTCGAGTCGTAAGTCGAGTCGTAGGTCGAGTCGTAGTCGTAGCTGGTATCGTAAGTCGAGTCGTAAGTCGAGTCGTAAGTCGAGTCGTAGGTCGAGTCGTAGGTCGAGTCGTAGGTCGAGTCGTAGGTCGAGTCGTAGGTCGAGTCGTAGGTCGAGTCGTAGGTCGAGTCGTAGGTCGAGTCGTAGTCGTAGTCGTAGTTGGTATCGTAGGTCGAATCATACCAGGGATCACCAATCCACTCGCCGGTCTCATCATCGTAACCGTCGTAATCCCAATCCTCCGCGTGGTAGGTCGGGGTGATGGTGACAAGCATCCAGGCAAGGAGCAGAAAAAGCCGATTACGCCTCAAAGAGGAGAGCAGGATGGCGCGGGGCGCGGGGCGCGGGGCGCGGGGCGCGGAAAAATTGCCTCCTCATGTTTGGAAGATTAGGGAAATTGGGAGCCCCTCGGCAAGATTTTTCTTTCGCTGTCTGAAAATTAGCGCTCACGATCAACGAAAACCTGAAACCGATGGCAGGAATCCCGTCACTATGACGCCTTCCGAGGGAGAAACCCGGGATTCAGAATTTCCGCGGTTGTCACTTTCTTCCAATCCCCCTCCTCAATTTTTTCCGCCACCCCCTATCTTAGATCATAACAAATCAACCGCGAACCCAGTTCACTCTGATTAATATAAAGGAGACCATCACTCAGCGCCGGTGGCGCCCAGGTCTCCGGAGCGTAGAAAAGCCGGGCCATCGCTCCGAGGCGGTAGCCACTGGCATCGAGCTGCATCTGAATGAGGGCGCCGTTTTCACTGAGGCAAAGGAATTGCCCGTCGACATGGATGAGATGCGCATGCCCTAAACTGATCGGAATGTCGCGCCCGTCCCACGGGATCGTGGTTTGATAAAAGGCCTCATTCCAGAGCATCCGCCCCGAGAAGGCATCGAAGGCGAGCATCAAACCACCGTTTCCTCCGAATCCGTAGATGATTCCATCGTGATAGATCGGCGTCTGAAACTGGCACCCGAACTCGGGGGACTGCCAACGAATCCGGGCGCGGAATTCGGAATCATACTCCAACATGACCCCGCCCTTTCCATAATCCTCGGTGATGAAGACCCGGTTCGGCCCCGAGGGCACCGGCGTCGCCGCGTTGACGCTCGCGAAATTTTCCGACCGCCACGAGAAAGCATCATCGATTTTTCCATCGACCGGATTGATCAAGAGGAGCCCACCATGCGGCGGCTTCACCATGCCCCCTGCAAAGACGAGGAGACGATCCTCACCATTAACCGGCATCATGACCGGCGACGCATAACTCCCGTTCCACTCGTGATCCGCCGCCCAGAGCACCGTCCCGTCAGCCTTGTCAAAAGCAACGACACAGGCTTCTTCTGCGCCGACCTGAATGATCAGCTTTTCGCCATAAAGCAAAGGTGACGAGCCGTAGCCGAAGAAAAAGGGAGATGGGCCGAACTCATCAGCGAGCTTCAACTGCCATGAGATCGATCCATCCCCCAGGGCAAGACAGATGAGGTCGCCGTCATTTCCCAGAACGTAAACCAGTCCCGTCTCGACATCGATGACCGGGCTCGAGCGCGGGGTGTCAGTGATGCCGTAACTCTGCGCGACATCGACCGGGTAGGCGTGCTTCCAAATCTCCTCACCCGTGACGGCATCAAGGCAGCGGATTTCCTCCGTCTCCTCGACCTGATGAATGAAAACAAGCTTCCCGTCCGCAATGACCGGACCGGAATGCCCTTTGCCACGCTCCACTTCCCAGAGGATAGGCGGGCCTTCGGCCGGAAAGCTCAGATTCAACCCCGTTTCCGAACTGTGAAGATCCTGATTCGGCCCCATGAAATGAGGCCAGTCCGCCGCCGTCGCCGTGAGGCAGAAACTCAGCGTCAAGGCGAGCCAACCATGTCGAAATCGATTCATCACCGAACAGTAGGGCTAAATCCCCCGCCAAGGATGCTTTTTTCTTGGAAATTCAGGCAAATCACTGGCACGAACAAGGCATGTCGAATTCATCCGTTTCCCTTCGGGACAAAAAAGCGCTCGTGACCGGAGCCTCCAGCGGGATCGGTCGGGCCATCGCTCTCGCGCTCAGTCGAGAAGGAGCCTCTGTCGCTCTACTGGCCCGGCGCGAAGAGAGGCTGGCGCAGCTCAGCGCGATGATCACCGGGGAAGGAGGGATCGCCTACAGCTTCCCTGTTGACCTTGCGAAAACCGACCTCACTCAGGACGCCGTCCACATGGCCGCGAGCAGTCTCGATGGCCTCGATATCGTGATCAACGCCGCCGGCGTCGCCAAGCAGGCAAAACTCACTGATGGACTCATTGAAGACTGGAAAAACATGTTGGATATCAATGTTTTAGCCCTCTCTATCGTGACACGTGAAGCACTCCCCTACCTCCCTGAAAACGGTGGACACATCGTCAATATCAGCAGCATGTCAGGACATCGTGTCCCTGGAAAAGGCGGATTCTACGCCGCGACCAAATTCGCCGTCCGCGCCCTCACCGAGGGGCTTCGTCAAGAACTTCGCGGAGCCGGAAATCAAACCCGCGTCAGCAGCATTTCGCCCGGTTTCGTCGACACCGAACTCCTCGATGACTACTTCAGCGGCGGAGAAAACGATCAAGCCAAATACGACGCGATCGACTACCCCATTCTGAAGCCCGAGGACATCGCTAATCTCGTCATTCATCTGCTAAAAATGCCGAAAACCGCCGAAGTAACTGACATCCTCGTCCGTCCCACCGCACAGGCGACCTAGTCACCACTTCACCGCCCGCGTTGCCGCAAACATCGGCATCCAGCTTTGGAGGCCGGTGGATTCTTCGTCCCAGGTATCTTCGTAAAATCCGGTGATCGCGAAACCGGCATCGCATTGACCACCGATCTGGGTTTCCCAACTGTGGCTGTATTCGACGCTGAGTTGAGCGTCGAGTTGCGCGGAAAGTAGCTCGGCGTCGGCGTGCTCCATATCGGAATACGGGAGTCGATTTTTAACAACGAGCTCACCGGTTTCTTCGAGGATCTCGTGATCGAAGAGGAAGAACGCCGGATTCATAAAGCCGCAGAGAATGGCACCGCCCGGCTTGAGGACGCGGTGGGCTTCTCTCCAGATAGGCTCCAGCTCCTCGGCGAAGACATTGGAGACGGGATTAAAAATAAGGTCGAACGAGTTGTCATCCAACCCTGTTAAGTCGGCCATATCACCCTGTTGAGTCGTGATGTCGAGGCCGTGTTTTTGGCAGGTCTCCTCGTCCTTTTCGAGCTGAATGTCCGAAGCGTCGTAGCTCGTGACCTCAGCACCCGCCGCCGCGAAGATGGGGACCTGTTGTCCGCCACCGGAGGCGAGGGCGAGGATTTTTACCCCCGTGAGATCGGGATGCACCGGGAACCACGAAGCCGGAACAGCCTTGTTCGGCGTGAGGATCACCGACCAGTCGCCTGCCTTCGCCTTCTCGAAAACTTCGTCAGGATACGGCGTGCTCCAGCGGCAGCCTTCCTGCGACTGGAGGTTCCAGGCGTTGCGATTGTATTCGAGGATGTTCATCCCCTACTCCAACGACTGATTCTCAGTGCTGTCGAGCCGGAATTGCTCAATCTCGGTGCCAGGCTTGAAGACGACAAGTTCGTAGGTCTCCGCGATCTCGTCGGTGCGATAGCGAAGTCCGTCGGGTTCGTCTTTGCCGCCGAAGTCTTTCAAGGTCCACGGATTCTGAAGTGGCGCTTCGAGAAATCCTTCTTTCTTCAGAAAATGGACGAGCTGCGCACCGGTCATGAAATCACGGGGATAGATCTCCTCTTTGACATGGAAATTCTGCAAGGCCTCCTGAACTGTGAGGAGCATGACCCGGACGCGGCGCTCTTCGCGTTTCTCAGCGAGCGGAAACCCGATGAGGACCGATGCCACTGCCGCGACGGCTGAGAATCCGATGAGTCGAATAAGAATGGAGGCCGCTTTATTCATCCTAACCAAACACTTAAGGGGACAAAATAGAGGCCCAGCGAGATCGCGAGCAGCCCGAGACCGGCCCAGTCGCGCTCGCCGAATTTGTCTTTGCCGGAACGCTTCCTGACAAACTCCAAAAGCCAACCCGTGGGGCATCCGTATTTGCAGTAGGCCATCGGGAAAAAGAGCGAGATGAACAAGCCGACGCCGGCGACGGAGATCGTGGCGACGCCTGCCGATTTGATGATGTAGGCATCGAAGGGTTCGATCCCGGCGAGGTCAAAGTCGAGCTGGAGAAATGAAATCGCGACGACGACGACGAGAAGCATCACCGGAATCCAGCGCCCGATCCATTTTCCATCGCCGGGGAGCGGGCGCTTCCAGGTCGCGGGGACGACTTTCATCATCCAGCGCTGGAGGTTGCCATGCGGGCAGATGAACTGGCAGTAGACCGGCTGCTTCGTGAACCACGGTAAGAGAAAGGCGGCGACGACAAAAATGACGAGTCCGGGGGTGGCTTCCCACGGAATGCGGCTCTCGACCCACCCGACAATGAGCGACTGCGCGATGAGGTCCCCCATCCAGAGCCCGAGCAGTCCAATCGTCGCGACCGAGAAAATCCAGCGCCATTTCTGAAAGGATTTCTTTTTCCAGAAGGCGAAGGCGATCCCCCCGGCGAGGAACCCTAACAAAGCGAAATCGTTCCAGTGAAATTCGACCTTCCGCTCGAGCCCTGCGCCTCCGTCAGTGATCGCGAGACGATGGGTGATGCTTTCCATGACCGCTTCGCTTGTGCGCGTCGCACCGGTCACGCTGTAGATTTCCGCTTCGTTGAAATCAGTCACTTCGGCGATGGCGTCCCAGCTTCGCCCGTTCCAAGACTCCATGAAGAGGAAGTCCATTTTCACGTCGTCGAGGTGGCTCGGGGTGTCATAGCTCTGGCGAATCGCAATGCCGACGCCCTTGTCCTCTGTATTGAAAACAACCAGGACATCGCTCGGCCCGGAGTAGCCGACGATCTCGCGCGAGTCGGGCATGGTGCGGACGGCGTAGCCGATTTGATTTCCGGCTGCATCAAAGACTTCGAGTCCCCCGCGAGGGCCGGGATCAACCTTGAGCCGATGCGCGTCGGGCAGCAGCGCCTTGACCTCAGCGACGGTGACCGGCCAATCCCCCTGGACGCGGATGCTCTCATGATGCGAGCGAATGAGCCAGGCTATCGTCAAGAGCACCGCAAGGCGGTAAATCTGGAGGAGATGTGATTTGATGACGGAGGATAGCCGCTATTCCCGAACCGCCAAGTCACTGGAAAAGGGGATGTCCAATGTTTTGGATCTTGGATCTTGGATCTTGGATCTTGGATCTTGGATCTTGGATCTTGGAACTTGGAACTTGGAACTTGGAACACTATAACATCTGACTGAGCGCGGCTCGGGAATATCCAGCCTTTCAGCGCAACTTCTCCGCGATATCATCGGCATACCCGGTCATCTCCAAAAACGCCCGCCCCACGGCATTGCCGCTATTGAGATCGATGACATCGCAGGCACCTTCCCAATAGCTGACGCCGCCGGTGCCGTTTGCCATCTCCTGATTCGGCATCGTGGGGACCAGTTGAAAGCGACGCTTCACGCCGCTCTCGGGATCGACCGTTTCGATGATCGGCGTGATGGGATAGACCGCACCCGTGTCGGGACTTTCCCAATCGCCTTCGTGAATCCATCGATACTCGCCGAGCTTTTGATGCGTCAGCCCGCCCACCGGATCGATCCAGACAAGCTTGGAATACTGGGATGGCTCACCACTCTCAGTCCGGAGGACGTAGCCCATGATTTCCCGGCCATCGTAAAATTGGAGGGAAGCCCAGTCCCAGCCGATTTGGTTTCGATCCAACTGACTGCTGGAAATTTCGTGATCCATCCAGGCTTCGCCGTAAACTTCGAACGTCTTTCCGCCGAGGCGGAGGCTGCCCTCGACGTCGAGACGCGGAAAAGTGATGTAGTAACTCGAGGCGGTTCCCTCGGGTCCTTTTCTCGAAATCCCGTCCTCCCCGAAAATGACGTGTTTTTTGTGCGGCACCAGTTTGAGATCAAACCCGGCATCTGACTTGATCGAACCGACGAGCTGCATTCCATTGCCAGCCTGTTTCAATTTCCAATCCCCATTGAAAACATCAAGTTCCCCGACTTCGGCCCCGGCATCCCACCCGCCCCGATTGAGCCTTTCCTCGTGAATGAAGCGCCCCGTTTCCGGATCGCTCAAGCCCATGTGGGCCATGTAAATCTGCGACTCACCGAAGGAGTCCCCTGCCGCAACATCGACCGGCTGCTGCCCGAGACGGAAAAAGGTCGCCTGAAACCCGAAGCGTCGATCCCCTTCAAAAAGATGCCCGGTAAGATACCACCATTCGATTTTGAAATCCGGATGGCTCCCGTGATCTTTCGGAAAGGTCAGTTCGTGATCGAGACGCGGGACATTCCACGAAACTTCTTCAGCGAGCGATAGAACCATCACACCGCTGAGGGCAAGGCAGATGAAAAAATAAGGCTTCATTCTTCGCGTTCTCCGGGGAGGTTGGCATTTCGAAATCCCACGACCCAGGCGACGAGGGCAGCGGTTGCAAGAGTGATGAGGGTAAGCCAGACAAAAGAGGCCCACGGAATCCGGTAGCTCAAGGTCCATCCGAAACTCTGCGGATTGATCACAAAAATCAGAATCCAGCCGAGGAAAAAACTGAGGAGATACCCGCCCATCAATCCGGCGGCGGCGAGACCGACGCCCTCCCACATCGCGGCACGGGCAATCTCGCGACGAGTCGCCCCGAGCGATTTCAAAGTCGTCAGTTCCGAGCGCCGTTCCATGAGGAGTCCGGCAAGGGCGAGTCCGAGTCCCGCCACGGCAATGATGACTGCAATCGCTTCAAGTGCGTAGGTGACCGCGAAGGTTTGATGAAAAATGCGAATCGACTCGGTTTTCAAACTCTCATTGGATCGCGCCACGACTCCTGGAAAAGCCTCCTGAATTCTCCCTAACAAAGCCTCAATATCAGTTCCCTCATCGGCATAAACCGCGAGATTGGAAACGCGATTATCACCAAACCAATCCTGCGTGAGCTGTCTCGCAATCACGAGCGTTCCGGTCTCATTGCCATACTCAGCGAATATGCCGGTGACTTCGATCGACTTTTCTCCTGCCGGAGTCGGCAGAGGGATCATCGATCCTACCTTTAACGAAAAACGGCGTGCGAGACTTTCGCTGATCCAGCCGGGGAAAGGTTCTTCTTTGCGAACTTCGAGCGAGTCCGGCCCCTTAATCGCCGGTGGGTCGAGCCACATGAGCTGGAGGAAACGCTCGGGGTCATCGTTGTAGTCGGTCCCTCCGAGGAAGAAATCATTTTCTCCGATGGACACTTTGTAGCGGCGCAGTTTGTCCATCCCCGCAACTCCGTCCATCTTTTCCAATTCCTGCCAGGTAAACGCGGAAAGCGTGTTTTCATTCGTCACGGAGTTCGAGCCTGCGGCGGCAACGTAGATATCGGCTTTGAGAAGCTGCTGAATCCAACCTGTCAGGGTCGATTCAAAACTTGCGACAAGAATCGCCATCGCCGCGGACATCCCGATCGCGACAGCAAGACCGGCCGCCGTGAGCCGATGCCGCCCTTCCGGTCGTCGCAACTGACTCGCGGCATAGTGACGCATCGGATCGCGTTTCCCCCGCCCTAACAAAGCTCCTAGTGGTCGAAAAAGGAGCCCGATGAGAAGGCTCGCACTGAGGACGAGGATCACCGCCGCGAGATACCCGCCCAGAGGCACGACAGCTCCCGACGCGAGAACGCGCGGCGGGAGAAAAGCGCAACCCACTCCCGCGATGAGCAGCACCAATCCGAGCGGCCAGTTTCTCAGCAAAGCAAGACCCCCGCCCTGCGCCCCCTGCCGCATTGACTGAGCCGGCGGAGTCATCGAAGCCTCCCGCGCCGGAATAAGAGCAGCGGTGAGACTCGCGAGAATTCCAAAAGCCAGCGAAAAGGCAATCTCCCCGGTCGCGAGGGTCACTGCTGAAGTCGTCGTTTCATAGTAAAGTGTGTTCACGGTTCGCGAAATCGCAACGACGAGACCCACGGCCATGAGACGGCCGAGGATAACCCCGGCGATCGCTCCGACGATGCCGAGGATGAGCCCTTCCCAGAGCCACGCGGCCCGAATCTGAGCCGGAGTCACCCCGAGTGATCGCAACACCGCAATCTCAGCGCGACGCTTCACGACGGCGGCCTCCATCGCCTGCATGATGAGATAGATTCCGACAAGCAGGGCGAGACCGGAAAGGATCGTGAGATTCAATCGAAAGGCCGCGCTCATCTGCGTGACCGATGATTTGCGGTCCTCCGGCGTCTCAAGGATCCAGCCCCGTTCCGTCGCGAGATCCCACATCGCCGCGCCTATTTTCTGAAGATTCCCGGCGGCTTCGAAGCCGGGCGGGATCCTGAATTCCACCCGTGTGAGTTGTCCTTCGAGGCCCGCCAGCTTTTGCAAGCCCGGCAAGTCCATGAGAATGAGGTTTCCGGGCACGGCGGGACGATTGGGATCCTCCGGCACGACTCCGGCGATCAAAAAATCCACGACCCGGTCGTTCACGATGAGACTGAGCCGCTCATCTGTGCCGACGCCGAAACGCTTTGCAAACGACTCCCCGACAAAACCCCGGTCCGGCAGCCCCAGAATGCTGTCGTCTCCGGTAGCGGAATCCCCGGAAACTGAAGTGCTCCCGCCTGAGTAGGTGCCTGCGTTTTGGAGCGCCACGAGGTCGGCCCCGACCAGTTTCAAGAGACCGGTTTCCGGAGAGGCTGAGAGTGCCGCCGAGACTTCGAGAACAGGAAAGATGCCCACCGGGGTTGATCCGGATTTCTCCCGAAGCTCGCGCAGTGCTTCGACCTCCAACATGCCGGCGCGGGGACGAAGGATGAAGTCGCTCTCCCCGGCGATTGATTCGGTGAACATTCCGAATCCGGAAACGGCGGCTTTGTTCGCGAGCCGCACCGCAAGGAAAACCGCGACACCGAGCGCGAGAATCCCAACGAGAACGAGGGTCAACTTTGGCTCGCGCCGCCAGTGACGCCAGATCACCCGCGACCAGAGGAGGCGCCCAACGCCGGCCGCATTGCCGCCTATCTCCGGAGCGTCACTCATCGTTAAACGGCAAGTTCACCCTGTTCCACGAGGACTCCGTCGCGCATTTCGAGAGTCCGGCTGCAAATACGCGTCACACCCGGGCTGTGGGTCACGACCAGCATCGCAATGCCGTGCCGTTCGCTCACTGCTTCGAGGAGATCAAGAATGACCTCACCCGTCGTCGAATCGAGGTTTCCCGTCGGCTCGTCCGCGAGAATTAGCTTCGGGCGGATCGCGAGCGCCCTTGCAATCGCAACCCGCTGCATCTCCCCACCGCTCAACTCATGAGGCATCGCGTGAGAGCGATGCGAAAGCCCCACTTCCTCGATCAGTTCAGGCAACAATTCCCGTCGCTCCAAATCACTCATCCCGGAGAGCTGCAGCGGAAACTCGATGTTCTCCGCCGCACTCAAGGTTGGGAGGAGGTGGAAAAATTGGAAGACGGTACTGACCATGAGCCGGCGAATCTGGCACAGCTCCGTTTCATCGAGCCCCCTCAGGGAGCGCCCCTGGATCGTGATCTCGCCCTCGTCAGGCCGGTCGATCCCTCCGATGCAGTTGAGCAGCGTACTTTTCCCCGAACCGGAGGGTCCCATCAAAGCGGCACGCTCACCTGCCTCCAACGAGAAAGAAACTCCGCGCAAAACGGGATCTTTATCATATGTTTTTGTGATCTTGGAGACTTGCAGCGCTTTCATTTCTCGACACGGTAGGAGATTACGTTGACCGGCCCCTGTCCGGACCAGAAACCCCATTCATCTATCCCCTTTTCGAAATGCCACGCTTTCCGATTCAGATGCCCCAACTGGGAGAGTCCATGGCCGAAGCGACCGTTCGCGAGATCCTCATTTCTCCCGGCGACGAAGTCAAAGCGGATCAAAACATTTTCGAAGTCGAAACCGACAAGGCAATGATGGAGGTGACCACTCCCTGTAGTGGTAAAATCGTCGAAATCGCGACCGAAATCGGAACCAGCTACGCTGTCGGTTCTCATCTCGCCTTTATCGAAGCGACCGAAGAAGACGCGATCAAGGCAGGGCTCATTCGCCCTCAGGATTCTGCCAGTCCTTCTGAATCGACATCGCAGAATAACGGCGAGGCAAACCTGCATTTTGCGATCGCCGAAAGCGACATGATCGATCCGAGCGCACCGCTCGAAGTAAAGCCAACGGTTCGCGACGGTCTCCCTGTGCCGATTCGATCATCGGTCTACCTGAGTCCGCGGATGCGGCACCGCATGGACGAGTTGGGTCTCAACTCCGCCGACCTCGCCGGGTTGCCCGGAAGTGGCGCGGGCGGACGAGTCACGGTCGAAGACTTTGAGAAATTCATTTCCGAGATCGAGCAAAATCGCACGACGGAGGCCTCTCCAATGCGCATCGCGGTGGCGGACTCGATGCGGCGGAGCTGGACCCGTCCTCTCGCGACGGTGACCGTGCCGATCATTTTGGACAAAGTCCTTGCCCACCGGAAGTCCCTTGAGGTCAAACCCGGGGTGACCCTTTACGCAATGCGCGCCCTCGCGATTGCAATCTCAGAGAACACCGCCGTCGCGGGACGCCTCATCGGAAATCGAATCGTCCATCCCAATGCCATCGACATCGGCTTCGCCGTCGAAGTCGCCGATGGCGTTCTCGTTCCGGTCATTCGTGAGGTTGAAAAGAAGACCCTCAACGAACTTCAGGAAACTTACGACGATCTCGTGCGCCGGAGTCAGGAGCGGAAGCTCCCGCGGGAATCCACCGGCGCGGGCATCGCGACGGTCACCAATGTCGGTCCTTTCGGGATCACCGCAGCGACGCCGATCCCGCTGCCGGAGCAAAATCTCGTCCTTGGTCTCATGGCCGGTCGTCAGACGCCGATCTGGGACAAAGCAAGCGCCAGCTTTCAGCCGAAAATGGAGTCCAACTTCATCCTCAGCTTCGACCACCGCATCCTCGATGGAGGTGCGGCAGGACGCCTTCTCCAGCGGGTCGGGGCGTTGCTTCAGAATCCGGGTGATTTGTAAACCGCGTTCATGCGTGAGTGACGGCAGAGCATTCGCTCGCTAGGCTCCTGCCATGAAAATTCATCAATCATCTGATCCTGAGACTTCAGGAGCACTCGCGGCAAAAATCGGTGCTGAGAAGTTAAGGCAGGCGCTCGAAAATCGATCTTACGCCAACATCATTGTCGCGACCGGTGCCTCGCAGTTTGAAATGCTGAAACACCTTCTCCTTGAGCCGGAAATCGACTGGGAACGCGTCACGATTTTTCACCTCGATGAATATGTAGGCCTGCCGATTGATCATCCCGCTTCCTTTCGCCAATACCTCTGGGAACGCTTCGTGAAACAACTTCCCCATCCGCCACGCGCTTTTCACCCCCTCAATGGCGAGATCGATCCC
>Ga0222650_1001273_pt1 | contig 13320 bp, 10 predicted proteins | sample AntAcemetagen367_FD_179820 | JGI IMG/M metagenome (GOLD analysis project Ga0222650, IMG submission 179820) | Saline water microbial communities from Ace Lake, Antarctica - #367 | ecosystem: Environmental > Aquatic > Non-marine Saline and Alkaline > Saline | place: Antarctica: Ace Lake...
CTTCGGGAGGAAGGATGGGCAGGAGCGAGCGCTCTGCGAGGGCACCGTGGCCAATTTCGCGGCGACCGGTGAATCCGAAACGACCCGCTTCACCCACCGAGAACGGAGGGAAGTTGTAGTGAAGGATAAAGGACTTGCTCTTCGCGCCGCCGGTGAGGCCATCGATATCTTGTGTGTCGCGGCTAGTGCCGAGAGTGGTGATAACGAGGGCTTGTGTTTCGCCACGGTTGAAGATGGCAGAACCGTGAACGCGTGGAAGCACGCCTGTTTCGCAAGAGATGGTGCGAAGGTCAGGGCCCGCACGACCGTCAACACGCTTACCTGTATCGAGGATGTTTTGGCGGTAGAGCTTCTCTTGGATTTCGTCGAAGGCGCGAGCGACGTCGTCACCCTTTACATTCTCAGCGCCAAGCTTTGCTTTGAGTGCTTCGGTTGTTTCCTTAGCGATGACTTCGATCGCAAGCTTACGCTCGGTGTAGCTGTCAAAGTTGAGGGCTTCTTTAACTCTTGCTGCGGCGTGCTCTTCGCAGAAATCAACGATTTCCTTGGGAGTGACCATCAACGCGAATTCCTTCTTCGCTTTGCCAGCAAGTTTCGCGAGCTCAAGCTGAGCGGCGATGATTGGCTGGATGGCTTCTTGACCATACACGAGGGCTTCGTAGAAACGCTCGTCAGAGATGAACTCGGCAGAACCTTCGATCATCAGCATCTCGGTTTGGGAACCGACGTAGATGAGGTCGAGGTCGGAATCGAGCATTTCGTCGTGGTTCGGGTTCGTGACGAACTCGCCGTCGATTTGACCGACACGCACACAGCCGATAGGGCCGTTCCAGGGGATGTCAGAAATGAGTGTCGCAGCCGATGCGGCGTTGACCATCAGGATGTCTGGCTCGTGGAGCTGATCGGTCGCGAGGAGCAGGCCGATGACTTGCACTTCGTTCATGAAGCCCTTCGGGAAGAGCGGGCGCAGGGGACGGTCGCAAAGGCGCGAGGTGAGGATCTCCTTCTCGGAAGGTTTGCCTTCGCGCTTAAAGTAACCACCGGGGAACTTACCACCAGCGGAGAATTTTTCGCGGTAATCAACCGTGAGGGGGAAGAAGTCTTGTCCGGGACGGAGTGAAGACGCGGCAGTGACCGATACGAAGAGTTCGGTGTCGCCAGAGCGGATGGTGACGGCACCACTTGCGAGGCCTGCCAGGGTACCTGTTGAGATCTCGATATCGAGGCCTTCGACTTTTACGTTATGTTTTTGTTTCATTATCTTTGTCTTGTTTTTGCTTTATGCATTCAAAACGACCGTTCTGGGATTGGACCATACTTGTGTCGCTCGCGGCTCGAATCGGTCGAGCTGCTCGGATGGAAAAAAAATGCCGGACTCCCACTTTAGGGGAAGTCCGGCATTGGAAAAAAGTAATTCGGCTATCGGCGCAGACCGAGCTTTTCGAGGATCGCGGTGTAGCGATTGAAATCGGTGCGCTTGAGGTAGTCGAGGAGCTTGCGGCGGCGAGCGGTCATCGCGATGAGACCACGGCGTGAGTGGTAATCCTTGCGATTATCGCGAAGGTGCTCGGTGAGGTGCTTGACGCGGGCTGTGAGCAGCGCGACTTGAACCTCGGATGAACCGGTGTCGTTTTCTTTAAGACCGAACTCTTTGATGATCGCTGCTTTATCGATTGTTGTATCCCCTACGGGTGCTGATTTTGACATGTTATGTTTGATTGTGTGATCACGACTTGCGGGCTTCGAGTTGTCGAAACCGTTCAAACCGCCACTGAGCCGTCTGAACCGTTGAACTCTCCCCATCCGTGAGGAGGAGAGAGAAGTCGAGGAACGGGCTCTTCTCAGAGCGCGCTCTAACGCTGAAGTGTAGGAAGATGCGGTTCCCGAGCGTGGGTGCAAGTACAAATTCGAGGGTATTGGTCAAGGGGGTGGGTTAATATTGATCCAACAGCCACTTGGCTATCTGATATTCAGTGTAGTCGGGCTTGCCTATTTCGATGCTTATATTGAGTAGTTCCTTGTAGTCGCTTAAGTTTCCTTTCTTCTGCTCAAATTGTGCCATCCAGAAAGCAGCGGCGCAAATTTGTTTACGGGCTTGTTCGGGTGTCTCGGCTTTGCCCGCCCAATCGAGAACAGTCTTACGGTCAGATTTCCGATCGAAGAAGCTGAGCACGGGATCATTGACATCATCTGGCGTTTCGACCTGAAGAAGGCGCGATAGGTAGAGCGCGCTCGGTTCCGGTGAGTCAGTAATTCCTGCGAGGTATTCGTTGAGCGATTGCTTCGCTTCTTCGATTTTACCCACTGAATAGGCACAGATGGCGTGGACGAGGTTGAGTGTGTGGTGTGCCGTTAATTTTCGTGCTGCAATGCGGAGTAAACTTTCGGCCTCGGCGACTTGCCCGAGTTGCAATAGCACGAGACCCTTCTCGCAGCTCAAGACAGGACTGGAGGGAAGAAGTTGGTGGGCCCGAGTGTAGTCGGCGAGCGCGCCTTCGAGGTCGCCGATTTTACGGAGAATGGAGCCTCGCAGCGCAAGTGCCTTTGCTTGCTCAGGGTCGATCAAGAGAGATTCGTTAAACGCGCTCAGCGCTAAGGTCGGGGTGTCGCAGGCTAGGTGGGCGCGCCCCAGCATCGCCCACACTGCGGCGCTGGGTGCGATGCGGTTGAGGGTAATCGCTTCGAGGATGGGGATGGCATCGTTGGCGCGGCCGGCGCGTAGTAGTGTGCGGCTGGCAATGAGCGCCTCTTGGCTGGTCTCGGGGCGGAAGCCGGCGTCGATGGCGTAAAGAATCGCGGTCTGTGCCTCGGCGCGGCGGTCGAGCTGTTCGAGGCAGATGCCGCGATAGAAAAAGAGCGCGCGGCGTAGGAGGTCGGCCTCTTGGGGGAGTGCGGCGATGGCTTCTTCAAACTTCGCGCGGGCGGTGCCGACTCGGTTCTTAGCCAGTGCGGCGCGGCCTTCGAAGTAGAGCACGATGTCGCTTAGCTGGGGCTGATCGGCGAGGGGCTGGAGCGCGGCTTCGAGCGAGTCCCACCGCTCTACGCTGGCGTAGAGCGAGGCGAGGGTGATGAGTGCATCGTAGTTCTCGGGCTGTTGGCCGGTGAGGATTTGCAGGTCTTGGATCGCGGCCTCGAAACGTCCTAGCTGGGCGAGCAGGCGGGCACGCATCAGCCGCAGGGCGGTGCCTTGTCGTAGGCTTTCTTGGCCAGTTTGATCTTTATAGACGGCGATGGCTTGGTCGATGGCGGCGACGGCTTCGTCGTGTGCGCCGACTTGCATTTCGGCGCGGGATTTTTCAAGATAGGCTTCGCTGGTGAGGCGCAGGCTGGTGCTCGCCGTGGCGGGATCTGCTAGATAGATGTTGTTAAACGCCGCCGCCGCTTGATCCCACTCGCCGGCGGCCATGCGGAGTAGACCGAGGAGTTGGTGCGCGGCGCGAGCGTCGTCACTTTGCGGTGGAGCCTTGGCGATGACTTGTTGGATCAGCGCGCTGGCTTCCTCGCGGCGTTCCATGTGGCCGAGCACAAGCGCTTTGAGGAGGGCGTGCTCGTGATTGGTGGGCTCGAGTGCAATCGCGCGATCAGCGGCTTGGAGGGCTTGCTCAGGTCGATCTTGATCGAGCATAACCCTCGATTTGAGCGTCAACGCCGGCAGATAGTCCGGGTCGAGTCGCAGCATTTGCTCGATGCCACGCTCCGCGCCTCGAAGGTCGCCGATCAAATAGTTGCCCTCCGCGATACCATAGTAGAACGTGATACGCTCAGATGTTGGAGCCGCGCCCAGGTAGAGACTACTGAGACAAAGGATGAAGCCGAGGATCTGAGCGCGGTAATACATATCTAGGATGCTTGTGCTACGGCGAACGCCCAAGGGCAAAAAAACAATTTTCGAGATAACACCTGTTTGTGGGAGTTGCTGTAAAAAAACGCAGAGGACGATTGGAAAATGCTAAAAACTGTGTTTTAGCTATCTTTGTATGAGTCATTCTTCAAAGCAAAAAAAAAGCAAGCGCACCGCGACAGATGTATTTTTCGACACTGTGGGCGCAGTCGTACCTAGCTGTGGCCCAGCGCTACGGCTGGTGGAGCTTGGGCAGGAGCGTCCGCTCAAACTCTCGGAGAAGCTTGTGCTGTTCTACAATACGCCGCTGTGCTTGCACTGTAATTGTAACCGCGCGAAGTTTAAGGAAGAAAAGGCGAAGATGCTGAGTATTCGCGGCTCGGCTGAGCGATGATGTTAAAGCGCGTTTAGAGGCTCCGACTTCCGACTTCCGTCGGCTCAGATTATGACCTTGAGTATTATCGAGGCAGATATTGTGTCCGAGCATTAGATTTGTTGCCAAGAGGTGGCAGATTCATTATCTGGATTCACATAATTTGAGAAATATGTCTAAAAAACGCACAATTCGCATTGGTTTACTTGGTTTCGGCGTGGTCGGCCAAGGAGTATGGAAAAATATCGAGAAGAACCGCCTCGCTTTGGAGTATCGCCTAGGGGCGCGGTTGGACATCACACAAGTGGTGGTCAAGGATACCTCGAAAGAGCGCGAAGTTAAGGTGCCTGCCGATTTGTATTCTGCCGATCCTACGCGCGTGATCGACAATCCGGACATCGACATCGTCTGCGAGCTAATGGGCGGCACTGGCAAGGCGCTGGAGCTGACTCGCCGCGCGTTGCAGCAAGGTAAGATCGTGGTGACGGCCAACAAAGCTCTGATCTGTGAGCACGGTGAGGAACTCTTTGAGATCGCTCGGCAGTGTGGGGGGCATTACTTTTACGAGGCTTCGGTGGCGGGTGGTATTCCGATTATTAAGACGATCCGCGAGGCGCTGGTGGCGAATCGCTTTAAGCTGATCTTCGGCATTCTTAATGGTACTTCCAATTACATCCTGACCCGTATGGAGCGTGAGGGGCTAAGCTTCGACGCGACGCTGGGAGATGCGCGCAAGCTCGGCTATGTCGAGGCCGACGAGGCGTTGGATCTCGACGGGATCGATGCGGCGCATAAGGCGGTGATCCTTGCCTATCTGGCACATGGCAAATGGGTGAAGCTGAACGAAATTATTTGCGAGGGCATCCGTGAGATTACGGGTGAGGACATCGAGATCGCTGGGCAACTGGGCTACAAGATCAAGCTGCTGGCGGTGATCGCGCGCGATTTTGAGGCGAGTAAACTTTCTGTGCGCCTGCATCCGGCACTCATTTCCAAAAAAGAAATCATTGCCGGGGTCGACGAGGTTTACAATGGTGTGAGCGTGACAGGTGACGTCGTCGGCACGACGGTCTTGATCGGTCGTGGAGCAGGGCAGGATGCCACCTCTAGCTCCGTGATCAGCGACATTGCAGATGCCGTCTTTATGCTGCAAGGTGCGCCCGGGCCGGTGATCTCTGAGGAGGACGAGGCGGTGTATCAAAAACTGGCCGACGGCCTCGAACTGGCGGGTAAGGATGAATTGGTGGGCCGCTACTATTTACGCATCCATGTAAAGGACGAAGAGGGCGTGCTGGCGAAGATTTCGGACATTTTGGCTAAGGAGCACATCAGCTTCGCCACAGTGAACCAGAAGGAGCTAGCCGATGGCACCGCTAAATTGATGGTGACGACGCACAAAAGCAGCGAGCCCGCGATCGTGCGCGCTAAGGCAGTGCTCTCTGCGGAGGCTTCCGTGATCGGAGCGCCCGTGAGCTTCCGTATCTTTGACCCGAACCAGATCAGCTGAGTTCCCGCGTCTGCTAGGTGTAGCAGATGCGGGAACCGCTTCCCTCCTACGCTCCCCGAGCTTCGCAGGACAGGTCGAGTTGCGCGATCACAATCGACTGACGTTCGAAATGGCTTCGCCAGTCCGCTACGAATGAAAGGAATGCTAGGTATGAAAGAAATGAGTCGAATGCGGAGCTTGCTAGTTGACGTTGACCGTATCCTTTGAACTGCGGGCGCTCTTGATCTCGTCGAGGCCGCGGATGATGCGGTATTTTCCGCTGAAGAATCTGACGTAGGCATTGAGCTGGTCTTCCCAGTCTTCACGCATCTCTTCGTCGCCAGCCAAGAAAAGGACGACGTTGAGGGAAGGCTCAATGCCTCCGTTGTCGGTATAGAGCACATCCACAAGGTCTTTAAAATAACCTTCAACTTCGCGCGAGTTGTGGAAATAGTTGGGGGGCCAGCCAGGGTGAGGAGTTCCCCATTTTAAATCGAGCTCTCCGGCATTAGAATAAACACCGTAACGCTGTGCGAGCACACGCGGGGGCTGACCCTTATTTTTGCGGTCTTCGTTGATTTTTGCCATGGCATCGTTAATCCGCTTTTGCATGAGTGGCACCTCTTTTTGGTGCTCGGCAAGTTGATTAATGTATTTCCGGCTGGTGACTATGCGCTGCCAGTCGGCCTCTTCGCGCTCGGTTAGGCGTCTGCGTAGCTGTTCGAAGCCGCGATGGTAGCCAGTAATAAAAAAGATCGCATCCACTTTCTGCTCTAGGGCGATTTGTGTCATGTAGGCAGTCTCGTTGCCGCGGGTGCCCGACCAGCTCATATCTTTATTGATGTCCAGATCGGCGAAGGTTTGTAGTCGATCTCGCGAGACACCGCGGGCACCTTCGAGGCCAGGATTATTGGCGTCGGCGTTGATGGGAGCCATCCACTGGATGATTTGCTGGTGTACCTCCTGCCCTGCGGGCACGAGTTGGGGCTTAAAGACTATGTTATTACGACGATCTGCGATCATGACGTTGAAGAGGGTGCCGGCGGAGAGGTTGCCCACCATGTCGGTGATTTCATCTTTGATCACTTTGTAGCTATTGAGGCCGCCTTTGGCATCGGTCACCATTTGGCGGTTGGCATCAATGATGAAGAGGATACGCTCGGCGCGGGTCTTGAGGCCGAAAACGCTGACATCGGACATACCGATGCCGAGTGTGCCTCGGGTGCCACCGAGGAGGGAGCCGCTGCCGAAGCCGCCGATACCGGCGCTGACGGTGAAGGAGTCTTGCATGCTGGGCAGATCGACATTGACTGCGCTAACAGTGATATTGCCCACCTGCTTCATGCGCAAGTTCTGCATGGCTTGCTGCTGGGGGGCGGCCTGCTGTTTGATCTCAATCTTGACCTCGGGTGGAGGCTGCTCCTCGACCATGGCAGGAGGCTCTTCAAACTGGGCTTCGTCGGGGATGATGTATTTATAAACAGTGATCGATCCGAGCACGAAGAGGGCGAGCGCGTGCGCGCCTCCGCTGATCAACAGGACGTTGAGCAGCATGGGGTTCATCTTGCGCTTTTTAAGTTTAGAAATCATGAAAAAAACGTGTTTTGGGTGAGTTTACTCTGCGTAAGAGGCGAAGGAGACCTTGGTGATATTTGCTTTGGCCGAGGCGTTGAGCACATCGATCGAGCGTTGATGGGGGGAGTCGGGATCGGCTTGAATTTTAACTACGGTGTCGATACCGGCGCGGTCGGAGGAGAGCTTGAGGCGGGTCAACGTGGTGCTGAGGCGCTCCATATTGCGATCGTCGATGCCATCCATCGGTGCGCCATTGAGCAGGATGAGGCCATTGGGAAAGATTTCGACAATATGTTCGCTGGGGAGTTCCAAATTCTCAGCGGGTGGGGCATTGCTGGGCAGTTTGATGCCGATATCGGCCTCTTGCTGGAGCGGTAGGAACATGAAGTAAATGAGGAGCAGAAAGACGACGTCGATCATCGGGGTGATGTCGACTTTATCTTGAGATTCGAGTACGGAGCTGATCTTCATAATTATTCTTTGGCAGAGGCGAAGATAAGGTCAAAAATACCAGCTTTGGCGGTGGCCTCCATCACGCGGTTAACGTGGCGGTGAGCGGTATTCACGTCGGCACGCAGGAAGACTTTGAGTTGGGGGAGTTCTGCCTTGAGCGAAATGAGCTGTGCGGTGAGAGCCTCGGCGGTGATCGGTGCAGCACCGAAGTAGAGCTGCCCGTTGATATCGATCGAGATGTATTGCCGGTCGCCGGGCTCTTCGGGGATGCTGGCTTGTGCGGCTTCGGGCAGTTCGAGCTCGACCAGCTCGGAGCTGATGAAGCTGATCAACGTCATAAAGAACGCGATCAGCAGGAAGACCACGTCGATCATAGGAGTGAGTTCAAACTCCGGATCGACTTCGTCTGGTGTCCACATAGCCATAGCTTTTTTGGGTGGGGGTTGAGTTGAGGCTGAAGAGGCCTAGATTCTTAGGCGCGGTTTTTAACGGCTTTGTTCAGAGTGAACTGAAGGTCGCCGACGATGCGGCCGATGCGGGAAGTGATCTTGCCGTAGCGATTCTTAAAGAAGAAGAAGAAGAACATGGCGGGGATGCCGATGATCATGCCGGTGGCGGTAGTGATGAGTGCTTCCGAGATGTTACCTGCGAGGGCTTGGGCACTGCCGGCGCCTTCAGCCTCGATTACGTTGAAGGCTTTGACCATACCAGACACCGTTCCGAGTAGCCCCACCATGGGGGAGAGCGAACCGACGACGGAGAGGTAGTTGATCAGGACGAAGGGGCCGGCTAGCTCTTCGGAGCTGGACTCTTCGATGGCTTCTTTGATCTGCTCGGGATCGTAGTTGTCGATATCGACTCGGTTCATACCAGCCTCAATGATGTTGGTGGTCGGTGAGGGGTTTTCTAGGCAGATGCTTTTGGCCTTTTCCACGTCGAGATTAGCGAGTGCTTCGTCGATTTGGACGGTAGCTTCGCTGTTGAGGATGGGCTCGGCGCGCACGGCCATGAAGTTATAAACGATCAACCCGAAACCACCGATCGAGAGGAGGGTGAGCGGATACATCGCCCAGCCGCCGGCTTTATACATGTCGATGAGCGACTTTTCGTTGGCTTCGGCTTCGGCTGCGGCTGCGGCGAGGGCGGCTGCTTCGGCATCGGCGGCGACTCCGGTATCTTGTGCGCTGAGCGGTTGGGTGAGCACCCACTGTGTGGCAATGGCGAACAGTGCGATGGCGAAGAGGGCGGGGAGGAGGCGTAATTTTGATGTATTCATGATTTTAGATTAAAGTGAATGGTGACTTTTGAAGTGGGTGGATGGCTGCGAGTGTGTGACTATTCGGTGACAGGTTGTTCAAGTTCGGGCAGGAGTGCAAGTGAGGTTTCGGCGCGCCGCGCCCAAGGTGAGTCGGGGTAGAGAATGGCGATCTCTGTCCATACATTGCGCGCGGCGAGTGCATCCTCGGAGCGGTTGTAGCAATCGCCGATCAGGTAGAGCATTTCAGGCACCCAGACGTAGGAAGTCTGCGCGCGCACGAAGCCGCGAGTCAGCACGTCGAGCGCGTCGCCGTAGTTCCCCCCGCGGTGCTCGCGCGAGCCTTGCAGCAGTTTGTAAAGTGAAAAGAGGCGGTCGTTTGGCTCGGGCTCTTCGAGGGCGTCGATGATGGGGGTAGCTTCCTCGACGCGGTCGGCGAGCACGAGGCTGTAGGCGAGCCACATTTGGACGTTCTTTTTAACGTTTTCAGGCACGATGGTTTCGATCTGCCGGTAGAGGGGGATGACGGCTTCGTATTGGCCGGCGGCGCGCAGGGCATCGGCGGCATCGACGATGGGGCGGATGTTGCTAACATACTGACCGTCGACGGGGATCAGCTTAGTCATGTTGGCAGCGGCGTCGAAGTTTTCCTTGGAGAGGTAGGCATTCATCAGGGCGATGGCGCTCTCGCTGTATTTAATGCCGACCTTGTCGAGCTGAATGCGATTGATCAAATCGTAAGCTTCTTCTAGCTCTTCCGCGCGGATCAGGGTGTCGATCAGGGTGCGAATGGGCGTGTGTAGCTGATTGAAACTCTCGGGCACTTGGTGGAATTTGATCAGTGGGTAGGCGATGGGGCGGAGCAGTGTGAGGGCGCCGGTGGGGTTGCCGCTGGTAATCATGCGGTTGATTTCGGGCATCTTCGAGGTGTCGAGCCGTAGAGTCCGCACCATCGACTCGCTGACGGGCAGTGAGATCTCACCGACGCCTCCGTCGAGCTCGGCGACGAGCATACCGTCGACGAAATTAACGAATTTAAGAGTTTGCACGGCGCCGTTATTATTCTGCTGGATGAAGACGGGTTGGTCGCCAAATTCCGTCCAGTAGGGGTTGACCGTTTGGGCGGTGGCGGCGGCTTGGAGCAGCAGGCCGGACAGTAGGAGAGTGGAGAGGCGCTTTATCATGAGGCGTCGAGTGCGAGGTCTAATTTGAAAAGGGGCGAAATTCATACTTGCAGCTCCTTTAGTTTGGCTTGGATCGACTTTAGAATGTCTTCGGGGGCGTTGGCGGACAGCTCTTTGACTGCTTCTTGTAAGGTGGTGATGGCGTCTGCCTTTTCGCCCATGCCGACGAGTGCCTCTGCATCGGCGAGGTAGGCGCGGGCGCTCCACTCGGCGAGGTGTGGGTAGCCGAGGAAGGTGCGTTCGAAGAAGCCGTGGGCTTCGGCGTAAGCGCTCTGCGCCATGTAGGACTGGCCGATCTGGTAAAGGGCGCGGGCATGGAGGACGCCGCGCCACTCTGGCACGCGCAGGATGTATTGATATTTCTCGCGGGCTTCGGGGCTGCGGTTTAACTCGCTGAGTAGCTCCCCTTGGCGCAGCATGACGGCGGGCACTTTAGGCGAGCCGGGGAACTGGGTGATGATTTGCTCTAGATAGTTGAGCGCGCCCGATTGGTCGCCCTTTTCGGCGGTGACATCGGCTAGGCGCATGAAGGCGACGATGGTGGCATCATCGGTCGGGTAGTTAACGAGTAGCAAATTCCAGGCTTCTTCGGCGAGGGCGAGGCGCTTATTGCGCTCGTAGTCGGCCACGTATAGAATAGAGCGCGGGGTGAGTCGAGCAAGCAGCGCGGAATCGAAGGGCTGGCTCGGAGAGCGCTCGATGCCTAAGCGGTAGAGCCCCATCAGCATACGGGTCTCGGCGATCACATCGCCAGCGGCGCGGGCTTGGGCCAGCTGATCTTTGAAGTAATCCTCGGGCGTATCGCTGGGGTATTTTTCCAGCTGGGTGCGGTAGGGGGTGATGAAGTCTTGGATCGGGGATAAGTCCTCGACCAGTGCATCGGTAAAGTCGGGGTCGCGGCGCAGCTGATTATAGAGTGGCTGGTCGAGATCGGGGTTGACGTAAAAGTACTCGAAGAGGAAGCCACGGTCGGTGACGATATTTTTGCGAAATTTGAGGTCGCTTTCGAGGCGGTCGAAGAAGGCGACGGTGCGGGTGAGGATGGTTTTATTTGCGTTGTATTTCTCCGCGTAGCTTTCGATCAGGGCATCGACGCCGCTGTTTTCGGCGTCTTTAGCGAAAATGGAAATGTTCTCACGGTAGAGCGCGAGCATCTCGACCGGGCGCATCAGGAATTCGAAGGCGCGCCCTAGCTGGAGCACGGCGCGGGTGAGATCGCCGTCTGCACCGAAGCGTTCGATGTGAGCCTCGAAGTGTGTGACCATTTCTTCGTAGCGGCCTAGCTCTTCGAGCACGCCTCCGATGCGGAAGGCGGCTCCATTATGCACATCTTGCGAGGTGGTGATCTGGTCCGCCTTGCGGAAGTGATCCAGCGAGAGTTCAAGATTACCCGCCAAGTATTCGACCTCGCCGAGGAAGAAATAGGCTTGGTCGAGGCCGTTGCCATCGGGGTATTTATCAACGTAGCTGTAGAGTGTTGTGCGGGCTTCTTCGAAGCGCTGGGCGTAGAAGAGGGCGGCACCTTTGCGCAGGAGGCCGTCTTCGGCATAGACGCTACCAGGGTATTTCTCAACGAGGCGGGTGAAGCTGCCGACTGCGTCTTCAAACTGGCTCATCTGTAGCTCGGCGAGGCCGCCCCAGTAGAAAATGCCGTCTTCGTAGATGGTGTCAGTATGGGTGTTATACCATTCGGCAGCCTGATTAATCAGCTCGGCAAAGCGTTGCTGCTCAATCAGGAAGCTAGCCCACTGAGCGAAGAGGCTACGAGACACGGCGTCGAGCGGGCGCGTGCCGAGGAAGTCGACTGCGAGCGCGAGGAAAGCTTCGTTTTGGCCAGCTTTTTTCAGCTCGACGGCGAGGGCGCCGCTGACATCTGAGAAGTAATCGCCCCGCGGGAACTTACTGAGATAGGTCGTGCCGACTTCGATGGCAGTCTCTGTTTTGTCGATCTGTAAGGCGTTGGAAAAGGTGGCGTAGTGATAGAATTCGGCTTGGTCGTCGTCAGGGTTTTCGACCATCAAGTCGTTAAACATCCAGAAGGCTTCGTAGCGGCGGGCAGTCTTGGTGTAGTTACGGGCGCGGCGCACGAGGAGTTCGTTGCGCAGGGTAGGCAGCTTGCGCAGATGCTCTAGGTTGACTTCGAGGGTGGCGATTTCTTGCTGGAGGCGTTCGATCTGCTCGTCGGCATTGCCGAAGGCGAGCCGTTGATCCATCTGGTTGTTCTTAATTTCGACTTGTCCTTCGTGCCACTCGATCATGAGGTCGGTAGTTTTGATAAGGTTGAGCGTGAGGGCGGCGTCGTTGACACGGCCCACATCGACGAGGGTGTCACTGGCTTTGAGCAGAGCAACGTTCAGGCGTGGGCGGTAGCGCACCTCGGACTCTCTGGCCAGCATGGGCAGGAGGCGCAGGGCATCGTCGAGGCGGTTGGCCTGAAAAAGAGCTTCAAAGCTGGCGGCGGCGGCCAGTGCTCGATCCTCTGGGTCGCGAGCGATTTCGAGTAGCTGGCCGAAATAGGGGAGGCCGGCAGCCAGTTGCCCGGTGCTGTAGTAGATTTGGGTGAGGTCTTTGAGCATCTTAGTCTGCTCGGTGAGGTTGAGCCGCACCCGACTATAGCCGCCCGTGAGGATCTTTTGCATGACTGCGATGGCATCGTCATTGCGCCCGAGCGCACGTAGCACGTCGATGCGTTTGAGCAGCATGTCCTTCATTTTGGGCGACTGGGGGAATTCGTCCTCCAGCTTTTCATACCACCTGAGAGCTTCGGACAATTCGCTTTTCTGGCCAGAGACGACATATTCCTGAATGTAGCCGGTGCCGATCAGGAAGATCGGGAAGTCGAGCTCGATCTCAGAGTTATCGGATGCCTCGACGCGCTTGACCAACTCCTTGAGCAAGGGCATGGCTTCAACCAGCTTGCCTTCTTCGACCAACGCGTTGGCTTGGCTCTGTAGGGAGGTGAAGCCCATCTGGCTGGCATCGTCTTGAGCGCTTGCTGATTGCGACAAGACAAGAATGAGGAGGAGGAGGGGAAGGAGGTATTTTAAAGTAGATCGAAGCAACATCACAAAGGGACAGGGGTGAATGACCGAAAATGCTAAAATTCCGCTTTTCTGAGGGTCTTGTAAAGCGAAAACAATCTTTTTGAAAAGG
>Ga0222650_1001278_pt1 | contig 13250 bp, 9 predicted proteins | sample AntAcemetagen367_FD_179820 | JGI IMG/M metagenome (GOLD analysis project Ga0222650, IMG submission 179820) | Saline water microbial communities from Ace Lake, Antarctica - #367 | ecosystem: Environmental > Aquatic > Non-marine Saline and Alkaline > Saline | place: Antarctica: Ace Lake | collected...
ATTATGGCACTACATTCGGGTTTTCAAAAGGTGAATTCCTTTACTTCCAACGATTTCAGGGACTCGCCGGCTCAAAAAAAGTGGTTTTTCGGTGGTTTGAGAGCCTAGAATGTTAAACTTGGGTTAATCGTCTTTTCGTGATCCGAGCTATTTGTGAAGGGAACGAGGTGAGCCTCGTCATTGTGCCGACCGGAGATCACAACATCACTCTTCAGTTGCTTAAGGTGGGCAAGGTTCAGTTTGAAAGGATTCGCCTTTTCCAAATCGGTGATGGCTGCATCCACAGCAGCATCGACGTGTTTTTTGTAGCGCACCGCTGCCTCCCGGGAGGTCGCCACGATCTGTGCCTTGTAGCCGTTTGGGAACACGTGGGTCAGGTAGTGACCAATCATGTCCGCCGCCTTGGCTTTGATGGTGTCATCTGCTTCCAAATAGGCCCTGCGGCCTCCAGCTCCCATAATCTGGAGTCGCTCCGGCAAGGTGTAGTCATGGAAGACATCCTTAAACTTGTCGTCCATACCCTGGGCATCCGGCACCTCGGCATTGTGGGTGCGCCCTTCGTAAACGATCTCCAGCGTCACCCCGTCCTCGATGGACTGGCGCATCGTGTATTTGTCGATGTAGTCGCCGAAGACCCGCTCGGTTTTGTCGATTGGAGTTCCCGTGTAACCGATGCGCGTCGCGTTCGGAATCCCCTTGTCGAGGTTGGCTGCCAAGCGGGAATACTGCGAACGGTGCGCTTCGTCAGTCATCACCAGAATGTTCGGACTGGCATTCAACTCCGGGAAAGTCTCGCTCAGATCGGTCTCCCGGAACTTGTGAATCATGGCCATCACCAAATCAGAAGCGTCGCTGGCCAAAAGCTCCTTCAGCTTCTTGATGCTGTCAGCCACCTTGACCGTGAATCCAATGCTCTGACTGGTTTCCGCCAACTGCTGCTCCAACTGGGTCCGATCCGTGACAAAGACGACCTTCCACTTGGCCAGGCCCGTCAGCCGATACATCTCGCGCACCATGAACATCATCGTCAGCGACTTGCCGGAACCCTGGGTGTGCCAGATGATCCCGCTCCGTTCCCGGGGGTTCTTCCCCTTCATCAGACGCTTCACCGCCAGCTTCACCGCGCGGAACTGTTGGTAACGCGCCACCACTTTGATCATCTCGCCCTTCTCGTTGGTGCTGAAGAGCGTGAAGGTTTGGATCAGATCCAAGAGGTTATCTCGGTCCAACATTCCCGCCACCAAGCGTTGCTGATCGTTGGGACTACTGTTTCCGTGATCAAGATCATTCAAGGTGCGAGGATAGGGATCAGACCAGCGGTAGAAGCGCTTCTCGTTGTGAGTCGTGATCGTCCCAAACTTCGCTTGCTGACGGCAGGTCGTGACTACGAACTGGTTGAAGTAAAACAAGCCCGGGCTCCCCTCCCCCTTGGCTCCACGCTGCTCGCTGTAGCGCATCAGCTGATCAATCGCTTCCGGCACCGGCTCCTTCACCTTCGGAGACTTGCATTCGATCACCACCACCGGCAGCCCGTTTAGGAAAAGCACGATGTCAGGAATGATGTGGTGCTCCGTCCCGAGAATCCGGACCTTGAACTGGCAGACCGCGACGAAGCGGTTGTTGTCCCGGTGCTTGAAATCAATGAACTTCACCGTCGGGCTCTTCTCTCCCGTCTTCCGGTTTTCACTGACGCTGGTGTTCTCCAGCAACAAGTTGAAGGCATGACGATTGTTCTGGAGCAGGTTGGTGCTGGGGAAGTTCGTAGTCAGTTGCTTCACCACCGCATCCACCTGATCGTCCTCCAGCCACGGGTTGATCACCTTCAGTTGCTCCCGCAGGACGGGCAACATCACCACCTCGGTAAAGTTTGTCCGATGACTCTCACTAGGAAGTTGCTGAGCCTTGAGATCAAGGATCTCCCAATCAAGGCCGGCGAGCTGGTCGAGAAGCGGCACCTCGACGTGATTGCGCTCGTCGAGTTTGATGTGTTCGGATATCTCTTTGCTGCTCATGATTTTTCGATGATCTCCCAGTAGCCTCCTTTAGCAGATCCGACGCGTCGGACGAAACCATCCGTGCGCAGATTCTTCAGATTCCGTTCCACCGAGCGCTCGGTAATCCCAAGAACCGCAGACATTTCGGGAATCGTGATCCCACCGTTCTTTGCGATCATCGTGATAATGGAACGTGCTGTTTTCCCCGACGTTTTCCCCGACGTTTTCCCCGACGTTTCTTGGGTAGTCTTCTGGGTAGTCTCTTGGGTAGTTTCCCCACCCCGCACGATTTCCAAATACTCCGGTGCAAAAGGAAACTCGATCCACAAATCGTTCGGCTCGTAGCGCACCAGTGGTTTCGGGGTCTTGGCTTTCTTGCAGGTCTCAAAAATCCGCTGCACCCCGCGGCCCCAGGCCTCAATCTCGCCAGCGCGGAAGAAGGCGTTTGCCACTGCGGGGTTGTAGGGCGTAGAAGCATGTTCCGCCAGCAGGTGCTCCAAGGTCCAGCCTTCCGGCAGGACGGCGGGGTTCCAGATCTTCAAGCGGTCCTCATACACGCGGATCAGCACCGGAGCCCCCACGGCATAGTCGCGATGCACCAGGGCATTGAGGACGACCTCGCGCAGGGCGTCTTCCGGCACCGGGTAGGTTTCGATCCTCTGGATTCCCTCGTAAGTAATGGCGGCCTTGAGATATTTGGTCCGCACCAGATCGATGGTCCGGGCGACCTGGGAAAACAAATCGCCGTGCAGAAGGTCCTGGAAGGCGAGATCCGTCTCCGAGCGGAAAAACCCGATCTTCACGAAGGCCCCGGTGACGAAGCGCTCGGGATCTTCATGAAATAATAACAAGGCCGCCCGTTTGAGGTAGCTGCCCTCGGTGAGCTTCAGTTTGTCGATCAAACTGGCATCCGTGGCCCGCAGATCCGCCGCATCCAGACGTCCGCTCCGCGTCGCCAGTTCGCGAAAACGACGAATGGCGTCAGTGGAAAGATCGGCGATCCTCACTCCCGGCACCGGCACCCCATCCCAGGTGCGTCCCTGCTTGCGCAGGAGAAAGCGGTCGAGCGAGGCTCCCTTCAACTCCTGCAGCGTGCTGCCGCTGCGTAGGAAATAGTGCCCGCGATAGCTGATGGGATTGGAATAATCATCCACTACGATCTCCAGAAACGCCTTGCCGCCGGAGTGCCGCAGGTTAACAGCCACCACGACGCCCAGCAGATCGCGGATCTTGTTCGGCAAGTCTTCTAGCAACTTCTTGGCAGCCTTCAGTCCCACCACCTCCCCGGCATCGTTCCGACCAATCACCAGCGTCCCACCCTCCGCATTGGCAAAGCCGCACACCCAGCGCAGATAGTCATCGCGCCAGTTCTCCTTCCATTCGGTGTGTTGGGATTCTTGCTTGTTCATAGCAGTTTACTCACTCGGCTCCGAATCTTCGTTCCCGAGCTGTCGTTCCAGCGACTGCCGGAGTAAGCCGATGGAACTCGGCATCATCCGGAAAGCGGCGATAAGACGGGAGACTGAGAAATATCGCTTTCACGCTCTCGATGTAGCGGTCCTTCTTCAACTTCTTGCTAAAGGTCGCGAAGGTCTGGCGCAGCGAATTGGTTGGGATGTCACACACCGCCCGGCGGAAGACGTAGCTCTCCACCATCAGGACGATCTCGATGAACTCCTCCTTGCTCAGCCTCTGGAGGGTGAAGTCGGCATACAGCTCCATCAGGAGCGGATAGCACACGTCGGCTCGCAGTTCCCGGATATCGTGGAAGGCATTACCGAGCTGCACGTCCTTCTCCTTCCCAAGGGCGATCGCACAATAGGAGCCCGCGTAGTCCCTCACCGAAGCCAGCAAGTCTTCCACCCCGTGCTTGCGGGAATAGGCCTTGAACTCAAGGTAAACGTCGCCCCGCCGGATCCGGTGATTACCGGTCCGGATCACCAGGAAGAAACGCATGAACTCGTCAAAGTGGCTGTTGTAGCTCTCCGCCCCGAATCCAATCTCCATCGGTCGCCAGTAGTCGTTGTAAAGTCGGGTCTGGAGTTCGTGGGGAAGCCCCATCAGGACGAAGTTGCGGATCAAGTCGGCCTGCGTCAGCGCCTTCCCGGTCGAGTTCATGCTCTCGAAGATCATCTGCGGATTGTCCAAGCCCTGCTGCAAACGCACGTCCACGATCATCAGCTTCTGAATCCCCTCGTAGACCACCTTCAAATCAGCGGTGGCCATCTGTTCCGTAAAGAACTCGAAATTATCGGTGATCCGGAGGGAAGCCGGCTCGCATGGCTCCTTCCCATTCAAGAGGGCGATGAGAGTGTCCTTGTCGGTTCGGGTGAGCAACATCTTGTAACTCAGATCCCCCTTCCCGTAGCGATTCCTCAGATAGTAATCCTCGATCAACTCCGCCGACACCGGGTCATCCAGCTCCTCCTTCTTCAGCCGTCGCATGAGGCTTAGTAACAAAAGCGTCATCGTCGTGATCCGCTGTTGTCCATCGATCACCAGCCAGCGGGAAATCGCAGCACTGGTGTCCTCCTCAGGAATGTAAACCGCAGAGCCAATGAAGTGACTGTTGAGCTCAGGATTTCCTCCGACGCGGAGAATATCCTTCCAAAGTTGTTCGCAATGGCTCCGCTCCCAACTGTAGGTGCGCTGGAAGATCGGAATGATGAATTGCTTCGAGCCTTCGAGGAGTTGGGTGAATTGGAGATCTTGTGCTTTCATTCAAAAAATCGGTAGAAGTGCGTCGAAGAACTAAAACGGCAGATCATCGTCCGAAGGCCTGGAAGTCGGTGCTGCCTCCTCCACTTCCACTTCAATCGGCGCCGCTTGGTTGCCGGCCATCCGGTCAGCGACTTCCTTGATTTCACCTTCAGACAGTCGTTTTTGAATCCAACCTTCTGCAAATTTCGCTGTCTCTGACTTCGGGAGCTGATCCGGGGAAAGATCACGTATTCTCACTCGGGCTGGCATTGCCGCTCCTTCGCCGACAAAGATTGCTTCCTGCTGGGCCAAGTTCGGAAGGGCTTTCGTCATGCCTGATAGTCCGTCAGGGAGGAAGCGTGACACCTGCTGTTGGTCAGCGGCATTCGTCAAACGCAGAACCAACCATGTGCCACATTGGGAGATCACAGTGCTTTCCACATCAGCAGGGCGCTGACTCACAAGCATGAGACCAATTCCATATTTCCTGCCTTCTCTTGCAATTCGACGGATCGCGGTTTGCGCAGCTGCATACTCAGCTTCACCACGATCAGGAACATAGCGGTGAGCTTCTTCACAGACTAGAAGGACGGGATCTCGTTTCCGTTCATCGGTGGTTTGATAGAGCTTATATTGAAAAAGAAGTCTGGCCAACATTGCCGCCAATGGTCCGGCAACTTCGTTTGGTAGCCCGGAAATATCCAGGATCCGGATGTCTTTGTCTGCGCCTCCGTCCCCCGGAAAAACCCCGATCAACTGGGCGATAATTCCTTCGAGAGCTATACTCCCTGAAGTCCATTCCTTCATCAAAAACTGAATTCGGGGATCCCGGCGAAGAACTGAAATCTTGTCCAAAATGGATTTGAAAGTCTTGCCGAATTCCCCTGGAGGAACAGGTTCCAGCTTCCCTTTTCCGTTTCGCGCGGCCTGCAAAAACTGGATGTGATTCTGAAGCTCTACGAGACTGAATGGACAAGGTTTATCCCGATCAAATTCGTTCATCTGATTGGCCGTGACACCACTTCGAGGACGTGGCTCATCAATTTCCAAGCCGTCCTGCGGGGTGTCACCCCCATAAGAGTTTGGCGCGGGATCGACCAACCCAGCTGCCACCATTCGAGCATGGGTCAGCGCCTTGTAGATGATGTTGTTCTGCGAAGTCGCTTCTTTTTCCGTCTTCCCGATTACCAGCATCCGAAATTCATCCGCCGACATCAGCCAATAAGGAAGATTGATTGGAGTTCCTGCGGTCTCCTCTGTCCCGAGAGGATCATAGGCTCGATACACGACTGCCCTTTCTTTAAACGCGTGGCCGTATTCTCCATGCGGGTCCAGAACCACGATACGCGGATGGGAAATGACGTCATCCTTCGGCTTGTGCTCAAGCATGCTGTGCAGCAACGCCGCCACCGCTCCTGATTTCCCCGACCCAGTTGAGCCAAGAACGGCACAGTGCATGCCCAGCATCTTGTCGATGTTCGCCCGGCAAACTGCATTATCAGCTCCCACGTATTGAGCAAATGGCACGAGTGGATCGTGATCCTCTCCACGCTGCTGGCCCTCCGCCGCGTTGTAGATTGCCGCAATTTCATCGCGAGTGAGCAAGTGGGCGGTCTGCCGGGGAAGCGGATAGGTCGCAATCCCTCGTGTGAGATTGAGGCATTCCTCCGCCGGGTTCCAGATGCCTTCGGCGAAAAGCTCGACCTCCATCAGTCGCTGATCTACATCCGGCGGAATAGGAATTGCCGCCTCGATCAACTCCTCTGATCGCATCCGCAGGAGCGTGACGAATCCAAACACGACACGACGACCGAAGTGCACCTTGATGATACTTCCAATCTGTCCGATTGGGTAAACCCGTCCTTCGTGCGTCCGGGTGAGTTCCGTGACATCACCGGAAAGCTCCACTTTGATAGTCGTTCCAGAGACTTCGACAATGTGGCCGATCTTCAGGTCGGGGTTGAGATCAAATGGATTGTTCATAAGATAGATGCCTCCGGTCCGTTGATGAGAACTTTCGACACCCCTTGGAAGGTCCACCAGTCTCGCGTTTCACCTGTTGCGGGAGCTGCAAACGGCCCCTCGTCGCCCACATAGAGTCCCGTGGCGGTGATGATGTAGAGCCGCTTCTTCCAAGTCGATTTCTGCCAGCGCTCAAGCGTCGAATTCACGTCCTGCGAGAATGCCAAGAGTGTCGTCTTATTTCCATGGCGCTCCATCGATAATTCGATTTCCTGATTGATGTGCTCGTCACCAAAACTGTAGCCGCAGATCGCAAAGACATTCTCGTCGCTCGATGCCAAGGATCGCCGTAAAAGATCAAACTGAGCGGCAAATGGATCCCGCTGAGTCGCCAGATACTTCGTAGATTGTGGATAAATAAGAACGCGCGAAGCCGTCGCCGGGTATGTGTCGCCATCTCGCACCCGCCACACCTTCCCCTCATCACCAAGTCGCCAATCGATCGATCCGTGCAATTTAATGACGAGCGCACGATGACCGAACTCGGGCTCGGGGTCACCATAGCGGTGATTGCGGAATGCGATTGCCCCACCCGAAAATCCATCCCAGAAAGGCAAACAGGAAAGACCAAGCGAATCCTCAAGGAGAGTATCGTAGTTTGTCGTGAAAAACCTCACCGCCCTGCGCCGCTCCGACAGTCCCTTCTGACGTTGATCAAAGAGCGCTGAAACAAACGTTACATGGTCATCTACGGTGACAATAGGAACATCTTTTGTTCCAACCTTCTCAGGTTGATCTGCCCAGCCCGGACGATAGCCCCAGCGCACCGTTTCAGAAATCCACCCGAGAATGCGCTGGTGGAATTTATCTAATTCCTTCAGATCGAAGTTCACCGATCCAAAGACCACCTTTTTATTACGAGATCGCTCGGCAATGGCCCGGCAATCTCCGATATGGCTGAGTATGTGCTCAATGTGACAGCCCTCAGCGATTTCAGACTTGATGAAGTCCAAAACGGTGCGGTCGTTAGCCTCACCTTTATCCCCTGCCCTCTTGAAAACCTGCTCCGTCAGAGGCCCCATGAGAGGGATCCCAGCCTTGAAGCTGATCCCGGCTCCGAAGAGCCAGGCTTGGTTGCCGGAGCCAAGGAGTTCGTCCAGTTGAGTTAGGTGATCTTTTGCGATTGGGTCCATTGATTTATGCTTCGAGTAATTCTGTGACCCGCTTCCGTCCGGTCAGTAGGTCTTGCATCATGGCGGTTTTTAGGGAGCGGAGCTTTTGTGCAGTTACGCCGTGGTATTCCAGTTGTTTTGATGCTTTCGATATAGTTGAGCAGATCCGTTTCTGTTCTTCGACTGAAGGCAGGGCCACTTCGATTGAGCCAATCTGCTTTTGGGAGAGGTTTTTCTGACCACTACTCCCACTAATGAAGTTCATGATCTGACGTCGCGCGTCTTGAGTCGCTAAAAGCACTGAAAGCATGAATGGCTCGATTTTTTGAAGTCGTGGTTTCAGTCGGAGGGTCTTGTCCGAAAGCATCAACTTGGTTGGCGTCTGGAGAACGAAGACGCAGCGCCCCACCAGTTCTGTGACTCCGTTTGCTCGGCTAATCAAAACATCGTCCGGACGCACTTCTAGACTTTCAATTGGTCTAAGTGCGGTGGGCAGTCGCTTTGATTCAGAAGGATTGAAAACTCCCGATGAAATAGCACTAACTTTCAAGACTCCCCATTCCCCCTGACCCGGTGTCACATCCTCACAGCTCGGACTCCAGCCTGCATCGATTCCCGCAATAATATTGCCTACCTGCACAGCGTCCCACTCCACCGGGATTCTGCCGAGGGGGGAGTCTTTAAATTCGTGGGTTTGTTCGGAGCGGAGGTTTCCGTGTTCGTCGATGCCTCGGGTGAGGAGGTCCTGCATCAGGCCGGTCTTGAGGCGCTGCTGCTTGGCGATCAAGGCCTCCGTCTGTGCAATCGCCCGGTCCACCGTCGAGAGAATCTCGGCGATCTTGGTTTGCTCGGGTTTGGGTGGCGTCGGAATTTCGATCTTGTAGAGCAAATCACGTGACAAACTTGGAACACCAGTCGCCTCGTTCATCTGGCGCAGGTCGAGGGTCTGGAAAAAATAGAACAGCCAAAGGGGAACGGAATCGCCGAATTCGCTCAGGTAGTAAGCCGTGTCGATTGTCCAAAATCTGCCGGTTGCAAAATGCACCCGGTCGATAGTTCCCTTTCTTCCAAGAATGATAGAATCACCCTCATACAGGAAGTCTTTGCCCCTTCGCTCAGACCCACCAGTGCCGACAACCGGGTAATCGCCATCTTCAGCGAGAATTCCAGCGGGAGACCGTCCGTAGTTGATAGTTGCTAACTGTCGGAGGGACTGAGTTTCCCAATTTTCAATCGCACTCATTTCAGACCTCACCACTCACCTCCTTGCGTTTGGTATCGATGAACTCTTGCAGGGCTTCCTTGCTGGGGAGTTCGAGCTGGTATTTGGAGACGAAGGGGCGGTTGGTCATACTGGAAAGGGCGTATTCGACGAGGGCGTGATCCTTGCCGGTGCAGAGCAGGAGGCCGACGGGTGGATTGTCCCCTTCTTGCATCATGAAGGACTAAGATGTAGGGATCGCGGATGGAGAGCCGGGGTTCCTCGGTGTCGACCAGTTCGTTGGCCATCGCGGAGAGTTTTTCCTTATCGAGCGAGAGACCGGAGCGCTCGAAATAGAGCGAGCCGATCTGCCGCTTGAGGGCGCGCACTGACCAGTTTCCCCGGAGGCACTCGATCTCGTAGAAGGCGCGCTTGAGGGGATCATCGAGGGTTATGAGTTCTGCGAAATGAGTAAACGAAAGACTTCCGAAGAGGCTTTTCTTCGCGCCACCCAATTCGGGGGTCACTGACTCCCGAATTGGATCAGAGATCAGATGTTCGATATTGCCAGCTTGGAGCAGCTTGGACAATTCGGGAGTCAGCGACTCCCGAATTGTAGGATAGGTTCGGTAAAACAAGCGATAGCGGCGAAGCTCCCGGTCATCCATACGTGCAAGACCCATGCTCTTCAGTCGGTCTGCCAGTCTTGGCAACAGCGTGTCCCCATACTCCGCACGGTCTGAGCCGTTCATTTCATACTCGGAGATGTAGGCACCGATCACCCAGTTGCGCAACGTGAGGCTGGTATTGACTACCCGGTTAACGACCTCCGCGCTGTGGGTGTTCACGACACGAATCGCATCGACCAAAGAACTGAAGTCCATGGAAGTCATAGCTGGCTGTTTGGTGGGTTTACGCGGCATGGGAGATTCCTTTCATTTCAAATACCCCAATCCGGTGAGGAAGCCATCAAGCTCCTTGAGGGTCTCGCTGCGTTCGCTTTCCAGCGCCCGGCTAGAGACGGCGTATTTATCCCAGAGGGTTTCGACCGATTGGATCAAGTGCCGTTTGGCGGCATTGAGGTAGCGATTGAGTTCGTGGGTGGCTAGGTCGTGGAGCTTTTTAAGGATCAGGGTCTGCGCTTCTTCGTCGGTGAGCTTGCCGCCGACCTGGGCAAAGAGCGCGTCGGTCTTGGCGAGGCGGGCTTCGAGGGCGACGCGGTCTTTCGTGAGGGCGGTGAAGGCTTTCTTATCTTCCTTCTTCTTCGGATCGAGTTCACCGAGCTTCGCGGTCACCTGCTGGAGGAGGGTCTCGTTCTCGGTCTTGAAGTCGGCATCGCCGAGGCGTTTGAGCTGAAGCTTCAGTTCAAGTTCGTCGCTCTGAGTCTTGATGCCGGCCTTGGCCTCCTTGATTGTTTTTTCCAGTTTGAGGATGATCTTTTCCTGCGTCTGGAGAGCCTTGAGTTCCTTCTGGGCGGATTCTCCGGGGCTGCCCTTGAGGTCGGCGATGAGTTCCTTGAGGGCCTTCTTAATCACGGTAGCGGTGACGGACTCCCCTTCCTCCGCTTCGTAAGCCGCGATCTCCTGCCCGGATTCGACCGCTTCGGCAAGTTCGCTCTGGCTCTCGCTGAGGGTCGCTTCCAGCGCCTCAATTTCATCGGCCTCGGCCTGGAAGAATTCGGCGACGAGGTAGTCGTCTGGAATCAGGGTGTGATGCCAACCAGTAGAGACAATGGTCTTCAGGTCGTAGCGAATCTGCTGCCACCAATTCACAAAGACGCCGGCGCTCTGGAATTCATCCAGCACTCCGAGCGGGATGAAGCGCTTTTTCAGAGTATCGAGAAGCTCCTGCCGGACTTCCGGCATCCTCTTGCCCTCGCGCAGTTTGGAGAAGTCATCGCGGGCGATCCCCCACCAAGTCTGCAAGGCCTCGCGATGGCCGGTGAGAGTCTTCAACAAGGCGGCATCCGCTTCCAAGGTCGTCTTAATCGCGGGCTTGGCGGCGATCGAGGAAACAAAGGCGAGGTAACCCGGGCGTTCGGACTGGAAGAGTGAGTCGGCAGTGACCCCGAACTTGGCGAAGACTTCGTGGCGGGCTTTGACCTCATCTTCGGGGATGCCCCCGATGAGGTGGGCCTGCACGTCCTCCGGCTCGGGGTCCGGGGTGTTGTCGACATAGCGGCGGATGTTGAGATTGTAGTCGTGGGTTTCCGCGATCTCTTGCTTGCTGACGAGACGGCTGTATTTCGGAAGCTCGCGCTTGTGGGTATAGACGAAGTCGATTTTCTCGATGTCTTCGGGGCGGAGCTTGTTCTGGTTCTTGCCCTCGGCGAACTCGCGGTCGGCATTGATGAAGAGAACCTGGTCACGCAGGGAGTCCGGCTTGTTCTTGTTGAGCACGATGACGCAGGCGGGAATGCCAGTGCCATAGAAAAGGCCGGGCGGCAGGCTGATGATGGCCTCGATGACATCGTCCTCGATGAAGATCTCGCGGATGAGCTTTTCCTTCCCTCCCCGGAAGAGCACGCCGTGCGGCATGATGGTGGCCCCGAGCCCATCCGCCTTGAGACTGGCAAGGATGTGCTGGACGAACATGAGGTCGGCCTTCTTCCCGGTCTCCGGGCACCACTCACGGAAGCGCGAGGGGAACTTGAGGGTGGCGCGGTTGTAGTTCTGCGAGAAAGGTGGATTGGCCAGCACGCGATCGAACTTGCGCGGGACGCCGCCGTCGAGAATGAGCGGATCCTCCAGAGTGTCACCGTTCTCGATCGTGAAGCGGTTGATGTTGTGGAGGATCATGTTCATCACACAGATCGACCAGACGGTGCCATTGGAATCCTGCCCGAAGAGCGCGAGGTCGTTCGGATCTTCCCCCTGCTCCTCAACGTAGTGATGGCTCTGGATGAGGAAACCGCCGGAACCCATGGTGGGATCGTCGACCTCGTGGCCCGCTCGGGGTTTCACGATCTGCACCAATAGCCGGACCACCTCGCCGGGTGTGTAGAATTCGCCCCCCTTCTTCCCCGCGCTGTCGGCGAAGAACTTGATGAGATATTCGTAAGCCGCGCCAAGCAGATCGGGGAACTCGAAGTTGTCATTCACCAGCACGAAGCCGGGCTGATTGAAGTGATCCAAGAGGTCCTTCCACTTCTGGTCGGCAATCTTCGTCTTCCCCTTGACCGCGTTGAAATCGATATTGTTCTTCAGCACCCCAGCCAGCGCATCGTTCTCATCCTCGATAGCCGCGATGGCCTTGTTAAGCATACTGCCGATGTCGTGCTTGAGATCTTTCAGCGCCGGGACCTCCTCCCCGTCCTCATCCATCCAGGGCTCATGCCAGCGCGCCCGAACCGGGACGAAGAAGGTCTCACCGTAGGTCGTCTTGTCCTCCAGCAGCTCGGCCTGCAGCTCAGGCCTCTGGTGCGCGAAATCCTTCTTGATGACAGCGCGCTTCAGATCGAATTCATCGGATAAGCGCTTGAGGAACAACATCCCGAAGATAAATTCCTTGAACTCCGAAGCATCCATCTTGCCACGCAGAATGTCTGCGGACTTGAAGAGGAAAGACTCAAGCTGGGAAAGGGTGATTTTGTCGCGGGTCATAGAGATTAGAGCAGAGAGGAGAAGAGCGGCGGGACTTTCAAAGTCCCAACCTATTCCTATATCAAACCGCTATCTTTCGTGTTTGGCAATGCCCGAGGAGTCAAGCAACCTGCATTATTATGATCAAGGCGAGGATCCACGGTTGAAGTGGGCCGCGCCAAAGGAAGAAGACAAAAGATCGATTCGCAGAGTGAAAAAAAACGCCCGGTATTTTTTGGGGATTTTGTTGTCGTTCGGTCCGGTCCAAAGGCTCTTTCAAGACCTCGCGCTCCAGAGGTGCGTCTCCCCGAAGAGCCCTCTCCGCAGCGCGCACACGGGATTCGCGCTGGACAGCTCCCCGGCGCGGATTACCGGTGACACGATGATTCGTTCGATGGTGAGCGCGTGCGCCGCCTTTCTCGTCCTGCTCACCTCCTCCTTCGCCGGGGAGAGGAAGGAGGCTGCCGTGAGAGCCCTCGGCGATCTGGCCCGCAAGTTCAAGTTGCACCGCCTGACAGAGAAGACCGCACTCTAAAAGAGATCAATTCGGCCCACCGTTTCCTCGGCCACAAGCTCAGTGATTTTCAGCTTTCGGAATCTCTGGAGATCTTGTGTCTTAAATTAAAGCACCGATTTTAGA
>Ga0222650_1001279_pt1 | contig 13250 bp, 8 predicted proteins | sample AntAcemetagen367_FD_179820 | JGI IMG/M metagenome (GOLD analysis project Ga0222650, IMG submission 179820) | Saline water microbial communities from Ace Lake, Antarctica - #367 | ecosystem: Environmental > Aquatic > Non-marine Saline and Alkaline > Saline | place: Antarctica: Ace Lake | collected...
CAAGGAGTGTTGAGACCAAGGAGAAGTGAGTAGTGGCTGTTCAATGACGGGGACATGGCGAACACTGTGGAGCATCCTACGACCCTTTCGATCCTAAAATCCGTGCATCAAAATCCCCGAAGAACCTTTTTTTGTTACCTGAGGAATGCCTCGTGAAGGCCACCATCGACGGTGATGATCTGGCCGGTGGATTTACTGAGGCGGTTCGTCACGAAGATGAAGTATGCCTCGGCTTGGTCTGCCGGAGTGATGGGGGATTTGGTCAAGGTGCGGTTCGCGTAGAACTGTGCAAGCTTGCTGACGAGGCTTTCCGTTTCCTCGTCCTCGGAATAAGGAATGTCGTATTTAGCGAGGGAACCGATGACGCGGTCACGTGGGAACATTGCGGAACCCTGTACGACCGTAGCAGGTGCAACGGCGTTAACTCGGACAAGTGGCGAGAGCTCGATAGCGAGCTCGCGAACGAGGTGGTTAGCTGCGGCCTTCGAGGTGTCGTATGCGAGGGAACCTTTTTTCGCGACGGCTCCGTTGGCGGAGGTCGTGAGCACGAGGTTGCCCTTGAGTCCCTGCTCCTTCCAGCTCTTGAAAGCTTCGTCGGCAACGAGGTAGGAGCCGGTGACATTGATGTTGAAGGTGAGCGCCCATTTGTCATCCGGAATGTGACCGGTGGTGTCGGATGGTACGAAAATTCCTGCGGTGATGCAGATGTGGTCGAAGCCGCCGTATGCTAGTGCGACTTGGTCGAGCATTTCGCGGATGGCCGCGCGGTCGGTGATGTTCGCCGCGAGACCGATGGCAGGGCCACATCCGGAAATGCCCGATCCTGCAACCCCGATGCCGAGGCCGTATTTGTCGGTGATTTCCTTGGCGGTTGCTTCGGCTGCTTCCTTGTTAAGATCGACGCAAACGATGTTCGCGCCTTCTTTCACGAGGCGGTGGGCGGTTTCCTTGCCGATGCCGGAACCTGCGCCGACGACGATGACCGTCTGGCGGGCGAGTTCTTTCTCGGCGGGCATGCGCTGGAGTTTCGCTTCCTCAAGCAGCCAGTATTCGATGTCGAATGCTTCCTGCTGCGGGAGGGAAATGTAGGTGTCGATCGCTTCGGCACCGCGCATGACTTCGACAGCGCAGTTGTAGAATTCGGCGGTGACGCGGGACTCCGACTTGTCCTTGCCCCATGCGATCATGCCGAGGCCGGGGATGAGGACCACGGTCGGGTTCGGGTCGCGCATCGCGGGGGAGTTGTCGTGTTTGCAAGACTCGTAATATTTCGCGTAATCCTTGCGGTATTCGACGAGGCAGGAGGCGAGCTTTTCCTTCAGCGCTGCGAGGTCTTCCTTCTGCGGGTCCCATGCGACGTAGAGCGGTTTGATCTTGGTGCGGAGGAAATGGTCCGGGCAGGAGGTGCCGAGCTCGGCGAGGCGGGGGGCATCGGCGGAGTTCACGAAGCGGAGGATTTTTTCGTCGTCCTGGATTGTGCCGATGAAGCGCTTCTGCTGGGAGACCTGGCCGCGCAGCCATGGGAGGATTTTCGCGAAGGTATCGCGGCGCTGACCTTCTTCGAGCGTCTGGTATTTCTGACCGCCGAAGGCTTTGGCGTCGCCGCCCTTGGCTTCGTATTTCCCCGCAATGTATTCGGATGCCTTTTCGATGAGGCGGAGGGTGAGTTCGTAGCACTTTTTGTCATCGTCATCCCACGAGATGAAGCCGTGCTGACCCATCATGATCGCCTGGGTGGAAGGCTTGGCTTTTTCGATTTCCTGCATCGCGAGGCCCAGCTCGAAGCCGGGGCGCATCCACGGCACGTATTCCATTTCACCTTCGAAAATCTCCTTGGTCAGCGCCTCGCAGTTTTTCGAGGCGGCGATTGCGATGATCGCATTCGGGTGCATGTGATCCACGTGCTTTCCGCTGAGGAAGCTGTGGAGCGGGGTGTCGATGGAAGATGGGCGCGGATTGAGGTTGAAGGTGGTGTGGAAATACATGCCCACCATTTCGTCCTCGGCAGGGGTCTTGAGGCCATTGTCCGGCTTGTTCGCGTAAACCGACTGGAGGCCGATCAGTTTTTCCTGATAGAGGGATGAGAAATTCTCGCGCTTGGAGGTGCGGAGGTCGCCGCCGGAGCCTTTGACCCAGAGGACTTCCGTCTGCTCGCCGCTGAGTGGATCGGTTTCCATGATCTTGGAAGATGTGTTGCCGCCGCCGGTATTGGTGATGCGCTGGTCGGCACCGAGGATGTTGGAGCGATAGACAAGACGGTCTACCGGATCGAGGCTGGCTGCGTGGGAATCATCCCAGGAAAAGGTAACGTGTTTGAAATCAGGCATTGGATAGGTTTATTTGTTGGTTCTTGACGCGGCTCTCAATGCGCCTGAGAAATACAAAGAGCAAGAAAAAACCACAATATCCCACATGTTAGCTATCGAACGCCAGCGCAAGATCCTTGAATCCGCAAGACGCGATGGAGCAGTCAAGACGCAGGAGCTTTCTTCGAGACTAGGATTTACAGAGGAAACTGTGCGCCGTGATTTGGACGCACTTTCACGGCAGGGATTATTACGAAGAACGCATGGTGGGGCTGCGGATGTCTCCATGATCTTCCATGAATATTCGCAAAACGAGAGGGAGGCGAGACAGTCAGCCGAGAAGGCCGCTATCGCGAAAATTGCGGTCAAACAGATCGGATCTGAAGAAACCATCATGTTCGATGCGAGTTCGACTGCGCTGGAAGTCGTCCGCCGTCTTCCCGAGGGCCGCAAGCTCAGGATCCTGACCTACTCGCACGATGTGGTGGAGAAACTCGCGATGCGTTCGGATATCGAATTGATCCTACTCGGTGGGATCTACGAATCAAAAGGTCGGCGCTTCATGGGCATGCTCACCGAGATAGGTGTCCGTTCGTTCCGGATTGATCGTTTTTTCTTTTCCGGCGGCGGGTTTGATTTGGAACTCGGAATAGGCGAACCGAATCCAGAGGAATCCCGGCTCAAGGCGACAGTGATGAGTCATGCGAAATGGCGATGTGCTCTCATGGATCACACGAAAATCGGCAAAGCCTCCGATCACTTTTTCGTGAAACCCGAGGAACTTGATCTCCTGATCACAGATGGGTTGGGAACAAATTTCCCCGAACGTGCGATCAAAGACGTGAAGATCGAGATCGCGTAGTATTTCATACGCCGCCGATCTCAGCCAGACACAAGTCTTGAACGGGCAATGCCGGGGAAACTTTCGCAAAACCTCCGGAGGATTTGACTTAAGCTCTCCAGATGCAATCTGTTTCGTGCAAAAGCTGGCGCGTCTGACCGAGACCCGCACAAACCTTCTACGCCATGCATCCATACCCAAGCACGACTTCAAAGCGATCCGCGAAACCGACCGGAAAGGGATGGCGCATACTCTTTTTTCCTGCCTTCGCCAGCCAACTTATTCTACTGGGATGCGGCGGGCCTGAGGAAGGCGGCCCCGGTGAACAAGCTTCGCCCGCCGATGTCGGATTTATCGAAGTGCGGCCTCAAACTATAAACCGGACCGACCCGCTTCCCGGACGTGTGGTTGCTTACAAAGTCGCGGAAATCCGCCCGCAGGTCAGCGGGATCATCCAGTCTCGGCTCTTCGAGGAAGGCTCTTATGTGGACGAAGGGCAGCAGCTCTACCAAATCGATGCCGCGCGCTACGAGGCCGATTACGATATGGCGAAAGCCACTTTGGAAAACGCCGAGGCGCTACAGCTGAACGCGGAGGCACTCGCTGGCCGTTCCGAATCACTGGTGAAACGCAATGCCATCAGCGAGCAGGAATACGACGACGCCGTCTCCACGTTGAGTCAGGCCAAGGCTGCGGTCAGCATGGCTCAGGCGGAAGTCCGCATGGCCAAAATCAATCTCGACTACACCGAGGTGCGCTCGCCGATCAGCGGGTATATCGGACCCACGACCGTGACCAAGGGAGCGTTGGTAACCGAAAGCCAGGCAATGCCGCTCGCCACCGTTCGCCAGCTAGATCCGGTCTATATCGACCTGTCGAAATCGGCTTCGGCGGCGGGGGATCTGCGCGAACGCCTGACGGTAGCAAGGCTGGAAAATGAAGGGCAGGCGAAGTTTACGGTAAATCTTTTCCCTACAAAAAACGACGAGCCCTACCCGCACGAAGGCACCCTGGACGCCGCCGAGCTGGCCGTCGATCCGCAGACCGGCTCGATACGCCTGAGATCGGTTTTCCCCAATCCGGATAACATCCTCCTGCCCGGCATGTTCGTGCGCGCCTCGGTGCGGGATGCAGGTCGTGCCAAGAAAATCGCGATCCCGCAAAGAAGTGTGACGATCGAACCGGATGGGAAACGGAAAAGCGTCTGGGTCATCGACTCCGAAGACCGGGCGGAGAAACGTTTGATCCGCACCGGGGAATCCTACGGAAACCGCTGGGTGCTGCTGGAAGGCCTTGAGGCGGGAGAGCGCCTGATTGTCGAAGGCCGGATGGGCCTCAGCGAAGGAGCCAAGGTCAGGCCGGAAAAAATCAATCTTGAAGACTGATCCATGATTTCGAGTTTCTTCATCGCACGCCCGATCTTCACCCGGGTCATCGCCTTGTTCATCATGGGTTTCGGCGGCTTCGCTTTTTTCCAACTACCCGTCGAGCAATATCCAAGCATCGCGCCTCCCGAGATTTCGGTCACCGCGACCTACCCCGGTGCCTCCGCCGAGACACTGGTGAACACCGTCACCCAGGTGATCGAGCAAAACCTGACGGGGATAGACAACCTCCGCTACATCCAGTCCGAAAGCTCGTCCTCCGGCCAGGCAACCATCACCCTGACCTTTGAACCTGGGACCGATCCGGACATCGCGCAGGTGCAGACTCAGAACAAGGTCTCCCAGTCGCTTTCGGCCCTGCCTTCCATCGTCCAGGAGCTCGGAGTCCCCGTTGAAAAGGCGGGTGGCAGCTATGCCTTGATCGTCGGATTCTATTCCAGAGACGGTTCGATGAGCCGCAACGATATCTCCGATTTCCTCGCCTCGAACCTTAGGGAGCCGCTCAGCCGGGTCAGCGGAGTCGGCCAGATCCAGACCTTCGGCCCCGCGCATGCCATGCGCATCTGGCTGAATCCGGAGAGCATGAACAATTACAACCTGACCGCGATCGACGTGATACGCGCGGTCGAGGAGCAAAACGTCCAGCTCGCCACCGGAGAACTCGGCGGCTCGCCCAGTGTGGAAGGGCAACAGCTCAACGCCACCATCACCGCCCAATCCCTCCTGAACACGGCGGAGGAATTCGGCGAGATACTGCTGACCGTGACCGAAGACGGCGGCAACATCACCCTTGACGACATCGCCCGGATCGAGGTCGGAGCCGAAAACTACAACGTGATCGGCCGCTGGAACCGGCAGCCGGCCTCCGGAGTCGCGATCGAGCTGGCCCCCGGTGCCAACGCGCTGGAAACCATCCAGGCGGTCAAGGACCGCGTGGCGGACTTCGATAACATCATCCCCGACAGTTTGGAAATCGTCTATCCCATCGATGTCTCGCCCTTCATCGAGGCATCGATCAGGAACGTCGTAATCACCCTGCTCCTGGCCATCGTCCTCGTCGTGCTGGTGATTTTCGTCTTCCTCCAGACTGTCCGGGCCACCCTCATTCCAGCGATCACCATCCCCATCGTGTTACTGGGCACCTTCGGCTTTCTCCTTGCCTTCGGCTATTCCATCAACGTGCTGACCCTCTTCGCCCTGGTGCTCGCCATCGGCATGCTGGTGGACGATGCCATCGTCGTCACCGAGAACGTGGAACGGAAACTCGAGGATGACCCCGATCTGAAACCGAAAGAAGCCGCCGATGCCGCGATGAAGGAAATCTCCGGCGCGCTGGTCGGAACCACGGTTGTCATTTGGGCGGTGTTCCTGCCGATGAGCTTTTTCGAAGGCTCCGTCGGCGTGATTTACCGCCAGTTCGCGGTCACCATTTCGGTAGCCATGGGGATTTCCCTGTTTATCGCCCTCACCCTTTCGCCATCTCTCTGCGGACTCATTTTGAAATCCGGAAAAACCGTGAAAGAGCGCGGGGTTTTCGGACTCTTCAACCGGGGCTTCGATAAAGTCCGCCGTGGCCACCGGGCATTGATGGCCAAACTACTGGAAAACCGGGTGGTGCTTCCGCTCGTTTTTGTAACCCTCGTCATCGCCTCGGTGTTGGTCTTTGTGCGCATCCCCACCGGCTTCCTCCCGGACGAGGATCAGGGGAGGATGTTCACATTGCTGTCCGGGCCGCCGAGCTCCACGCTCGAACAGACCATCAAGAAGGTCGAAGAAATGGAGGACTTCTACCTCGACGAAGCGGACGATGCGGTCGAAGGGCTCTTCGCCGCCGCAGGCTTCAGCTTCGCCGGGCAGGCCCAGAATGTCGGGATCGCTTTTATCAAGATGAAAGACTGGGCGGAGCGCGGCGAAGCTGAGTCCGTTTTTGCGATCAGCGAAAAGGCCGGGAAATCCCTTTCCAGCATGCGCGACGTCATGGCGATTCCGATCGTGCCTCCACCGGTCAGCGCACTCGGCAATGCCGGCGGTTTCGAATTCCAACTCGTTGACCGGGCCGGCCTCGGCCATCAGGCGCTCTCCGATGCGACCGACCGTTTCCTCAGTCTCTCCAGAGAGAACCAACGCCTCACCCAGGTCCGCTTCAACGGGCTTGCTGACGCCCCGCAATACGACCTCGATATCGACAGCGTCAAAGCCCGCGCTCTTGGCGTCCCCATCGACTCGATCAACCGAACTCTCACCGCCGCCCTAGGCGGCACTTACGTCAATGACTTCCTTGAGGAAGGACGCGTCAAGCGGGTCTATGTTCAAGCTGACGCTCCATATCGCATGCTGCCGGACGATATCGAAAATTGGTACGTGCGAAACCAGAGCGGTGGCATGGTGCAAATGGCCGAATTCGCTTCCGGAAGTTGGAGCTTCGGCTCTCCCAAGCTGACCCGCTTCAACGGTTCCGCCTCAATGGAAATCCAGGGGGCCACCCCGGCCGATGTCAGTTCCGGTCAGGCTTTCGAAGAAATCGACCGTCTCTCTGCGGAGCTTCCGGAGGGCATCGATATCGCGTGGACCGGACTTTCCTATGAGGAAAAGCAAGCAGGCACCAACACCTGGCTGCTTTACCTGGTCTCCGTGTTCGCGGTCTTCTTCATCCTCGCCGCCCTCTACGAAAGCTGGCCCATTCCCCTGGCCATCATGCTGGTCGTCCCTTTGGGGATTTTCGGCGCGGTGTTCGCAACCTGGTTCGCGGATCAGGCAAACGATGTCTATTTCCAGGTCGGGCTGCTCATCACCATCGGCTTGGCTGCAAAGAATGCCATTCTTGTGGTGGAGTTCGCTAAAAACAATTTCGAGGAAGGCATGAGCGCTTACGATGCCGCCTACGAGGCAGCCCGGCAGCGTTTGCGTCCTATTCTCATGACCTCATTCACCTTCATCCTCGGCGTCCTGCCACTTGCATTCGCATCGGGTCCCGGTTCGGGAGCGCAGAATGCGATCAGTATCGGCGTCCTCGGCGGCATAGCAACCACCACCCTCTTCGTCGTCATCTTCGCGCCCTTCTTCTTCATCCGCGTTTACCGCCTGTTCAAGAAAGACGCCGTCGAAGCCAACCGGGGCTGATTCAAATACTTGGTAAGGAAACCAGTCGCAGCGACAGTCACTTTGATTCAGTGGCGCGTTTTTCTAAAAATGCGACGCTCGAAATCGCCCAAGTTCTTATCAATTACTTCAGATAGTTGCTACTTTTTGGACTCTTTGAGAAACTCCTGCTGGGCTCGTTGTTTCTGCTCTTGGGAAATGTCCCGGAGAGTCAGGCTTTTGTCGAACTCAAGCGAGTAGGTGTAGCGGAGGGCAGTGGATTTATCGAGCGAGCCGGGTGGAACTTCAAGGTCCCAACGAAGAATACCCTTTGGTTTCTCATATCGCAGGTAGTCGGCATTGGTGCTGAGAGGGTTGCTCGTTTCGCCTATGGAAACCCTGAGTTTCGCGGCGTCTTCCATGAAGGGCATGCGCTCGCGAATGCGAAGTTCGACAGGCACCTGCTTGAAGTTGTCGATGGTGATCTCCGCAGTGATGGAGACCTGCCGGTTGCCACCTTGCACGTCCTCGCGGCGGTCGACGAGGGAGCGGCGGGCCTTGACCTGACCATCCACGCCGAAGCCAAGGGTGAAGGTGCGGCCGCGGGCAATACTGGGGATATCGGTGCGGCCTTTGAATTCACCGTCCAGGAAGATGTTCACCTGACCGCCGAGCAGATCGCGGGAGGTGGTGTTGACGAGTTCCGCCTCACGGAAGACCGAGGTAGTTAGTATCGGGACGGCAACGTGGTAGAAGCTGGCTGGTGCCTGATGTTGGAGAACCGGAACCATTTGTGCGTCGCGGCGGCTGACAAGAGTTACTGGTGTGGAAAGCTCGTAGCGGATGCTCAGATCATCCTCCCCGTCCTGATCCATCAGACGGAGTTCACTCAGACGCTCGGAAAGCTCGATGAGCTGCACGCTGGCTGCGGAATCGTTGGCTAGGAAATTCTGGCTTGCGGTCTCGTCCATGGACTTGCCGAGGTATTGCGATTTGATCGCGCTGTTGCGTTTTTCCACGGCGCTTTTGTAAGACGCCGCGTTCACGTCAGCCGCTGTGTTAGTCGCACCGCTGGAGACTCCGACATAGAGCGGGGAGAGTCTCGGGTTGTATGCGCTGGTTTTCGGGGATGCGGTGGATAGTGCGATGCTGGCCTCGTTCCAATCCTCACCGCTAACCTGATGGATGAGGGCGTTGAACTCGATCTCCACGCCGCCGTTGTCAGTATCGCCACGAACATTGTAGACTGGGGACCACCCACAATCGCCGACAAAATAGTTCAGGCTCAGGCTGGCCGCACCGACCTCCGGTTTGTCGAGATAGACGACGGCATCGTAGGTGACCGGCGGGCCGGCTGCGAGTTTCGCCTGCTCTTTCTTGAGTTCCGCGAGTGCCTTCGAGTCCTTCTTGATTTCCAAGTCGAGATTGAGGATTTCCTGGGAGGCCTTCTCGTATTCGCGGAAATGCATCTGGGTGACGGCTTCGATCTCCTTTGACTGGATCACACCATGAGTCATTTCCTGGCTTGCTGCCGGTGCGACGAATCGCTGCAGGTCTTTGAGGTATCCCTGGCGAATGCGGCGCAGTGCTATCTCGTTGTTCGCGGTGGCGATCTTTGTCTCAATCCCGCCGATCTGTTCGGCGACTTCCCCTGCGCGGCCTTTGAGTTTCTCAGCTTCCTCCGGCGGGCGGCTGCGGCAGGCGACGGACCGGACCGTGGCCCCGTTCACCTTGTCCGCATGCACGGAAGATGGATCGGTAGTGGAAGGCAACGGGCCGATGACGATCTCAAAAGTTCCGGTTTTATTGGCCGGGATATCGACATGGCGAGAGACAACTGCCGTGCCCTGGTAAAGAGTGATATCGGTGATCTTTCCAGTAAGCGGTGGTGCGGTCGGAGGGGCATCCTGCGCGGGTGCCAGAGATGCCAGCGCGCCGAATACAATGGCTATCGGGAATGGGTTCAGTGAGTTCCGCAGTGTGCGAAATCTGTCTGAGGGTAGTTTCGGAGGACGGGTTTTGAACATATCCTTGGAGACTATCTCCTTAGGTTTTCTTGGCAAGGAGCAAGAAAATCAAAATCAAGAGAAACGGATATCAAAATGTTGCATACTTAAGGATTCGAACCTATGACTCCATCCGTGTGATGGTTGAAAGAAAACACTGAGGCCATGCCTCAACTCAAAACCCTCCAAACCAACGGCAAAAAGCCGCTGAGTAAAACCACCGAAAAGAAATCGTACCGATCTCACCTGATCCTCAGCTTGGAATCAGATCCTTAACCGCTTCTTTTTCTTCAAGCAACTCGTTGATCGTCGCGTCGATTTTGCCTTGTGAAAATACCTCGACCGGCACGCCTTGCACAACCTCCCATGATCCGTCCGCATTGGTCCGGATCGGCATGGAGGCCATGATGCCTTTTTCGATGCCGTAGGAACCATCCGAGCAGATCGCGACCGAGTGCCAGTCACCTTCCGGAGTCGGAGTGATGAGACTTTTCACGGTATCCATCGCCGCATTCGCTGCGGAGGCGGCAGAGGAAGCACCACGGGCAGCGATAATCGCCGCGCCGCGTTGCTGGACGGTCTTGATGAATTCGCCCTCAAGCCATTCGCGATCGGTGATGACTTCGGTCAGCGGCTTGCCGTTGATTTTCGCGTTGGTGAAATCGGGATACTGGGTGGCGGAGTGGTTGCCCCAGATACAAAGATTCGTGATCTCGGAACAATGCGCCCCAGCTTTCTCGGCGAGTTGGCTTTTCGCACGATTCTCGTCAAGACGGGTCATAGCGAAGAACCTGTCGTTCGGGACTCCTTCCGCATTATTCATCGCGATCAAGGCGTTGGTGTTGCAAGGGTTTCCGACCACCAGCACACGCACATCCTTGGCGGCCGAGCGGGCGATAGCCTGCCCTTGGCCGGTGAAGATCTTACCATTGATGCCGAGCAGGTCGGCGCGTTCCATCCCAGTCTTGCGTGGCACGGAACCGATTAGCAACGCCCAATTCGCTCCGGTGAATCCGACGTCCAGATCCGTGGTTGCGACGACTTCACGCAACAGCGGAAACGCACAGTCCTCAAGCTCCATCACCACACCTTTGAGAGCCGGCAGGCCGGGCTCGATCTCGATGAGGCGGAGGTTTACCGGCTGGTCTTCGCCGAAGACGAATCCGGATGCGATACGAAAAAGGATTGCGTAGCCGATCTGTCCTGCTGCGCCTGTGATTGAAACGGTAATTGGTGCTTTCATAATAAAATTCTTAATAGGCTGACACCTTAACCCACACCCGTTTCAGGTGGCTAGTCGAATATGCTCATTTCCTGACCACGACATGCGATCACCCTCCCTATTTCCCGAAATGATCCCATCCTCCCCGCAGCTCATCACCCTCTCCCAAGGCCACGAACCTCCCGATCTTCGTCAACTTCAACCCGGGAAACCGCTCCTCCCACGCATCCTCAAGCCCGGTGCTATCCGAGATTGCGAACATCAGCTCGAAATCCTCCCCGTCACCCAGGGCCTGATCAATCCCACAACCTTCCGTCATCGGAATCGTTTCCCCATCGATCTCATATCCGCAGCCAGATGCTTTTCCCAATCTCGGCAGATCCCGGGCAACTCCGTCCGAAAGATCCATCATCGCACTCGGTTTGAAATGTTCCGCCAGCCACCGTCCCTCGGCGATTCTTGGCAAAAACGTCAGGTGCTTTCCGCTTGAAGATCCGCCCAGTTCACCCGTCACCCAGAGCTCGTCGCCAACTTTGCCACCGGATCGTGTGACAAGATTCCCCCGCCCCACCTTGCCCGTCGCCGCGATCGAAATCACTGCCGCAGAACCCTCCGGCACCCGACAGGTTTCGCCCCCGGCAAGAACCGCACCGAACGTTTCAAAACACCTCCCCATCCCCCGATAAAAAGCTTCGATCCACCCGATCTCCATCGAGTTAGGCAACGCCACAGTCACCAGGAAACGCTCAGGCTCTCCTCCCATCGCAGCGAAATCGGAAACCACCCGCGCCACCGCTTTCCAGCCGACCTGCTCCGCATCCGCTTCCCTCAGGAAATGCACACCCTCCACCAAAGCGTCTGTTTTTAAAAGCTGCAGGCTCTCTCCGCCCTCATACACCACCGCACAATCATCCCCCGGTCCTTCCACGGATTCGCCCGTCGGCACCAGCGCCACGAGTCTCTCGATGAGAGCATCCTCTCCAATATCACCTAGCTTATCCATCACGTCGGAACATCGGGAACGATTCCAAATCGGACCAACATCTGGACCACAACTGTCGCGCTATTGAAAAGAAAATGCACCGCAATTGGTGCCCAGATCGATCCGGTAAATTCATACAGCGCCACCAAAACCATTCCTAAGATAAACAGCGGCAACAGCGCAGACATACTCCCGTGCGCCGCCGAGAACACCAACGCCGAGCAGAAACCCGCGACCCACGGCCCTGAAAACTTTTTCGCCACAGGATAAATATAACCCCGGAACACTACCTCCTCACAAACCGGCGCGACGATCGCCGCCGTAAACGCCATGAGGATAAGTATACGCAAATCTTTCTCTTGTTGGAGAATGGCCACCGTGTCTTGCACCTTTTCCACACCGAGGCTTTCCATCAGATCCATGTAACCCGCTGAAAAAAGCCCCGCGAATACCGCCCAAGTGGCGACCACCGTAGCAGGCGCAATCAGAAAAACCCACGGCCATTGCTTCCACGCAAGCCCCAGCCACTGCACCGGCCTCGATCGGCGGAACATGATCATTACGGCCAATCCTGCAAAAAAGAACTGCAAGCCGATATTGAGCAGCAATGCGAAGGCGGTAATCTCTGGGACTTTGCCGTCGCCCGCCATTGATGCGTTACCTATCGCCATCAAATAAAACAATCCCGCGATCAGAATCAAACCGAATAGATCCGTCTCCCTGTAAAGCCAGACCGGAACCTTCCCAACAGGCAAAGGAGGAGGAGAAACCACTCCACGATTCATTGCCGATCGTCGTGCCAGCACCACACCGAAAAACAAAAGCACCGCCAGCCCATAGGCGACGTTCACACTGATTGCTGTCACATTCTCCATCGTTCCGCCGCAAACCTGCCCCCTCACCCTCCACCGCGCCACCGCAAAATCACGATACTCGAGAACCGTTACCTTAAGCAGGACCCTCATATTCCTCATCCTCGCACTCATCGTGGCACTCCTCCGCTTCGGGGGCACCGTCGCGTCTTTCGCTGGGATCGCCAGTATCCTTTTCTTCGTGTTCCTTTACCTCCTGATCGTGTCCGCCATCGCCAGAGCCTTAAATGGTGACACCCTAGGTAGATTTGGCGAATGCGCCCTAACGCAACCGTATCCAAATTCGGGCGGGAAAACTTCACTCCATCGCACCGAACAAACGCGGCAGCCAGAGCGAGAGTTGGGGAAACCATGTGATCAGAGCCAGCGCGCCGACCATCGCCAAGAAAAAGGGAACCATCGCACGGGATACCCGGTCGATCTTCGAGTGGCGGCCGCGCAAATTTTTTTCTGTAAAAGTTGTTTCTGACTTCTGCTGAGAGCTGGTTTTAGTGTGTTTGTATTTTGGTTTGTTAGGAGAGTTTCAGGTAGGCTTTTCCGGTTTCCCAGGTCTCTGAG
>Ga0222650_1001281_pt1 | contig 13227 bp, 9 predicted proteins | sample AntAcemetagen367_FD_179820 | JGI IMG/M metagenome (GOLD analysis project Ga0222650, IMG submission 179820) | Saline water microbial communities from Ace Lake, Antarctica - #367 | ecosystem: Environmental > Aquatic > Non-marine Saline and Alkaline > Saline | place: Antarctica: Ace Lake | collected...
GTCGTGCGATAGTCGTGCGATAGTCGTGCGATAGTCGAGGGAAGTTGATCCCGATCCGATTGCCGGAACCCGCGAGCGGAAAGCGGCAAGTCGAGTCCGAGGTTCAATCCATTCGCCTCAGCGGCTAGTCATTCAGAATCTCGTCGCACCGGACAATCAGGTCCTCGTGTTCCGTTTCGAGGGAGTCAATCGTGTCGAGCACGAGCCTCTTCTTGAATTCAGAGGCCTCGAGAGCAAGAGTGTCTTCCAGTATTTCCAGGGTTCTAGCGTGCCCTCTAAAGGCCCGCCCTACTGGAGTTCCGAGGGCCTGTTCCCCCAAGCTTTGAAAAAAAAGCACCCGGGCAACGCTATCGCTCCCAAAACTGTCTCGCGGAGTGGAGTAGAACCCCTCACAAGCTTTGGCCTAGACCGGCGAAGCACACCCCGCGAGCAGCAAAGCAACAGAAACGGGGACCATAATTTTTCTTATAACTGCACGCTACTGTTTTTCCACAGAATCCGCGAGAGGCCTTTGTGGACAACCTCAGCGGGCTGGAGTCATATGTCCCTACTGTGATCCTATGACCCAGGTAGGACCAGTGTTCTCCCCCAACTGCCCCACTTGTCTGATGAGATGCGACCTTGACGACATCGGCTACTACTGTGCCGACTGTAGGATTTCTTACCGTGGTGGACAATCGACGACAGCGGGAAAACCATTCTTGTTAGAGTCCCCTGAAAACGGGGAGGGCCACCTCCGGTGAAAATCCGACCCCCTAAGTAGTTACGCCTCTACAGCGTCGAGAACATCCTCAGTGTCACCCTGCGCGAGACGTTCAGCCAATTGGCGCACCAAGTAGCTGATACCAAGAGGACATTGCTCCTGGGTCTTCGCCAGCGTGAAATTTCCCTCCATCTACTGTCCGTACATCAGAGGCAAGAATTGCATGGCCGCGAAGCAGAACATGGACGTCTGTTCGAGCATGTTCCCCGAACATTCTTTTAGAGACGGTTTCCCCCCGGCTATTTTGCAGCCACTCCCTCGCAACGTCTATCGCTTCCTGCATTTCTGGAGGAGGTGAGAGCTCGGGATATTTATCGAAGAATCCTTCGTAATTAGTTGACGCTCGCCGTCTAGTAGCTCATGCCCTTGTGTGCCTTATCGGTGCAGCGATTGAGTTCTCGGTCTGCCAGCCTACGACTGTGCCCGGCATCACTCGGAACTACCTGACCGAGCTCGCGATCTTCTCCCACCCGCGTCGCGGATCACTTCGATAGTTCTCGAAAAGGTGGCTCGTGGTCTGGTTGGAGAATAATTCAGTGACCGGCTTGAGGTTCCTGCGAGGAGTGAATTGCCTGAAGCGAAACAGTGTTTTTGTCTGCAGACGTCGGTAGCCTGCTAGCAAGCGTTTTGAATGAATAGCGGACACACGATGGTACGAGGGAGAGCACTCACGACATGACACATCGAACTATGAACGGATTAGTTTTGACGGGCGCGTCTTCGAGGGCGGTCCGAAAGTAGTGGCTCTCAAGAAGTCTGACCTCTACAGCTCACTCTGGAGCAGTGCGGACGAGCTTCGAGGCGGCATGGATGCTTCCGAGTACAAGGACTATGTCCTGACCCTTCTTTTCGTGAAGTACGTCACCGACAAGGCGAAGTCAGATAGAAACAGTCTGATCGAAGTTCCTGTGGGCGGCTCATTCGACGACCTCGTGACTTTCAAGGGTGACAAGGAGATCGGCGACAAGATCAACAAGGCAATCAGCAAGCTCGCCGAAGCCAACGACCTGCAAAGTGTTTTTACCGACACGGACTTCAACAATGATGAGAAGCTCGGCAAGGGTAAAGAGATGCAGGATCGTCTGACGAACTTGATCTCGATCTTCCAGGAACTCGACTTCCGTGGCTCTCGCGCAGAAGGCGACGACCTTCTTGGAGACGCCTATGAGTACCTGATGCGTCACTTTGCAACCGAATCTGGAAAGTCGAAGGGTCAGTTCTACACGCCTGCCGAGGTCTCGCGCAGCATGGCTCAGCTGATCGGCATGACGCCGAGCACTCCCTACTCGGCAACGGTCTACGACCCGACATGTGGGTCAGGCTCGTTGCTGCTGAAGATTGCCGACGCCGCACCAAACGGGCTGACGATCTACGGCCAGGAGAAGGACAACAAGAACTGGGCGCTCGCGAAGATGAACATGATTTTGCACGGCAACGAGATTGCCGATATTCGCAAGGGCGACACGATCTCAAGCCCTCAGTTCACAACGAACGATCGACTTGATACGTTCGACTTCCTCGTTGCTAACCCACCGTTCTCCACCAAGTCATGGACGAACGGCCTCGACAAAGAGTACGGCCGCTTTGACGGCTACGGGCGTCCTCCTAATAAGAATGGTGACTTCGCCTTCTTGCTTCATATTCTCAAGTCGCTCAAAAGCACTGGCAAGGGTGCGGTGATCCTGCCGCATGGGGTTCTCTTCCGCGGCAACTCCGAAGCGGTGATCCGCAAGGAAATCGTCAAGCGCCGCTACATCAAGGGCATCATCGGCCTGCCACCGAACCTTTTCTACGGCACCCCCATTCCTGCCTGCATCCTCATCCTCGACAAAGAGAACGCGCAGACACGGACCGGCATTTTCATGATCGACGCCTCCAAAGGCTTCAAAAAGGACGGCCCGAAAAACCGTTTGCGCTCTCAGGACATCCACAAAATCGTGGACACGTTCAAGCGCCAGACCGAAGTGCCGGGCTACGCCCGCATGGTGTCGGTTGCAGAAATCAGCGATCCAAGGAACGACTACAACCTCAACCTCCCGCGCTACATTGACAGCACCGAGCCTGAGGATCTCCAGGACATTGACGGCCACCTGCGTGGCGGCATACCCGAGCGCGACATAGACGCACTTGACCGCTACTGGCAGATCATGCCCAACTTGCGCGCCACCTTGTTCAAGAAGTCCGCGCATCCCGGCTATTACGAGCTCACCAGCTTTGAGGTGAAGCCCGCCATCTTCGGCCACCCAGAGTTCACCGCATTCAAGACCAACGTCGACAAGCTCTTCGCGGAGTGGAAGGCCACCAACGCGCCACGACTTAAAGGCTTCGCCACCGATGCCGCCGGTAACCACCCCAAGGCCCTAATTGACGCGCTCTCCGAAGACCTGCTCGCCACTTTCGCGCCAACGCCCTTGCTTGCCCACTATGACATCTATCAGCACCTGATGGACTACTGGACGGAGACTATGCAGGACGATTGCTACATCGTTTCAGCCGAAGGGTGGAAAGCGGGCGCTCAGGTTCGTGAAGTGCTCCGTGTCAAAAAGAAGGGCAACACACTGGTCTGGCCGGAGGTGCACGACTACAAAAAAGGACAGCGCCGGTTCAGGTCTGACCTCATCCCCGGAAATATTCTCATCGCCCGCTACTTTGTGGCCGAACGCAACGCCATCGAAAGCGTCGAGCAGGAACTCGCCGAGATCGATCAGCGACTCGAGGAGCTGTTAGAGGAACAGGGCGGTGACGGCGGGTTTCTAGAGGAAGTGATCGAGGGCGAAGGTGACAAGCGGAAAATTACCAAGAAGGCTGTGACGGCGCTCCTGAAGGAGATAGGTAAAGACCGAAACTTTGCCGATGAGTGCAAAGCGCTGGAAGACTATGGCGCGCTGCTTGACAAACAGTCAAGCACCAGGAGCCGTCTCAAACAGGCGCTGGCGGACCTGGACGCCCAACTGGACGCCAAGTATCACTCGCTCACCGAGCACGATATTAAGGCTCTAGTGGTGGACGACAAATGGCTGGCCACCCTCGCTGACGCAGTCCAGGGTGAACTCGACCGCATCTCGCAGACCCTCACTGACCGCATCCGCCAGCTCGCCGAACGCTACTCCACCCCGCTGCCGCAGCTCACCGACGAAGTTACCGTGCTCGCCAGTCGCGTCGAGGAACACCTCAAAATGATGGGTGCATTGTGGAAATAAAGCCCAACTACAAGGACACTGAGGTGGGCCTAATCCCTGAGGATTGGGACGTGTTGTCTCTTGGAAAAATAACATCAATTCAGCGTGGGAAATTCAGCGCTCGACCTCGCAATGACCCAAAATATTATGGTGGTGACTTCCCATTCATTCAAACTGGTGACGTAAGACGATCTGGTGGCTTGATCACCTCCTTCACGCAGACGCTCAACAACGATGGGCTACTGGTAAGCCGGCTGTTTCCCAAAGGCACCCTCTTCTTCACCATCGCGGCAAACATTGGAGACGTCGGTATTGCCGTGTTTGAGGCATCGTGCCCCGACAGTCTGGTTGCTATCGTTCCAGGCGCTGCTGTAGAGAAGGTTTGGCTCCTCTACGAATTGGCGCACCGCAAAGAGAGCTTTGAGAGGTTGGCCTCGCCCGGCGCGCAGCTGAACCTCAGTCTTGAGAAGCTACGCCCCTACTTGATTCCAGTTCCTACCAGACCTGAGCAACGCGCTATCGCTGCGGCGTTGAGAGATGTGGACGCGCTGCTGGGCGCGCTAGACCTGCTCGTCGCCAAGAAGCGTGACCTCAAACAGGCCGCCATGCAGCAACTCCTCACCGGACAAACACGCCTCCCTGGCTTCCAAGGCGAGTGGGAGATGAAGACTCTCGGCGACTTATTCTCTTTTAGCGGCGGCTATTCGGCATCACGCGACCAACTTTCCACGGAAGGACAATGTTATCTGCACTATGGCGACATCCATGGCTCAACGAAGACCTCCGTTGACGCGCGCACCGACTATCAGGACATCCCCAAGCTCGACGTTCCATTGAAGCGAGTTTCATCCGGCTCTTTGCTCAAAGATGGCGATGTTGTGTTCGTTGACGCCTCCGAGGACGACGAGGGAACGAGCAGGCATGTGGTCGTCGTGAACAAGGATAACGTCCCGTTCATTTCTGGTCTGCACACAATAGTTGCGAAGAGCAAGACGGACGAACTGGTCCACGAGTATCGGCAATACTGTTTTCAGACCGCAGCTATTCGGGAGCAGTTCCTTTTCTACGCTGTGGGAACAAAGGTTTCCGGTATCAGCAAAACCAACATCCCAAAGCTAAAGCTGCCCCTTCCGAGCGCCCCTGAACAGACCGCCATTGCCGCCTTGTTGACGGACATGGACGCGGAGCTAGCAGCGCTTACGCAACGGCTGGCTAAGACTCGAGCCCTGAAGCAAGGGATGATGCAGGAACTTCTGACTGGACGCACTCGCCTGGTATTCGCAGAGGTTGCAGCATGAGTGTCGTCGGGCAAATTGAACGCAAGACTCAGGACCACGTCGTAGCGTTGCTCAGGCAACAACTCGGCTACGACTACCTCGGCAACTGGGAATATCGCGAAAACAACTCACATGTCGAAGTTGAGCTACTGACGCATAACTTGCTTGCCCGTAGTTACGATGCTGAGTTAGCCGACAAGGCGATTGCCGAACTCAAGAAGGCCGCGTCTCTTGGTGGTGGCCGAACGCTCTATGGAGCCAATCACGAGGTCTATCGCTTGCTTCGTTACGGAGTGAAGGTTAAGCGCGGGGTGGGCGAGCTGTTTGAGACAGTTTGGCTTGTCGACTGGTCGAACCCTGTGGCCAACCACTTCGCGATTGCTGAAGAGGTCTCGATTAAAGGCGAGCAAACGAAGCGCCCTGACGTTGTGCTCTACGTGAATGGCATCGCTCTCGGTGTTATCGAATTGAAGCGTTCGAAGGTCAGTGTCTCTGAAGGCATCCGTCAGAACATTGGAAATCAGGGGAAAGATTTCATCCGTCCGTTCTTCACGACGGCTCAGCTCCTGTTTGCGGGCAACGATGTTGAGGGCCTCCGCTACGCGGCAATCGATACGCCAGAAAAGTATTGGACCGAGTGGAAAGAGCCCTCCGAGATCCAGGAACCGCTCGACCGTGGGCTGATCCAGATGTGTTCGAAAGATCGGTTTCTTGAACTCATCCACGACTTCATCGTTTTTGATTCCGGGACAAAGAAGATCGCCCGTCACAACCAGTACTTGGGGGTGAAGGCTGCCCAGGCGCGGGTTGCTACAGGCGAGGGCGGCATCATCTGGCACACCCAGGGATCAGGCAAGAGCCTGACCATGGTGTGGCTCGCAAAATGGATCAAGGAGCACCAGCCTGAATCTCGCGTTCTGATCATCACCGACCGCACTGAGCTTGATGAGCAGATCGAGAAGGTGTTCGGGGGGGTCAACGAACAGATTTATCGCACCAACAGTGGAGTTGATCTCATCACAGCCCTCAACAATTACCAGCCGCAACTGATCGCCTCGCTGGTGCACAAATTCCGCGGGGACGACGATAGCCAGGTCGACACATCAGAGGATTCGTTCATCACTGAACTGAACTCAAAAATCCCTGCAGATTTTAGCGCAAAGGGCAACTTCTTTGTCTTCGTCGACGAGGCGCACCGCACCCAGTCGGGCAAGATGCACACTGCGATGAAGAAACTTCTCCCTGGAGCAATGTTCATAGGTTTCACCGGAACTCCCCTGCTTAAGGCAGATAAAACGACCAGCATCGAGACCTTCGGCAGCTTCATCCACACCTACAAGTTCGACGAGGCCGTCGCTGACGGTGTCGTGCTTGAACTTCGATATGAAGCACGGAATATCGATCAGGAGCTCACAAGCCACGGCCAGGTCGACAAGTGGTTCGATGCCAAGACCAAAGGCATGACTGACCTGTCGAAAGCGGAGCTGAAGAAGCGTTGGGGCACCATGCAGAAAGTGGTTAGTGCCGAGCCCCGCTCAAAGCGAATCGTGCACGATATTCTGCTCGACATGGAGCTTCGGCCACGTCTGATGGATGGCCGCGGCAACGCCATGCTCGTCGGCTCGAGCATCTACCAGGCCTGCAAGTTCTACGAAATGTTTGTTCAGGCCGGCTTCAAGGGCAAGGTGGCGATTGTTACAAGTTATGTGCCGATGGCCGGCGACATATCTAAGGAAGATGGCGGCCACGGCGCAACGGAAAAGATTCGCCGATATGGCATTTACCGCCAGATGCTCGCTGACTATTTTGGCGAACCCGCTGATCAGGCTGTGCTGAAAATCGAGCAATTTGAGAAGGATGTCAAACGGCGCTTCATCGAAGAACCGGGCCAAATGCGCCTGCTTATCGTTGTCGACAAGCTTCTCACCGGGTTTGACGCGCCCTCAGCGACTTATCTCTACATCGACAAGAAGATGCGTGACCATGGTCTCTTCCAGGCGATTTGCCGCGTCAACCGCCTCGACGGTGATGACAAAGAATACGGCTACATCGTCGACTACCAAGACCTCTTCAGCTCGTTAAAAGACGCCATCGGTGACTACACCTCCGGCGCACTCGACGGTTACGAAAAGACCGACATCGAAGGGTTACTTAAGGACCGCAGCGAGCAGGAACGCAAAGACCTCGACGACGCACTCGAGCGAATTCGCGCTTTGTGCGAACCAGTCGCGCCGCCGAAGGAAACTTTGGAGTATCAGCACTACTTTTGTGCGGCTGAGGCAGGCAATGCCGACCAGCTCAAGGCCAACGAGTCGAAGCGTGTGGAGCTCTACAAATCAGTGAGCGGTCTTGTCCGGGCCTACGCGATGCTCGCCAATGACATGGATTCCGCGGGCTACACCATCGAGCAAGCTGCAGCGATTAAGAAGGAAGTCGCTCACTACGTTGCAGTCCGGGATGAGGTGAAGCTTGGCGCAAACGAGAACGTCGACTTCAAGCAGTTTGAAGCAGGAATGCGCTTCCTCCTGGACACGTATATCCAGGCGGGTGACTCTGAGATCGTCGCCGAATTCGAGGACATTGGCCTTGTCGACCTGATTGTGCAACGCGGCGAGGGTGCCATCAACGCGCTGCCTGCGGGCATCAAAAAGAACAAGGACGCTGTTGCCGAGACCATCGTCAACAACGTGCGAAAGACAATCGTCGACGAGCAAGCCATGAATCCGAAATACTACGAAACGATGTCCTCGCTTCTTGACGCCCTCATCGAGCAGCGTCGTCATCAGGCCATCGACTATAAGAAGTACCTTGAGGAACTCATTGCCCTCGCCACCAAGGTTGGCAAAAAGGAATCCGACACCGTTTACCCAGAATGGGCAAAGAACGGTGCGCAAAAGGCCCTCGTCGACTTCGGATGGACCGACGACACAACCGCAATTCAACTTGATACCGCGATCGGAGTGGCCAAACCACACGACTGGGTAGGCAACAAGATGAAAGAGAAGGTCGTCGCCAACGCGATCAGGAAGGTTCTGCCAAGGGACTTTGACCGCTTCGATGAACTCTTCGATCTCGTGAGGGCTCGTGATGAATACCGCTAACGCATACTTGACCGTCGCTGGCATCAACGTTGACGTCGTCTACAAGAGCATCAAAAATATGCACATCTCGGTGCACCCACCACTCGGACGAGTGCGCGTCGCAGCACCAGATCGCCTTAACGAGGAAGCCGTCCGACTTGCGATTATTCAGCGACTGCCCTGGATTAAGAAACAACAGGATCAGCTCCGGAACGCTGATCGACAGACTGAACGAGAGATGGTGACAGGTGAATCCCACTATGTCTGGGGCGAGCGGCTCAGACTCAACGTAAGCGAGACGGCAGCGCGACCGCGCGTGGAAATTCTTGGATCAAAACTTCAACTGACTTCACCGGCAATAGCAGACTCATCGCGCAGTCGCAGGCTTCTTGAAGCTTGGTATCGCAAACAGATCAAGGAAGCGATCCCTCCACTGATCGAAAAGTGGGAGCCAACCATCGGGCAAAAAGTGAACGGCTGGACCGTTCGCCGAATGAAAACCAAATGGGGCTCGTGCAACCCAGAGTCAGGAAATCTCTGGTTCAATATCGAGCTGGCCAAGAAGCACCCAAACTGCCTTGAGTACATCCTCGTTCACGAGATGACCCACTTCCACGAGCGAACTCACAATGACCGATTCGTTGAACTGATGGACCAGTACCTCCCGAGCTGGCGTCGGACAAGAGACGAACTGAACGGTGCTCCTTTGGCCGAGGAGAAATGGGCGTCCTAAAAAATATCCTTCGCGATCCTCAGCGCTTTTGCTTTCGCCTCAGAGCAAGTTTTATGTACTTGATGAATTCCTCAGAAGTTCGTCTCTTTTGGCCCGGAGATCATCGATTTTGCTGTAGGCCTTCACCTCGGCCACCCCCAACCTTGACCTATCCGACGGGGTGAAACCCAAAAGGCTCAAGTTGCCGCTAATCAGCTTCTCCACATCGTTGAGCGACATGTGAATTGATCTATCAGTGGGATTGTCCGTCAGAGCCGCCAGAAGAAGCGCCCGGCGATCGATTTGCTCACACACCAGCTGCAGCAACTGTGAGTCAGTTCTCCCAGAGACCCATATCTCGCCCTGGCCAAAAACATCATCCCAAAGCCGTCGACCATCTACCCCAAGAGGGCGCAACGGAGAAACGGGTCCCGCTTCCAAATCGAAGACATTAGCCCTTTCGGGTAAAGCACGTTTCCCTGGGTTTCCACGACGGCGCTTGAGCTCTATTGGGACTGACGGGTTAGGAATGGGGTTCTCCTTCTGAAAGTTTTGAACTGCGGAAATGTGTGTCGACCTAAACTAGGGGGTTTCTGGTCTGCGCCGCCTAAGGTTTGACCCCACCCCCATTAGCGGCCGGGGGGAGGATGGCCCCCTGAGTGAGCAGCTCCTGCAACTGATCATCGATCGGGTTGACGCTCAGATAATTCGCTACATTGTTTGAGAATGTGTTGGCGAGCGTTTGGCTGTACGGCGCGTAAATAGATTTCGTCGTATCCAGGCGGGTGTGACCAGCACCTTGACTAACAGCCTCGATCGGCGTTCCGCTCTCAATCGCTAGAACGACTGCGGTGTGACGAATGTCATGGATCCTGATCCGGCGGATGTTATGGGCTTCAAGAACTCGGTGAAGCATTCTTTGAACCGTTCCCGGCCGCTGAACTGTCCCATGCTTTGTGGAAAACACCCACGCAGCACCGTCACGAAGTACTGGATGGTCGATATTGTCCCGGTGGCGCAAAATAGCCTCAATGACCCGTGGGCTCAGCACCAAAGTTCTACGACTCGAGAGTGTTTTTGTGTCACCCTCCACAACCACCGTTCTTCTTGACCCGTCAGGTCTGAAGGTTTGGACTTCCCGGATTGATCTATTGATTGTGAAGGTGCCCGAATCGAAGTCAAAATCGGACCATTTCAGGCCCAGGGCTTCTGATTTCCGGAGACCAAAGTAGACCAGTAAAACAGTAAACAGCTCGACCGGCGAATTTCTTACTGCGGCGAGGACTTGTTGAGCCTCACTCAGCGACCAGGGTTCTTTGACGTTAACCATGTCGCGGCGAGTTCTCCGATACACGGGAGTATTGGTGACCGGATTACGCACAATGTAGCCATTGGACAGCGCGGCTCTCATGACCGCGTTCAATACCTGCCTGACACCATTGATAGTGAAATTAGATTTTCCAGAGCAATGAAGCTCCTTCAACCACCCCGTGACATCGTTGGTGTTGATCTGCGCGATTGGTCTCTTCCCAAACGTCGGAAGAATGTACGTCTCTAGCTTGTAACGGTAATCATGCGTCGTGGCCTCCCGGACTTGCGGAGCTTTAGTGTCATAAAGCCACCGAAGAGCAAAACTGTGAAAGAGTTCCCGGCCCTGAGGAGCCAGCGCACCATTCGCCGCGTCCGCCATAATCTGTTGACCTTATCGAAGCGCCGCGCTCTTCGTGGGAGCTGTTCTTCTGACAAAACGGGGTCGACCATTGGGTTTCACTCCGACCTGCACGTCAACTTTCCACACCCGTTTACCCGACGGGTTGGATGCCATAAATACGGAAGGAGCCCTAGTCATCGCCCACCCCGGTAGTCCTTGGCAAGTTGTGTCCGTGACTCACGGTAGTCCGCGAGGGCTGTCTCAGAAATTCTGACTGTGCGCCGAATTCGCGTGACCGCTATCTCGTTATTGGCGATGAGGCGCACAACTGTGGACCGAGAGACAGCGAGGTTCTCTGCAACAGCTTCGACGGTTAGTAAGGGCATCATCATGATTAGAACCCCATAATGCACCCGTTCGAACATATATTCGAAAGGCAAATTCCCAAGAACGGACAACCGCAGGCTTGGAGAGCCCCAAACGACTGACATATCCACTGACATGAACAATTTCCCCTCTGATCGAGGAGCCCCAGCTTTCGTAGGAGAAGCTAGGGATCAAGAAGCCAAACTAGTGGCACGCCCGGAGGTGTCCTGGTTCATGACATCGTTCATATCTCTCTCACGACATAGTTCATAGTGTCAACGCTCGTTGAAAACTGGACCAAGAACGCTCTTTGAAAAGTAGACCATCCACGACAGATTGGATGGATGATAACTATGAACGATTGGGCTGAAATTAGGCGCCTGAGTGTGGCAGAGGGTTTGTCCCAGAGGGCCATCGCGGGGCGTTTGTCCCTGTCACGTGTCACGGTCGCGAGAGCGTTAACCTCACCGACCCCACCAACATATTCACGAGTAGCAACCTCATCAAAGTTTGATGAGGTTGCTGACTCCGTTCGGGCTTTGCTGGAGGACACCCCGTCCATGCCCGCCTCAGTCCTGGCAGAACGGGTCGGCTGGGAAGGATCACCATCCTGGTTTCGCAAACAAGTCTCCAGGGTTCGACCTGAAACCATCCTGGTGGACCCTGCCGACCGGTTGAACTATGAACCAGGTGATCAAACCCAGTGTGATCTGTGGTTCCCGCCGGTGAACATTCCCCTCGGTTATGGCCAAACAGGTTCCCCACCCGTGTTGGTGATGGTGTCCTCGTTTGCCCGATATGCGGCAGGAATTATGGTGCCAACTCGAACAACAGGGGATTTGTTGGCAGGAATGTGGAACATCATCCACTCCGGGTTCGAAGCTGTCCCTCGGAGGCTGCTGTGGGATAACGAAGCGGGAATAGGACGACGCGGGACCCTCGCTGAAGGGGTGACCGGGTTCCAAGGGACCCTGGCAACCAAAATTGTGCAGTTGAAACCCCGCGACCCTGAATCTAAAGGCATTGTGGAACGCATGAATGGGTTTCTTGAAACATCGTTCTTGCCCGGGCGAACGTTTGAATCACCCGAGGATTTCAACACCCAAATGTCGAACTGGTTGACGACAGCAAACCAGCGGGTGCATGCCCGGTTGAAAGCGCGACCCGTGGACTTATTTGCTAAAGACCGAGCAGCGATGCTGGCGTTGCCTCCGGTGGCGCCCGTGGTCGGGCACCGATTCGAGACCCGTCTTGGCCGTGACTATTACGTGCGCATGACCAGTAACGATTATTCGGTGAACCCTGCGTTCATTGGCCGCATGGTCACCGTCAGTGCTGATCTGGGACGTGTCACCATGAAACACGGTGATGGCCTCATCGCCTGGCATGACCGGGTGTGGGCGAAAGGTGCCACGATCACAGACCCTGCCCATGTTGAACATGCCAGAACATTACGTCACCAGTTCCAACGACCACGGCCTATGACACCGCCGGTGATGGTGCGGGATTTAGCTGATTATGACCGCCTGTATGGTGTGGACTTTGTGGGCGAGCGTGCCTCATGACCACCAGTAAAGACCTCACGTATTTGGCGACCGCGTTGAAAGCGCCAAGAATTTCTTTGGCATGGGAGCGTTTAGCTGACCAAGCCCGCGAATCAGGGTGGAGCCACGAAGAATATTTAGCCGCCGTGTTAGAAACAGAAGTGAACGCAAGAAACCATTCCGGTGGGAACTTGCGCATCCGCGCGGCCGGGTTCCCTCAAATCAAAACGGTGGACGAGTTCACTCTCACCCACCGACCAGGAATCAGTAAAGACCAGGTGGCGTTGCTATCTTCGGGCAGATATTTGGCCGGTGCAGGAAATCTCATTTTTTTGGGACCGCCAGGGACCGGCAAAACTCATCTCGCAATCGCTTTGGGGGTGATGGCCTGTCAGACCGGGCATCGAGTGTTATTCAAAACAGCGTCGGACTGGGTGGTCACCTTGAACAAAGCCCACCAAGCGGGGCGTCTTGATCAGGAGTTGAAACGGGTGCAACGCTATGGGTTGATCATCATTGACGAGGTCGGCTATTTGCCGTTTGACGCTGACGCCGCAAACCTGTTCTTCCAACTGGTGTCGAGTAGGTATGAAAACGCATCAGTCATTCTCACCTCAAATTTGCCGTTTGGGAGGTGGGCGGAAGTGTTCGGGGA
>Ga0222650_1001283_pt1 | contig 13191 bp, 11 predicted proteins | sample AntAcemetagen367_FD_179820 | JGI IMG/M metagenome (GOLD analysis project Ga0222650, IMG submission 179820) | Saline water microbial communities from Ace Lake, Antarctica - #367 | ecosystem: Environmental > Aquatic > Non-marine Saline and Alkaline > Saline | place: Antarctica: Ace Lake...
TCGGGAAACCTCGGGAGTAATCAATTTTGTTAGGATTTCTGGGCATTCCTGAAGGTTAACAAACCTGTATATTGCGTACAGATTAATCTTCAATGACTACATCTTGTGTTTCCCTTGTGTAGGGACCTTGGGCCGGTCGCGATCTCGATCGCATTGACATCCCAGTAAACGGGGAGGTCGATCGAGCCTGACATGTTGAGGCGTTCGGTGATACGCCAATGACGGGTTGATCTCGTTCTTCTCCCGTAGGCGCCCTGACGCCGAGGTTGAAACTTAAACCGTCGATGCTGGAAGGTCGCCAGGTTCCGAGAAAGGAAACATCGCAAAGCCCTGAGATGTGACCTGTCTCGACTCCGTTTTCTTCGAAGGTGCCATCAAGGTAAGGGACCGTGGCCTGAACGATCCATTGGGCTGAAATTCGATAGGCCGCGTTGAGGCTATGCCGTTCGAAGATGGTTTGAACCTGGTTGGGGTTCGAGATTTTTTGATCTCCGCGATAGGGCTCGTCACTCTTGCGATAAGTGGAGTCCAGCGAGAAGCTCCAGTTGGAGGTGCCGTCGTTATCAAATCCGCCAGCTGGCGGGGTCGTGAGTTTTCAGGCGTCTCATCCGTAAGCCTGATTGAGAAGCAAGGCGGAGAGGAGAGCTGAAGTGATCTGGAGTTTCATGAGAGGGGAAACCGTTTGATCTTGCAGACGCTATTCTGGTTGGCATTCCGGAGCAATCACTGATCGACGACCTTTGTGATGAGGGATGATGCTTTTTTTTTGGGGGGATTCTGGAGAAAGCCCTTCCGGTGTTACCCCGGAGGCCATTTGAGTTGGCGACCGGCGAGGAGGTGGAGATGAAGGTGCGGCACCGCTTCCCCTCCGTGAGGGCCGTTGTTGATGATGACCCGGAAGCCGTCTTCGGCGTAGCCTTCCTGACGCGCGATCTCGCCGACCTTGAGCATAAGGTGTCCTAGAAGGGCCTGATCATCCGGGGTTGCGAGGGCAATCCGGGTGATCAGTTTCTTGGGGATGAGCAGAAGGTGAACCGGAGCTTGCGGAGCGATGTCGCGAAAGCAGAGGCAGAGATCATCCTCGAAGACAATCTCGGCTGGGATTTCGCGGGCGATGATTTTCTCAAAAAGAGTGGGTTCGTGGCTCATGGATCGAGGGTGAGATGAAGTTCGCGATGGGGCGTCGGGATTTGGCGATGGTAGCTTTCCAAGAAGGTCGTGATTTCGATCTTAAGCTGGCGGCGGAGTTCGTCGGTGGTATCGCTGCTCCGCAGAAGCTTCACGCTTTCGTCGATATCACAAAAGCGAATCGATTCGGCGCCGGAATCCTGGAGAAGCTCAATTTCATTTTTTAAGAGCTGGAAGAAAACCAGTTCGAAGCCATTGCCGGCTTTACGGGCCGGGCCGATCAAGGATACGGCGACCGGCGGGGCGAGGGGGACGAGATGATCGGCAATTTCGGGGCAACCGATTTTACGAAGCATGCCTCGCATGCGCTCGTAGAGGTCTACGATGGGCAAGACCTTGAGCGAGCAGCGCTTTTCAAGAAAATGCAAGATGCCGTTTTGGATGTCGTTGAGGAAAGGACAATCTGTCCGTCCACAAGCGGCGGCGGCCCGGTTGAGGGATTCCTCAATCCAATCAGTCTTGTAGCCGACGACCTGTTGGCGGCCGATTTGGAGAGCGGGGAGATTTCCTGCGAGACAAATCATGGTGCTTATTTGAAGAGCCTGCGTTGCATCGCGTCTTGGCGGGAACGGCTTTCCAGGGCTTGGATTTCGCGGATGAATTCGCCCACGTCATCGAACTGGCGATAAACCGAGACATAGCGGACGTAGGCGACGGGATCGATGTCGTGGAGTTTGTCCATGACCTTCGCGCCGATGCTGGCGGAGGGGACTTCGTTGTGGTGGTCCTTGTGGAGTTCGCTGAGGATTTCATCGACGGCCCGCCCGATGACATCCATGGAGACTTTTCGTTTCTCGCAGGCTTTCACGAGGCCGCGGAAGAGCTTCTCACGTTTGATCGCTTCCCGGGTGCCATCGCGCTTGATGACGCGGAGTTCGGTGCGCTCGACCTGTTCATAGGTGGTGAAGCGAGAACCGCAATTCAGGCACTCACGACGACGGCGAATTGACGTCCCGTCTTTTGACGAACGCGAGTCGATGACCTTGTCCTGATGGTTTCCGCACTGAATACAACGCATAGTGAGTTCCCCTTTGCATTGGGGGGACCGAAGATTCCGTTACCTTCGTACGGTTCGAAAGCAAAAATCTCTGCTGGGCGGAGGAGGGAAGTCAGTTCCTCAAATCCTTCTCGATTGAACCGCGAAAAGGATAAAAAAACGCCGGAGTTGCCAAGGTTTGGGTTCCATCTTATTAAAAAAGATGAAACCGTGAACATTCGGGTGTTCGGGCTGAAGGAAGATGAATTTTAAGATCGGTAAAGGATCGTTCAAAAAGGGGTTCTTGAAAATTCTTATGAAAAAACTCTTGTCGGAGGTCTTTCGCGATGGCAAAGAGTGCCCGCATGCGAGTCTCTTTGGGGATGAGCAATGCGGGTGTAGCTCAGTGGTAGAGCGCGACCTTGCCAAGGTCGATGTCGAGAGTTCGAATCTCTTCACCCGCTCCATTTTCAATCAAGGGCTTAGGAGGAATCCTAAGCCCTTGTTCTTTGGTGTGAATCCACACTATATCCACACAAATCCACACTATTTTCTTCGTGGAATGGACCTGTTTGCTATCCTTTCGGAGTAATGGGACGCACAGCCACACTGATACCAGCCTACCAGAGGAGTAAAAAACTTTGGATGCTATCGATCCCGCCGCGGCTCTCGAAGACTGGAAAGCGTGCTCAGGAATACTTCAAAACTAAGAAAGAGGCGGAGACTCGATCCAACTCTCTCAAAAAGCTGGAGAAGCAGAATAGAAGCCTCGCTGTGAAGGCTTCCCCTCAACTCATTCAGGATGCCGTTGAGATGGACGAGCTTGCCCAAATTCACGGATTTTCAGGGCTTAGGGAGGCATTCATGAGTTGGGCAGACCAGCACAGTAGTAAACTCTCCGCTCTTAGTCTTGGTGAGCTGGTCAAAGCCCATGAACGCGATCATGCAGAGAATTGGACCCAAGGGTATATCTCGGCTCGCTGGAATCCGTTCTGCAAGAAGGTTGATGACCTTAATTCGACGTCGATTGCTCTCATGGACACGGACTATTGGAGAGATTGGCTGGCGGCTTGGAGGAAGAAAACCAAGCCAGCTCCTGCGACTTACAACCAGACTGTCAGCATGTTAAGAACGGTTTTTGGTCACGAAAAAGCGAGGGGAGTTCACGCTTACAACCCAATTGACGATATTCCTCGTTTGAAAGACGTGAGAAGTGAGGTTTGCGTCTCTTCCCCCGAGGACGTTGAGGCTTTGTTGAGGTGGTGTTGGGTGAATGACCGGGAATTGATTCCTTACTTCGTGCTCGGGTATTTTGCAGGTCTTCGGCCTCAGTCTGAAATTCTTGCGATGACGTTTGAGCAGATTAATCTCGAGGAGCGGCTCGTCGATTGTGTGACCACTAAAACTCATCGTAATCCGCGTCGACAAATTCCAGTTGAGGGCAATGCATTGCTGTGGTTCCGGTCCTTTGAGGGGATGAGTGGATCGGTGATTCCTAAGAATTTTACGAAACGCTATGCGAAGGCTAAAAAAGAAGCGGGGATATCGTGGGGGCACGACATCATGCGGCATTCATACGGTTCCTATTTCGAAGCCATGAATCGTGGGAAAGAAGGGTGCCGTGAAAAACTCAGCTACAATATGGGGCATAGCTCATTCAAGACCTACGAACAAAAATATCGCAATGGAAAGATTACCCCAAAGCTGGCAACGGAATACTGGGGGATAACACCTTAAACCGACGGCGTTCTTTTAGCTTTAATCTTCCAGCGATGCGCTTTCGAGATTTTCCAGGACCTCAAGAAAGCAGATTTTTCGAATGACATGCTTTCGACCTAGCTTGAAGACCTTGCCTCCTGCTTGAGAGAGCTTTTTTTTCATCAAATCTGGAGTGTTTCGAAATCGGTCGGCTAAGAATTCGACTTCGATCACCTCAAGGAGATCGTCAATCGATTGCTCACGGTTAACGGTGTCAAGTCGATGTCTCAAAAGATCGATGTCATTAGCAAGAACAGCGAACTTGTCGAGGGGCGATACTTTTTCGGTTCTTTCAGTCGTTGTCATCAATGGTGAATGGTCCTTGCCTATAGTTACGAAATTCGAGGGATGCTTAACCGGGGAGAATGACGATTCTCCGGATCTTCGCAAGGACGTGAGAACAAAGACGTGTTCGCTTTGCGACGACGATGGTCCGTTTCCACGATCATTGGCGTTGTTATTTTGAAGCAAGGAAAACTGCGCCCAAACGTGTAAGTTGGCGGACTGTAAATCTGCTCACGTATGTGTACGCTGGTTCGAATCCAGCCCTGCCCACCAGCTTTCTTTTTGATGTGGTTGGGCGGCTGGTCGATGGCTGGTCGATTTCATTAGCCCCCAACTGGCTCAAAATGACGCAAGATGTCTCTATTTCTTTTTAGAATCAGGTTCTACATTTGTATTGTTGAAATCTGGCCGCCCGCAATAATGCGATCAGCGGTCTATTTTTCAGATTTATTTCTGGTTAGTTTGCAAATCGAGAGGCACTGTTCTTGTGAACTATGGCTAGAGACTCAAAAATTGAATGGACGACTCATACATTTAATCCGTGGTGGGGCTGTGTGAAGGTCTCTCCAGCGTGCCAGCATTGCTATGCTGAAACTTGGGCCAAGCGTCTTGGGCAGAAAGTTTGGGGGAGCGCTTCAGATCGTCGATTTTTTGGAGAGAAGCATTGGAAGGAGCCGCTGCGTTGGAACAGGGATGCCGAACAGGAAGGAGTCAGAAGCAGAGTGTTTTGCGCTTCGATGGCAGATGTTTTTGAGGACCGCGAAGATCTGAAGCTGTGGAGAGAGAAGCTATGGAAGCTAATTAAGGAGACTCCTCACCTCGACTGGCTACTCCTTACGAAGCGACCCGAGAATATCAGCTCGATGATTGATTGGAAAAAGTGGCCTTCAAATATCTGGCTTGGCGCGACGGTTGAGAACCAGGAGATGGCAGATGAAAGGCTTACCCATTTACTCAAGCACAAAGCCACAGTTAGGTTTTTAAGTTGTGAGCCTTTGCTAGGGGATCTGAAGCTTAAAAAGTGGGCTAAAAAGAGAGGTATGCAAAAGATCGACTGGATTATAGCTGGTGGCGAAAGCGGTCCCAAATCCCGTCCCATGAACCCTCAGTCCCTGCGTGACCTGAGAGATTTTTGCGTAGAAAATGAAATCGCTTTTCACTTCAAACAGTGGGGGAATTGGGGGCCTGCTCCAGATGGGACAACGAGGAAGACTGTTGAATTCGACGGCGAAGTAATGGCTCATTTAGGAAAGGCTGTCTCTGGAAGAACCTTAGATGATGGTGAGTGGGATCAACTACCTAAGATTTTGGCCAATGTCTAAAGTTGAGCTGAAAAACTATGAGGGAAGAGAGCAGGCCTTCATTAAGCACTCTCTCCTCGGAAGCTACCTTCCTGAACTTGGATTCAAAGTGGGTAGGAAGTGGGAATCGTTGCTCTATATAGATACCCATGCTGGCCCTTGGAAAGGAAACGACGAAAGCCTTAGAGACACATCTTTCAGCATTGGCGTGGATACCCTTCGCAGAGTCCTTTTAGGTCTCCGTGAGGTGCATGGCCATTCGATTGAAGTGAAGGCATTTCTCAATGAACTAAACAATAGTGAGAAAGACGAATTCCCGTTTGATAGGTTGAATAGATTTTCTGAAGAGTCCTCGCGAGGAGGTGTGGAGGTCACGGCAAGCAATCAAACTTTCGAGGATGCCACGCCCTCAATTCAGGCATTCATTAAGTCCTCACCCAAGTCTTTCCGTTTTATCCTCATTGACCCCAAGGGGTGGGACAGCATTCCAATGAGTAGCATAGCAGCCATAACTAACGACCGAAGTAGTGAGGTTCTGGTCAATTTAATGACCCAAGATCTGAGGCGGTTCTTAGAACAAATTGACAGAGAGGCTAGTTATCTCAGGCTTTTTGGACGGGAGGAGGCTCTAGCTAATGTTAGGAAATTGCCGAGGGAGCAGAGAGTCGATGGCTTAGTCCGAGAATACTGTAAAAGCCTCAAGCAGTGTTGCGGTTTCGACCATGTTTCATCGTGTGCGATCCTGTCTCCTGATCGCAATGACATCAAATATTTCTTGGTCTTTGGCACAAATCATCACAGGGGAATTGAAGTTTTCAAGGATGCTGAGTCGAGAGCCAACAATCTTCAAGAAAGTATTAAAAATGAGAAACTGGAACAGGCTTCCAACGAAAAAGCCGGATGTGATAGCCTGTTTGCTGTAGCTGAGTTCGGGAGTTCTCCTTATCTTTCAGAGCTGCGGGAAAAGTATCGTGAGAAGGCCAAGGCGAAACTCTACGAAAAGTTTGCGGAAAAGGCGAAGATTCCATATCGAGAGGTGTTTTGCTGCACTATGGCATTTCCACTTTTTGGGAAAGAAGATCTTCATAGCTTGCTAGAACAGGAGCCTCGGTTCGAAATTGAGTTAGACCGTTCAGAGAGGCCAAACCGTATAAAGCCCAATTGTAGCGAGAGCGATTTTGTGATCTTGAAGGATGTAGAAGGCTAGGGGCGATATTTCAGGGAGAATCGGCATTTCTCTCGAAAGGACTCCAGTTCAATATTGCCGTGATAAATACTCGATTATCCCGTCATTGAGGAGATGATGCCAAAGGCCACTGGGGAGGGCTGGAACGACGATTTAAATTCTGCTAGGCTGATTCAACTTTTTTCGACTCCCTGAGCTAGTCGCTGACAGTGTGCTATGCGCCAATGAACCATCAAAGGATTCGACCCCATTATGAACAAAATCATTTTCCGAAACGAATCCTCGATTTGGCCTAGCTCTGAGCTTCTGAGTAGATAAGGAATGCAATGAACGCCGTAGAAATTGAAGAGGCCGTCTCAGCCCTCGCAGAAGCACCCTTTGAGACTGATTCCTTCCCGTTTGCCTTCCTTGAAGCTTTCGGGAACAAATCAACGACGGTGAAACGCCTGAAAGCGGAGGGGAAAGGCAGCACCAATCAGTCTAATCTTCCCGGCGGTGTTCTTCAGAGAAATAACATCCACCTTGCCACTTGCGCGGCGGGTGAGGTTGCGGCCACTCTCACAGCCCTTCGAGAAAGCCCGGCCTCCACGAAGCACAAGGCGAAGTTCATCCTCGCCACCGATGGCGCGGAGTTCCAGGCAGAGAACCTTGCCGACGGTGAGACCGTTGCTTGTGACTTCGAGAAGTTTTCAGATCACTTTGGGTTCTTCCTGCCCTTGGCAGGGATTACCACGGTGCGGGAGATTCGGGAAAACGCCTTCGACATCAAGGCGACCAGTCGCCTCAACAAGCTCTATATCGAGCTACTCAAGGATAATGAAGAGTGGGCTTCTGCGGAGCGCCGCCATGATTTGAACCATTTCATGGCCCGGCTGATCTTTTGCTTCTTTGCGGAAGATACGGACATCTTCTACAGTCAGGATCTTTTCACCGACACCATCGAAAAGATGAGCTCCCGGGATTCTTCGAATACCCATGAAGTGGTTGAGGAAATTTTCCGGGGCATGAATACCAAGATCGCCGAGCGGGAGAGTGCCGGGATCAAAAGTTGGGCGGGCAAATTTCCATACGTGAACGGCGGACTGTTTTCAGGCAGCACCGAGGTTCCGAGCTTCAGTAAGATTGCACGGTCCTACCTGATCCATGTTGGAAACTTGGATTGGACGAAGATTAATCCAGACATTTTCGGCTCCATGATCCAAGCGGTCGCGGATGATGAAGAGCGCGGTGCCCTGGGGATGCATTACACCAGTGTTCCGAACATTCTCAAAGTTCTCAACCCGCTCTTCCTCGATGACCTCCGGGAAAAACTCGCCGAGGCCGGGGACAATTCCCGGAAGCTTCTGAACTTGCGCAACCGTATTGCTCGCATTCGCGTGTTCGACCCGGCTTGCGGTTCGGGGAACTTCCTCGTTATTTCCTACAAAGAGCTGCGCGTCATCGAGGCGGAGATCAACGCCCGGCGGAAGGAAAGCCAGCTTCGTAGCGTCATCCCGCTGACAAACTTTCGAGGCATTGAGTTGCGGGATTTTTCTGCGGAGATTGCCCGGCTTGCCCTCATCATCGCGGAGTATCAATGCGATGTTCTTTATCTGGGGCAGAAGGAGGCCTTGGCGGAATTTCTGCCGCTGGATGCGAAGAACTGGATAACGTGTGGCAATGCCCTGCGAGTGGATTGGCTGAGTGTTTGTCCGCCGACTGGGAAGGGAGTGAAACTGCGTGGAGATGATTTGCTCAGCACGCCGCTCGATCAGTCGGAGATTGATTTTGAGAATGAAGGCGGGGAAACGTATCTCTGCGGTAATCCCCCTTACAAGGGTGGGACTGAGCAGAGTGCAGCGCAAAAACAAGACATGTCTGCAGTGTTTGATCTCTGGACTAAAAACTGGAAATCTCTCGATTATGTCTGCGGGTGGTTTTTTAAGTTCGCACAATACGCAAATTACACGAAAGCAGCATGCGCGTTCGTAACGACTAATTCGATTTCACAGGGCGAACAGGTAGCGCGGATATGGCCTCTGCTCCAGGATCGTGGGCAAGAAATAATTTTTGCCCACACTTCGTTCAAGTGGAGGAACCTAGCTTCACACAATGCGGGAGTGACTGTCGCTATTATTGGATTAGGAGAAAAGGTAGGAAAGGCTGTTCTATTTCATCAAGGTGCTGATGACGCTCCTCAACGACTGGAAGTAGAAAATATATCTCCGTATTTAGTGCCTTATAAAAACATCGTCATAACGGCTCTTACCAATCCAATTTCTGATGTTCCCTGTATTACAAACGGGAATAAAGCGGCAGATGGTGGGCATCTGATTTTTAATTTGCAGCAAGCTACTGAGCTGCAACGTGCCGACTCTCGATCCATTCAATATCTTCGTCGATACGTTAGTGGTGATGAGGCAATCAAGGGGTCCCAGCGTTTTTGTCTGTGGATTAAAGATGACGAGAAAGCAGAAGCGGAAAAAATACCGGAGATTGCTGAGCGCTTGAGGCTAGTAAGTGAAAAGCGAAATAAAAGTCCCAAAAAGCTTACGAAAGATGGAGCGATGACTCCTCATGCGTTTCAGCAAATCAGACAGTTCGGCGGAGAAGCTCTGATTGTTATTCCTCGGGTATCTTCTGAATCCAGAAAATATCTACCCATTACTCTCTTTGAAAAAGGAACCATTGTTGCGGACGGAGCTTTTGCTCTATTCGATGCAGATCTCTCAAATTTTGGGCTGCTAGTTTCAAGAATCCATCTTGTTTGGATAGCCGCCGTCTGTGGGAAGCTTGAAACTCGCTATAGATATTCGAGCACCCTCGGCTGGAACACTTTCCCGCTCCCTTCGCTTACGGAGACCAACAAAGCCGATCTGACGAAATGCGCGGAGGAGATCCTTTTGGCACGAGAGTCGCATTTTCCGGCGACGATTGCGGATCTCTACAACCCGGAGAAAATGCCGGAGAATCTCCGTGCCGCGCACGAGCGCAACGATGAAACCTTGGAACGCATTTACATTGGCCGCCGTTTCAAGAACGACACCGAGCGTTTGGAAAAGCTCTTCGCGCTCTACACCAAAATGACCACCGCTTCGAAATAACCAAAGGAAAACCACAATGCCCGATACCGTTCCATCCATTTCCGTCACCTACGGCCACAACGCATCCGCTTCGAAATCAAATGAGCTGGGGATGCGCCCGATGCAAGAGCGTGCTTTCCAGAAACGCGGGGAGCAATATCTTCTCATTAAATCACCTCCGGCATCCGGGAAGAGCCGGGCATTGATGTTCATCGCACTGGATAAGTTGCGGAACCAAGGAATGAAGCAAGCGATCATCTGCGTGCCGGAGAGGAGCATTGGCTCCAGCTTCCATGATGAACCGCTTTCCGATCATGGCTTCCCAGAGGACTGGAAGGTGAATCCACAGTGGAACCTTTGCAACGCGCCGGGAACGGACGGCGGAAAGGTGGACGCAATCAAGAAGTTCTTGGACAGCGAAGACGAGATTCTGGTTTGCACCCATGCGAGCTTTCGCTTTGCGGTCGATAAGTTTGGGATCGATGCCTTCGACGGGCGGATGGTCGCAATTGATGAGTTTCACCACGTTTCCACGAACCCCGACAACAAGCTGGGCGCACATCTCGCGGATTTGATTGCGCGGGACAAGTGCCACGTCGTGGCGATGACGGGTTCTTATTTCCGTGGTGATGCAGAAGCGGTGCTTCACCCGGAGGATGAGGCGAAGTTTGAGACGGTCACTTACACCTACTATGAGCAATTGAGCGGCTATGAGCATCTCAAGCAGCTCGACATGGGTTACTATTTCTACACCGATAGCTACACGGATAAGGTGCTCAAGGTTCTCGATCCGAATGAGAAAACGATCATCCATATTCCGAACGTGAATTCCCGCGAAAGCACGAAGGATAAAGTCCGCGAGGTGGAACACATCATCGAGGAGCTTGGCGAGTGGAAGGGAACCGACCCGGCAACTGGTTTCCAAATGGTGGAAACACCCGAAGGAAAGATTCTGCGGATTGCTGACTTGGTGGATGACGATCCAGCGAAGCGGGAAAAGGTTTCCTCCGCTCTGAAAGATGCCTCGCAGAAATTCAACCGTGATCATGTCGATATGATCATTGCCTTGGGAATGGCGAAGGAAGGATTCGATTGGATTTGGTGCGAGCACGCGCTGACCATCGGCTACCGATCCAGCCTGACAGAAATAGTGCAGATCATCGGTCGAGCGACGCGGGACGCGCCGGGGAAAACAAAGACCCGTTTCACTAATCTCATCGCCGAGCCGGATGCCAGCGAGGAAAAGGTGACCCACGCGGTCAACGACACTCTCAAAGCCATTGCGGCAAGCTTACTAATGGAACAGGTGCTTGCGCCGCGCTTCGATTTCCGCCCGAAGAGTTCTGGGGAAATGGTGGATTACGACTACGGGGATGACGGCTATGATCCCGACAAGTGTAATGTCGGAGTGAACAAGAAGACCGGGAATATTCAGATGGAGATCAAAGGGCTGGTGATGCCACAAAGCGACGCGGCCAAGCGGATCTGCAAAGAGGATTTGAACGAGCTGATCACGAGTTTCGTGCAGGACAAGCAGACGATGGAGCGGGGGATGTTCGACAGCGAAACTGTTCCCGAGGAGCTAACGCAGGTGAAGATGGGAAAGATCGTGCAAGAAAGATTTCCCGATCTCGATGGGGAAGACCAGGAGGCAGTCCGGCAACATGCCATTGCCGCGCTGAATGTGATCCAACAAGCGAAGAAAAAGACAACGGATGGCGAGGGTTCGGGAGAACCGACCTTGAACCTCTCTTTGATCGAAGGGGTGAGAAAGTTTGCAATGAATGTCACCGAACTCGATATTGATTTGATTGATCGGATCAACCCCTTTGAAGAAGCTTATTCGATCCTAGCAAAGAGCATGAGCGAAGAGCGGCTGAAACAGGTCGCGGAGGTGATCGCAGCGCGGAAGGTGAACTTGTCGGATGAGGAGGCGCGGGATCTGGTGAAAAGAGCAATGCGCTTTAAGGAAGAGAAGGGGAGGTTGCCCACTCTAACCGCAGCCGACCCTTGGGAAAAAAGAATGGCGGAAGGGATCGCCTACCTGCAAAGAAAAGTGAAGGAGGGCAAGAATGTCTAAAAGCCAAACCGACGAGGAGCTTTTGGCCGAGCTGGGGGTGGATACGACACTCACAAAGAAAGCGGTGCGAACCCCAAAGGAGCAGCGAATTATCGCGGGCTTTGAAGAAATCGTGCGCTTCGCAAAGGAGAACGGAGCACCTCCGCAGCACAGGGAAGAGAATGATATTTTCGAAAGAATCTATGCCGTGAGGTTGGATCAGATCCGTGATTCCGAGGAATGCCGGAAAATATTGGAAGGCATGGATTCGGAAGGATTGCTGGAGGGTAATGCCGATGATGCTTCTCCGCAGATCGATGGTGATGATGAAGCACTCCTTGCGGCCCTCGGTGTGGATACCGAGAAGGAGCCGGACATCACGGATCTCAAACACGTCAAACCAAGAGCCGAGATCCGGGCGGCTGAAGAAATAGCGAAGCGGGACACATGCGAAGACTTCGACGTGTTCAGACCCTTGTTCGAGAGCGTGCAAAAAGACCTCGAGTCCGGTGAGCGTCGCCCGATTAAATACAAGGACAATGCCGAGGTGAAGGAGGGAGATTTGTTCATCTTGGATGGACAGAAGGCCTACGTCGCAGCAGTGGGGGAGTTTTTTGTCACTGACTACGAAAGGCCAGATTGCCGCTTACGGGTAATCTACGACAACGGAACGGAGAGCGATATTTTGTTGAGGTCCCTCCAGCGTGCCTTGAACAAAGACAAGGCCAGCCGCCGGATCACCGATCCAGCTTTGGGGCCTCTTTTCTCCGATGAAGAAGAAGACGACGATTTGGCGGCGGGTTATATCTACATCCTGCGGAGCCTTTCGGATGAACCCTTCATTGCCGAAAATCGAGCGGTGATTCACAAGATCGGCGTGACGGGCGGAGACGTGAAGAAGCGAGTTGCGAATGCCAAGAAAGATCCAACGTATCTCTTGGCAGAGGTGGAGATCGTGCAGACCTTCAAGCTCGCGAATATCAACCGGAAGAAATTGGAGACATTGCTTCACCAATTTTTCGTAGAGGCTCGTTTGGATTTAGAGCTGAAGGATCGTTTCGGCCAAGGTGTGGAACCGAAGGAATGGTTCTTAGTTCCGCTTCCGGCAATCAAGGAGGCGGTTACCTTGTTGATGCAGAGAACAATCGGAGACTTCCGATACGATCTTGAAACAGGCTCTATCGTAGCGCGGAAGGGCTGAAGATGGTCACCGTCGAGCAAGGGCCAAGAATAATCTAGGTCTCTAAATATAAAGTAAGCGTCTTAAAATTGGGCATCTGATCCGAGCTAGATATTTGGCTGAAGCTGCGGTATTTTAGGCTGTTTTTAGTTCGCTTGCGGCGTTCTTGGCCGCAGCGATGGCTGCCGGAGTCAGC
>Ga0222650_1001284_pt1 | contig 13185 bp, 17 predicted proteins | sample AntAcemetagen367_FD_179820 | JGI IMG/M metagenome (GOLD analysis project Ga0222650, IMG submission 179820) | Saline water microbial communities from Ace Lake, Antarctica - #367 | ecosystem: Environmental > Aquatic > Non-marine Saline and Alkaline > Saline | place: Antarctica: Ace Lake...
TATCAGGGGTAAATTCTTTTGAATTGTATATTGGATAGTCTTTTCTGCTACCATCTGCTTCCCATAGTGTTTGTTGGTGAAGCATTTTTTCCATTTGAGGGGTAAAGTAGGGTTCCTGGCTATGTGGTTCCTTACTGGGCCAATTCCATGATTTGCCTATAGTAAAATTTCTTACTCTGACAGGTGTAAGTTTGTTTAAAGCAGTAAAAAAGGATTGTGCATGGTTAGCATATCCCGTTGTACCTATAAAGCTCGTTGAAGCAAGTATTTTCATAACGTTTAATATAATAACCTTTATTTAATTTTCCTACAAACTTCCAGTAACAATTCTTACCCAAGTGTTTCCATCATGATACACTAAAGCTGAACCTGTTACGGCCAATGTACCTACTTCTATTCCACTTCCTGGTAGTATATCCCATTGTTTAACTTTTAAAGTAGGGAATGTTAAAGAAGCAGTAGTATAGTAAATATCACCAGAGGTTGGATTGTATGCTAAATATGTATTTGGGTTTGGTGTTTGTAAAACACTCCCCGATTGGAGTTTAGTACTGCCCGAAATTGTTAAGGATCCTGAAATTTTTATGTCATAAGGTCCAGCAGTTCCATTTAATGCTTCTATTGATCTTAAAACATGTTCTGGGTATATTAAACTTCCGCTTGCTATACCTGCTGTGCTTATTGTTGCCATTTGTTAATTGTTTATTGTTTCTTTAAATACTGTTTTGGTAACGCTATAAGATTTAGGATTTGGGCCTGCCATTGCAGCATTTATACCTGTAGGTATAATGTATCCACTAACTAATAATGTCATCTCTGTTCTGTTTGCTCTATCTGTACCGCTTTCTAATAAAGTGGGTGTATTAAATGTATCTATATTTGTTCTAAACATAAATCTTTCCGGATCACCCCAATATGAACGAGCAGCAAATTCTATTGCTTCAGTTAATTGGTTACTTTGTATTGTAAAATCAGTATATATAGATAAGCTGTATGTTATGTCTATATAGTCGGGAATTATTCCTACTACATATTCTTTCTGTGGTTTTTGGCCTCTTAATACATTAAAGTTATCGTATATGTTTCTTCTTGAGTATCCTGTTTCAAAATATTGAACGTTGGCTACTTTATTGCCATCTAGTTTGTTTCCTAAAGTATTATTTTTAGTAAAGCTGTCTCTTTTAAACATAATGAGAGGAACCATTGTCTTACCATTTTTGTCTCTGTAGAATCCATCGGCTTGCATTGATTTCCATCTTTCAGGGGAACCATATATAACAGGAACTGTAATTTGCCTATCATTTTGCATTACAGTTGGTTTAATTACATCTTGTAAATAATACATTATAGCATTATCGATATCTTCAAGACCAATTGAAAATGTTTTATTAGCAGTATCGTCTTTCATCGATACTTGCTCTGCTCTGTTAAATTCTGGTTGTCCAGGTTTAACCTCCGTAGAAGCTAAGGAGGGTATAGGATTTGTTACTTCCCTAGTATCAGGGTTAGCATAGGGTTCCTGTAGTTTAGATAGGAATTCTCGTTTTGTATATGGTCTTGGTTTGAAATCCATTATAATCGTTGTTCTTTAATTCCAACCTTTTCTGGTCTTGTATAGTGGCATTCTACTATGATAGAGTGGCTAGAACCGAAATCGTCTACAGTATCGCTGTATGAGTATGATGGATCTTTACCTACTATTAATTGGTTTTCTATTAAATTATCAACTTCATAATAATCCTCATTCCATAATAATACATCTCCTATTTCAGGTATAACATTTGCATCTACTAAATCCTTTCTAAAAAATTTAGCGGATAGTGTTCTGTTTCTATCTACCCCAAAACTATCATCTGTGGACGTTTGCGCGCCTCTTTCAAGAAGACATTTAATGAGTACCGGGCCTATAAACGTTTTGTTTTGAGCCTCGCCGTACATATTGGAAGGGGTGTTATCGAGTTTTACTTTGTAGTATCCCACCTGTTGCTCGATGATTCTGTGCAGCAGTTCGGTATTTAAACCTTGAAATAATAAAACATCTCTACTTCTTCCGTATAATGACATACTATGCTATATAAATTGGTAAGGGTACTTGGTCTAATGTAGTTTTCATAGAAGCCGCTTCCTCTGCCTTGCGTGCAAGTTGTGCTCTTCTTGAATTTTCATCTAAATCACTTCTTAACTTTTCAATTAGTGCAGCTTTTAATTCAGTAGCCGAAGATAATAAATCTGATTGATTTAATGTTACTTCAGCTCCAGGGATTGGTACTTGTGAGTATTTTCCTCTGATATATCCTAGTAATTCTTTTGCTAATGCTAATGAATATTCAAATATCCAGTATCTCCCAGGTGCGTTAATAAAGGAGTATGTTGGGTTTTCGTAAGGGACATTTGATATGTCGGTTACTAAATTATTTCCATTAAATTTCGAGGATGTAGGGGAATTTCTTTCATCTACAAGAATATATTTAAAGAATAATTGCCCGGCCCGGTTTGGGACAGGGAATATTCTTAATTGATTATTTATAAGTTCGAATGAAAAAGCCGATCTCCTAACTTGGTCATTTAATTCAATGGCCTGTATTACAGAAACATCATAATATATAGGCATTAACATAAAGTTAGCTGCGGGAGAAAAGTTCCCAAATCCAAACTGGTCGAGTAGTTGTTGTGAGCCATATCCTGTACCCGCATAAGGGTCAAAATACCTAACAATTGCAGGGGTGTTTTCGTAAAATATTTGTTTTAATTCAATAGAACTTGTTATACCTTGAGTAGCTGCCCAAGCATCCATATCGTATTCTTGATTAGAGGCAGATAATGGAAGAGAACCGGTATACCAATTTACATTTCCACCAGCTCCCGCTTCCCCACCATAATCCGTAGCAATACGAATTATATTACCTAAGTTAGGATTGATTACGGATTGGTTTAATGATGAACCTGTGTTTGAGGCTTCTAAACTTATAAAGTTGTTTCGTATTTGGTATAGGTAAAGTTCGTTACCATATGTAGTAACTGCTTCTTCTAAACAAGCATATAACGAACCACTACCCATTTCAACATCTACTGTAGGGTATCCTAAGCGAGATGCACAAAATTGTGCTACTTTATCAGCATCTACTTGGAAATTAGAATCGTAGTCATAAAACCCAAAGGGTGTTTGTCCTGGGGTAAATACTGAGTTTCCGGTCCAAATGATAGGTACTTGTGACATATTATTTTTATATAAATATATTATAAAGACTTAGTCTTCTTAGGTTCTAAAATATTAAATTTACCCTCATTAAAACGTTGAGCGTGTACAATATAAAAACAATGTGGTGTTCCACAGTCGCACCCAACTATTATTTCTTTTTTGGTAACAGATTTAACAAAATGTTGGCAAGAATTTCCTATTGGGGTTAATTGTACTGTAATGTCTGTATCGTCTGTTAATTCATTCCAGTAATCTGGTAGGTGTATTGTGTCAATTGTTTCTAATTTACCTCTATAGTAAATACCACGTTCTGGTCCTTCGAGTGAGGAATGGACAAGGTAATATTCAGGAATGGTTGGGTGGTCTATCTTAAAGTTTTTAGTTGCAGCATCTAAGGTACCTTGTACAAAAACATTACCTATTATATTTAAAACATTCCCATCAAATGTAAGATTAGATTGAACCTCCAAAGCCCCAGATCCTGATACTGATATGGGTATTCCATTATTAGTAGATGTAGACCCTGTAAGGAAAGCACCACCCGTACCACTAGTACCAGAGGTACCAGATACACCCGAAGGTCCAGGTGCAGTAACCCGTATAACTTCAGGGTTGGTTTGTGTTAAATTAACCGTAGTACCCGTCACATTATTTGTAACAGTAATAAACCTGTTTACACCTTGTGCATTTACCTCATTGGCAATGGGTTTTATGGTTACTTGGTTATCGGCCATTAAAAGGATCCTGTAGTTACGTTTCTAGATAATTGTATTACACCTTCTAGAACACGGGTTACTATTGCACTGCTTCCTGATCCTATAGCAATTTCTAAATCATAATAACCTTGTGTAAAGTTTAATAATGAAGAGGATTCTGCTGAAATGAAAATACCAATTGAACCAGATGAAGTAGGGTTAGTTCCTGAGGAGCCACTTAAATTTAGTCCGGTATTGTCAGATGTTAAGGAGGAAGATAATGATAAGTATATTTCACTTGACCCTACTGTAGGTCTAACTTGCATTTTTGCTTGGTAACCTGTTAAATTAATGGGGTTACCAGCAGAATCATTATAAACCATTTCAAAATTAGTAGTAGCACCTTGTTCTACTATAAAAGAATATTTCCCTGCGGCCATTTTTTAGTGTTTACTATAAATATTTATTTTCTTTGGGCTCCACTACTACCCGCAGTACCTACTATTTGTTTTTTATCGTGAGCATCGTTATAGTAATCAATTAGGTCTTGGACTATAGCATCTCTATTATTTGTTATTAGAGTAATAGCTTCCATGTTTTTAATTTTTCGAGCAGCATTATATAAAAATTTAAATCCAGATTCAGATTTATTTTTTAGATCCACTTGGTAAGTATCACCGCATACAATCATTTTAGAATGTTTTCCGATACGTGTTGCTATCATTTCCATTTGCTCGTGTGTAACGTTTTGAGCTTCGTCTACTATGATAAGTGAATCGACGAATGTACGGCCTCTCATAAAGGATACAGGTACTATTTCTATTTGCTCGTCTTCTATAAGTTTTTTAATTTTTTCTTTATCATATAAGAGAAACATATTTTGATAAATAGGTTGAACCCAGGGGTCCATTTTTTCTCTCATATCCCCCGGTAGGAACCCTATATCTTCTTTTGATACAGTAGGGCGGGTGATTATAACTTTAGTATATTCTCTTCGCATTAAACCATCTAGGGCTATATTGCATGCTAATAATGTTTTTCCTGAACCTGCTTGACCTGCTAATAGGGTTATTGTGTTATTTAAAATTTTAGCCTTTGCCTCTTTTTGTTCTTCGTTTAGTTGGATTTTGAAGTTGATTGGATTTTTTACTACTCTTTTAGGACGATAAATTTCGTCGGTGTGAGGTTTACTTGCCATAAACATGCTTGGTTAGTTAATAAATAATATAAGAACGTCCAATATAAATATAAAAAAAAGCCCCACTTTCGTGGGGTTAATTTTAGTTATTTGATTTTTTTCGATTAGCAGTTTTAGTAAGGGGTTGGGTATTTAAAAAATAGAAAGTTCCTCCCTTACTTAAAGGTATTATGTGGTCTATTTCCCAATAGCTCCCCCAATTATCCCAATTCATATTAGGAGTGAATTGAGTTTCTAAGTGGGTTTTATACTGGTCTATTGAACACCCTAGATATTCTAAAGTACTACGTTCTTTATTAGTTTTCATACTATTATAGATTCGAGTTCTTAAGGCTTCTTTTAATCTTGTTTTAGGGTTTTTTCTACGTTTTCTAGCATTTATTGTTAATTGTTGAGTACGTTCTTGTTTTTGTTCTAATGTTAGATTTTGGATTCTGGTTTTAAAGTAATCAGGGTTGTAGGTGGACTTTCCTTGAGTAGTTCTACAAGTTTTACATCCTGGGAGTTTATTTAATTTATATAGTTTTGAATTATAGAATTCATTTAAGGGTTTTTCAGTATTACACCTTTTACACATTAAATTTTTCATTATATATTATTTAAATATAAATATATAAAAAGGAAGGGTATTATATAAATTTTTATAGAAAAAAAATGCCTAGCTTTCGCTAGGCATCTTTTAAAGATATTGATTTAAAACTAGACTACGTCTAGGTCAGATACAAAGACTTTACCATAGAATTCCGGACGAACCATTTTCTTAGCATATCTTGTCATTATCCCTTTGCGTGGTGTAAAGGTATTAGGATCGTACACTAATGGAGTCATGATAAGTGGAATATATGGAGCATATACAGCACCTGATTCTAGGAATTGGTTACCTCTGAATCCCATTAAGATAGTGTTTTCTGTCATATATGGGTTCTTGTATACTTTGTAACGGCTATTTAAAGCACCTACTTTTTGTACACCAAAAGCATAAGAAGCAGCAGTAACATCACCATTAGAATCAGCAGCAAATCCAGGAATTGATTCAAGGATAGTTGCAACTGTTGGAGAAACTACAATAAAGTTAGCTCCACCTCTAAGTGTTCTTTGGTGAATAATGTTAGATACTTTTTGTAATTTAATTCCAAGTGTTTGGAACCAGCTCATTTGAGTGTAGTATACACCGTTAGTATTAGAATCGAATCCAGTACCAGCAGCATTAAGTTGGTTACCTACTTTCGCAGACCATACTTCAGTTGTTGGAGCGTTTTCAATTAACATATCTAAGATCTCTAAGTCGATTTCTAATGAAATATACTCTGATAAGATAGAAGTTAATTCAGCTTCAGCATCAATACTATGGAAAGCATTTAAATCCTGAGAGAATTCTGGTGTCCATTGTGCTTTTAACTTACGTGTTTTAGCAGCAATAGTTTCAGATCTCATTTGGATATCGATTTCTGGGATAGAGATAGACTGACCAGCAGTACCCGCTTGGTTAGAATATGCAGCACCATCTTCGAAATCACCTCTTGCGTTGTCTGCAGTTTTCTTAGAATAAGATACTACATAGTTGTTACCATCTGTAAGCTCAAGACCAGATCCTGAGAATGCAAATGTAATATTTCCATTAGCAGCTTGAGTTGTGAATGCAGGTAATTGTCTTGCTTCAAGAATTGAACCAGAAGATACTACGAATGAACGGATAGCATTTCCATCTAAGCTATCAGAAATAGAAGCTGATGTGAAAGTAACAGTTTTGATTTCATTTCTAGCAGCAGATGCCGATAAGTTTCCATCAAAATTTACTTGAGCCCAAGTACCTGATACTACTAATTTAGAATTTACAGAAGATGAGAATTGGTTGATTGAGTAACCGAATCTTCCGGCACCGTATAATCCACCTTCAGCTTTGTTACCGAATCCTTCAGAAGGAGTTCCGAACATTGAATCACCTGATGTGAATGGCTTTTTAGAAGATCCATATTGGAAATCTAAATAAAATACTAAACCGGCAGGTAAAGACATTGGCTGAACAGAAACGAATTCTTTAGCAGCAATTTGTCCAAATACTTTTCTTACTAATGGTAAAGCTACAGCAGCATATTGCTCACCTGTACCAGCTGTAAAAGAAGCTCCAGTTCCTGTTGTGTTTGATTCAACAACAAGTTGTTTAGCTTGGTTTTCTAACATGATACTCATGTTAGCTCTGTCAGTTTCGTTAGAAATTCCTTCTAACAATCCTGATTTAGCCCACTTACCTGATAATCTTGCAGCATCTTTTTGTACTGATTGATAAGGGTTAGCTGACTCTAATAGTTGATTTACTATGTTTGACATTGTTTTTTTGTTTGGTTTTAAAATTTGTTAATTCCGGCAAGCTTTTGCATTCTAGCTACAAAATCATTACCTTCTACAATTTGTGTTTTTGGAGCAACACCTACAGCTTTAGAAGCAAAAGAACGAGACTCGTTCATTGGTTTTTTAGCAGTAGAAGTTGTAATTCCTTCTTTTAATGTTTCAAAGATATTCTTAACTTCTCTAACTGATTCAGCACGGTCGAAAGCATTAATTACTTTTACTTTTTGTGATTCTGTTAAAGTTTTGTTACGGAACAATTTGTTAACGTAAAGAAGTTTAGCGTTTAAAAGATTAACTTCGTTTAGTTCAGATTTAAGTATTTTGATGACTTTAATAGCTTCGTTTAACTCAGCTTTAGTTTCTTCAACTTCTTTTTTACCTTCTAATTCAAGTTCATCTTCTACACCCATTTCTATTTCACCATCTTCCATTTCGGCATCAAGATCCATTTCCATTTCTTCTTCACCATCACCACCACCCATTACATCAGCAAGGATGTCACGGATAATGTCTTTTAGTTCGTCTACTGTAATTTCACCAACTTCATCATCAGCTTCCGCTTCTTCAGATACTGGGTCTTCTTCAATAGCAACTTCGACTTGTGGGGCAGATCCTTCTGATGTTTCAGCGGCCTCTAGCTCAGCAAGTAGTTCGTCTAGGTCAATTTCTTCAATTGATCCTTCTTCCATGTCATCTCCTTCTTCTACGTAGGATTCTTCCATGTCTTTTTTAGCTTCTTCCATGTCTTTAGCTTTTGCTTCTTCCATGTCTTTTTTAGCTTCTTCCATGTCTTTAGCTTCATCCATATCCTTAGCTTCATCCATATCCTTAGCTTTCGCCTCGTCCATATCTTTTGCTTCGTCCATGTCTTTTGCTTCGTCCATGTCTTTTGCTTCGTCCATCATATCATCCTCTTCTTGCTGAAGTTTTTTCTCTAGCATAGATTGGATTTGTGGAACGAAGGCTTCTTCTAATGCTAGTTTAGCGTTGGCAAGAGCCGTTTCACGGATTGCTTTAGCTTCAGCGATAGCATCGTTGAAAAACTTTGTGTTTGACATTTTTAAAAAATTTGTTTGTGATTTGTGATTACTTATTAAGGAAGTAATATAGGAATAATTGTAAAGAGGGAGGAAATATTAGTGATTCCCTATCATATCTGTTGATAAATATATAAGGATAGTAAAAAACAAGAAACCCTTACATTGCTGTAAGGGAATCGACACCTGCCTTCGGTAGCGTCCGAGGGAATTATTTTTATGTTATGAATCTAATTTAGAAAATCCATTGGGTACAACTCCTTCACATATAAGTGTTGCTACAATTGGTGATACTACTGAACCTACAAATATACCTACACCTGCTGGTGTTGATAATGCTGCTGTTGCGTATATTGGATTTGCTTTACCTACTACATTAGTAAGTACTCTTGTTAGTAATGGTTTATCACATTTTCCGTTAACACCTGGTATTAAGAATATTCCATCAGCTAACAATTTACCAATTACAGTTGATACTGTCATCATTGCCACTTTTTGTCCTACTGTTGCCATTGCCGCTAACATAGTTGCACTAATTGTAGTTGATGTTACAGTACCGGGGTCAGCGGGTGCAGGTTTTGGTGTGAAGTACATAACACATCCGGTTGTTAGTGCCATATTCAATCCAATGTAACAAGCATTTTCATCTAACCAATCAATAGCAGCTGTTACTCCTTCTTCAACTACTTCCAATCCTTCTTTAGAAAATTCAATTGCCTGTGCACTACCTTCTTTCCATACTGTAGATGTCACATCAATACCTTGTTTGGCCGCTTCAGTTGTATTCTTAGCAACGACATCTGTTGTATGTACTACGGCTTTTGTTGCATCCTTATATATGTTCTCAGTAGTTTTAACCACATTATCAACTTCATCCTTAATTATATCAATGGGGTTAGGTATTTTAGGAATTGGGTTAGGTATGTTTGGTATTGGGTTAGGTATTTTAGGTATTTTAGGTACTTTTATTTTGTTTAATGGATTCTTCATAATTATTATTTATTTCTTTTATTATTGTTCATACCGAAATAAGTGCCCACTATAGCCACTAATCCCGTAATTGTCACTTGTAAAAGGTGTATTATGTTTTCGTTTATAGGTCTACTATCTTCTAATGCAATGTAGAAATCTCCTATTACTATAAGTACTAGTAATATCATTATACCTGTAACCAATATTAATACAACTTTTTCTTTCATTTCCTATAAATATCGTAAAAAACAAGAAACCCTTACATTGCTGTAAGGGAATCGACACCTGCCTTCGGTAGCGTCCGAGGGAATTATCGGAAACAACATATACCTGACTGAGTGCATATGATGTCAGATATTATTGAGTTTAGTTTTGTGTATTTATTTTGTTTAGATGTATAATTTTCATTTATACCCATTGGCTTCATAAATGCTCCATGTGTTGAAGGGGTAGATACGAAATCCCAACATAATAGTTCGAAATCATCTTCTACTTCTACTCTGCCTTCACCTAATTGTGAAACTGAGCCCATACCTCGAGAAGAAATACCAACAGTAATATCGTTTTTGAATAATTCCTTAAGTATATTTCCTGATGGTGTAGTTAATATTTCTATTTTACCCAATAAATCGTTACCATCCCACCATAATTCTTTAATATTGTGTGATGCGTTTTTTAGGTTAATAACAGATGATTCGGGGTGGTCTAGTTCACCTAATGCTCTATTTTCAGCAATTGGGCCTCCCATATATTTGTCTACTTCTCTCTTTAAAACATCGTAAGGGTAGCGTCTTCCGTTATGGTTGAATTCTTCTGCTCTTTGAACAACTCCTTCAACAATCATATTTTTGGAACCACCAAGTCCCTCAGATAATTGAGTGCGCTTAGGGATAAATACGGAATATTCGAGTAGTAGTTTTTGAGCCATTTTATTTTTTTACTATTCTAACGTTAGCGTCAGGTGCTTTTTTTTGGATATTGATAGCGTCTTGTTCATTATCTACTTCAATTGCTTCTGTTTCCATTTTACGTGCCTCAACTTTGTCTTTTAGCTCGTTAACGTCAACACCGTGTTTTTTGGCATATTTTTCATATATAGAATCACGTTTTCTTCCTAACTCCTCAACATCTTCTTCTTCTAGTGGAGAAGAACTAGCGTTTACGTCAGCTACTCTACTATGATCTTCACCATGTTCATTCATATCATCTTCATCATCATCTGCATACTTTCCACCGTTTGCATCAATATCTTTTTTGATTCTTTCGATATTATCATCTTCATCATCTAAATCTAAGTAATAGTTTTCTCTATCGTCTTCCGATTCAAATTCGTCATATTCATTTTCACGGATAATTTTACCTTTTTTACCTTGATTTTTCTTTACTAAATCAGCAATTGACTTAGCATTTACCTCTATATCATATAGGCTTTCACCTTCCATTTCCATAGCCATTTTTTGTGTATAATAACTTGAATTGGATGTAAGGTTTTTAAGTACTTTTTTCTGTGCTTTAGCCACCTCTTCCTCTGTTAAATCAGCATTTCCAACTGAATTGTATGTTAAATCAAGTTCGAAATTCATACCTTTTGAATATTCGTATGGGTTAACCATATCGATAGTCTTAGCTATAATTTCTACTTCTTGTTTTCCAGTGGACTCTTTTGTTTGTTTTTCAGATATCATACCCTTATTTTTAAGGATTTGTACGGTATCCACAAATGAGTTGTGTTGCGTAATCCAAGGTAGGTTTAGATCACGACGCACTTCATACAGGAACTTTTGTTCTGTAATTTTGCCTTTAGCTAGCTCAGTATATAAATCTTGTGTTGTCATGTATATAAATATTATTTGCCTTGACCTACATTTACTTTCTTATAGTTCTTAGAACTTTTTAGTTTTGATGTTTTACTTTTAGAATGTACACCTGGTCTGCTTATTTGATTTTTAGGTTTTGCGCCTCCGGTTGCTGCGGGTTTTGCCATTATTAAAACGTATATTTACTTAAAATTTCGTTAGTGTTTTTTATCATTTTTAAAGTCTTTAATTTAGACTTTTGACGTTTTCCACATTTTTGAAATTGTGGGGATTTATGCTCACCTCTTGCCATTGTTATTCGGTTAAACCTTTAATTCTATTATTTAAATCTTGGATCTTTTCTGAAATTGTGTTGATAGCATTATGTGTACGTTTAAGATATGACATACCTTCACTGCTAGATTTTAATTCACTTTTCATTCTTTCGGTATGTGCTACAACTTTTGTTATCTCGTCTATTTTACGCCTTATCTCGCGGACAGCCCGGTGGATTTGTTCGGTGGGTGTGCGTAATTTGGTTTCATTTTTAAATTGTGAATACCTTGCCTCATTCATTTGGGATCTTTTATAAGAATCCGGGTAAGTATTTCTAATATGTGTGCGATATCGATTAAATTGCTTTACAATTATAGCAGATATATCATCTATAACGGGATCATCGGTTTTTCTGTCTAGGTCCTTTATAAACCTACGCAATTCGTCAAATTCTTTAAATACAGAATCGAAGGCGGGTACATAATCTATACTCCAAGTTACAGCCCCAGTTACGGGATCAACATCGGTTACAGTAGATTTAATACCATTTGTTGTTTTAACATCTCCTATTTTTGCTTCCATTACAGAGGCCGCATCTAGAGAATCCATATCGTATCCTGTATTTAAGCCAGCATCTGCTTGACTTGAAGTAAGATCAGTTACAGGGTTATATTTTTTTTCGGTATTTAGTTCTTTTATTGCTTTCTCAAATATCTTTACAAAATCCATTACTTTAGATTTTCTATTAGGTATTGAGGGAGAGGGGGTGGAAAAAGGTTCACCTACTTCGTTTTTACATTTCTTAAAAGCTTTAGGAGTAGAGTATTGTTCCCCCTCACCAGCTGCAAAGGAAGCACCAGTTCCTGTGGTGCTCATCTCGTGCTTTAAACCTTTTAAGTTTAGCTTTTTCATACTAATTCTATTTCTTGAGAAAGTTCTACATATTGTAGTAAGGCAACTAAATGGTCGTCCTTTATTTTTCTACTTTCTACTATAGGGTCTATTAGGTTGATAACCTCTTTTATTTTAATTTGTAAAGTAGCGTCGTCTATCTTTTTATAGCTCTTTTTTAAGCTTTCAGATATTTTAGTAAACTTAACATTTAAAAATTCTTTAAGTTTTGGAGCATCCGAAGCGCTATTAATATACTCTTTAAGTATTTCTTTCTGCTCAGGATTTAAACCATCAAACTTCGTGTTATATTTCTCTAACATAATTCTATATGCTAAAGCACGAGTGCCCTTATCTAACGTCATTAATTCTTCCACTAATGGAGTAAGAGACATTTTAGCATCGGGGGTGGATGTGATATACTCTAATATATTAATTTTAGAGTTAATAATTACCTCAGGGTTCCCGAATTCTTTATTATTAATAGATTCGAATAAAGTATAGGTTGAAGCCAAAAGTTTATAATTTCTAATTTTGGCTTGGAAGAAGTCGTTTAAATCAAAATTTTCCTTAATTTCCTTAATTAAATTATACTTTTCTTTAGCTAACTGATCTCTGTCTAATTTTTTGTTTAGCTCTAAAACTGTAGAAATAATAGTTTCTGCCTTACCTTCCGATAAAGATGTAGAATTATTAATGGTTTGATAGAGTTTATTTTCGTTAGCGAGTTCACTCTTAGTAAAATATTTTTTTACTAAAGTTGCTGCTTTGA
>Ga0222650_1001285_pt1 | contig 13161 bp, 22 predicted proteins | sample AntAcemetagen367_FD_179820 | JGI IMG/M metagenome (GOLD analysis project Ga0222650, IMG submission 179820) | Saline water microbial communities from Ace Lake, Antarctica - #367 | ecosystem: Environmental > Aquatic > Non-marine Saline and Alkaline > Saline | place: Antarctica: Ace Lake...
CCACCGTTTCAACGCATCGATTTCGTTGCGCGGGATCCGCTTGTTGAGATCATCATACCACTCCACGCCTAATTTCTACGCCTTTGTAAGAATCTTTGGGTCTCGTTTGGATGCTTCTTGCAATTCTTTGATAGAACATATATGTAAATCCAACAATTTCCTCGCTTTCGCTATGCCGATTCCATAGATTCCCAACAACAAACGAAGAGATTGTAGTCGAACACTCTATTCTGCTACGATAGCTGCGGAGATTGAGCCCGTAGATATGATTTCCTCCATTTTTTCTTTCTACGATTTGCTCAACTTTTCCCACTCTTTTGTGTGCTACGGTTCGGGATCATCGCGAATACGCTCCCAAATGCGAAGGATTGTATCGTAGGATCGCTTTTTAAATGGTGCCGTCTTTGCGTTCTACAACAACGCATTCAAATATAACGTTTCTAATTGATAGGATAAAGACTGAGAACTCATTGCTTTATAGTAAATATGGCAGAATCCTTAAATCTTAAAAAACGATTACTCAAATTACTGGTGTTTCAGTCGATGTCCCTCCGACAGGCTAAAGGTATTTTTACCGATATCATCCAGGATCGTCCCGAAATAAAACGGGCAAGAGTGAAACCTTCCTAGGCACCGGCACCGGATGCAGCTCCAGTTGATCTATCAACACCGGAATCAGACATACCTTCGTTCCACGAAGCATCTCAACCGTCTGAAAACACCTGGATGAATTCTATGTATCGTAAATTACTAAAAAGCATTCACCCCGATAAAAATAAACACGTGGCTCAAGAAGCCACCCATATATTCAATGCCATAGAAAAAGATGATACGGTGGCCGCCCTATATTCCTATTATGTTTACCACGATGACTGTCCGATTCCCGATGAATCTGTTGAGTCTACTATCCTGAAATTACAAAAAGAATACGTTCGGTTGCGGAAAGAATTTGATAATAAACCCATCGATATTATCCTTCGTTCACCACACGACAAGTGGAACCAATTATTGAACATCTGTGCGAATCGGTAATTAAACCTTTGACTCGAAATATTATATAAGAATGAATATTATCGTATTTGCTGACTGGCACCATAAAGGGTATGCGGATGCGATCAACGAGTCTTGGTTTCAATCCAAAGCTCACATATTTGGATTGAAGTTTCTTACACATACATTTAACGTCTTGCGAACGTTTGTATCCAAACATACCATTTCACACGCCAATATTGTATGGTTGGATTCCATACAAGAACCCTTATACTCGATGGTTCATCGTATCGAATCTCTGTTCGAAGACACTCAAAAGGTGAAAGTAGTGACCCACGCGATTCCACCTCACCTAATACAGTCTATAACCGAACTCACCAATTATACCACCGTATCGTTAGTAGATGCGTTTGAAACAGCAGTTACGTTCCCTCGCGACCAAACGCTTTGGGCATCGAAAGGGAAAAGGAATAACCGGACACCTCCGATGTTTCCCATTTTAGTAGGAAGAGGAATGTCAAAGGATTTGAAATTTTTACACCAAGTCACCAAATATCCATTCCGTCATATCACCGAACACTGGGATGGCCAAGTTGTCCAATATATTATGAAATATGGTATGGTCGGGATCGCTACAAGCCACCGATCGGAACATACTCTTCTACGACGATTCTGGCGGACATACGGAGTCACTGTGCTGGAAGATGTGGATAATGGCCTTTCACTTCCGGACGATGCGCAAACCATTTCTTTTTTAACCCTGTTATCTCACAAACGCAATCTTATGCTATCTTCCTCCGTTTCAAATGAAATCGACATCGAGTTGGAACAGACAAAGTGGCTGTCAACAATCGCGTCCTTGCGACCTGCCGATCTACTGCAAACCACCGTATTCGATTCCGGATCGGTAGTCCCACTCCATCCCAATACGAGACAAACCTTTCGGCTCGATTCGATACCCTCTGCTAAGCTAATCAAAGATAGCACACAGGATGTTGCCCGCCTGCCTCTTTACGACGTCGACCCCGAAAAACTTCCCACGGTATCCGTTTGCACCCTAACTCGGAATCACCGCCTTGTGTTTCCCTTTGTGATCAACAGCCTGCTTCATCAGTCGTATCCACTTCACAAGATTGAATGGATTGTTCTCCAGAATGGAGACGAAGATATAAAGGATATCATCCCTGAGAAACTCACTCGTAAATTAAAACGATTCCATATGGAAACCATACCCAGCGACCACGGAAAGACGATGGGAGAACTTCGCAATCTTGTCGTATCTTTCACGAAAGAACCCTTTGTCGCCTTTATGGATGACGACGATATTTATTTCCATACCTGCTTGTTAGCACGTATCAAAACTTTAATCAAATATAACGTAGACTGTGTAGGTTCCACTCAAATAGGGTGTTACGACCTGCTACAAGAAAAGGGGTCGATTTCGAGTGATGGTTCCCACGTATTTTCCGAGGCATCGATGGCGTTCCGACGGAGCTTTTGGGAAGATAGAGGGTTCAATCAATTGGAACAAACCGGCGAAGCACACGGGTTCTTATTGGGACGCCAACGGCGATGCTTGTCCATCCCCTATCACTTCAATATGATCGCTCTTTCACACTCTACGAATACCACGGGCACTCTGCGAATGCTCGAAGGAAAGGAGTTGCTTCCACTCAAACAAATACTTACGGAAGAAGAGCTGGCTCTCATTGAAACCACCTCGAAATATCTTCGTCAACGATACAGGGTTGTTAGAAAATAAATATATATATTAAATGACAAAACCTCAACATTCTTTAGAATATATAGAAAAAGAAATAGGATAAAATGATAGTTTTTATGCGATGAATACACGCCGTGAAGGTTATTCGATGGATAATGGTAAACCTATCTATGGTAAACATTCTCAATTTCCTATTTCTATTGGTTCTCGTGAGGGAGCGAACAAGAGGGTTGTTGTAAATAAATAGGTCAACCCACCTGTGTATAAAGAAAGAATCACCTATGTAACTATAGGAGATTATAGTGGTGTAAATTATGGGGATAGAGGATCTCTGCCGACGAAAGAAATAGTTACTGAGAAAACAGCTGCTAAGGTAACCTTTTCTGTTAAACCGGATGAAGGTATATTTAGTTGGAAAGATCCAAATGTAAAAAAATTACCACACGGTCACTTACGTTATGTAGGAAATTGTGAAGGCGGTCCTTCATCGACGTATGAACAATGTTTAGAAGATGCTTTTAAAAACTCAAGAAAAATTGAATGAAACCTATCAAAGATAGTTCGATGAAGAATTACTAAAAAGAGAACGAGCATAGGAAGAAGCTGATACACGATAGAAAGAAGCTGATACACGATAGAAAGAATCTTATAAACGATAGAAAGAAGAACATGATGTCCGTATGTATAATGACATTATAAAACAATGGTATACTAAGATTGCTGCCGTATTAGGACATAAAGATATAACTGAACCCACGAGAGAAATAAATGAAAAAATAAAAAAACTATTAGTTTTTTTTGATAAAAGTTTTGATTTAAATGGAATATCATATTCACCCATATTATTTTATCCATTTATAGAACGCCAGATGGATCAAAGAGAACGATTGGATGGAGTACCCGCAACTGGAGGAGGAGGAAGATCGACTGAAGTCGAATCATCAACTGAAGGAATATCTAATACTGGTTCAGGTAGACGACGCAGTCACAGAGGAAACCGAAGGAGTCGCAGTGGGAACCGAAGGAGTCGCAGTGGGAACCGAAGGAGTCGTCGTGGGAACCGAAGGAGTCGCAGTGGGAACCGAAGGAGTCGTCGTGGGAACCGAAGGAGTCGCAGTGGGAACCGAAGGAGTCGTCGTATCAAACTCAATTAATTTTCTTTTTTGTTGTGTAATTTGCTACATAATAAATTGTAATACCAACCCCAAGGATCAAACCGATTCCAAAGGGGGTTGCCATAATGTTTGCCAGAAATTGCGATCCAATCAGGAACAACGCCAATATTCCTATCGCATACATTGGCTGGTTTGAAAGAGATTGTATGATCCCCTTTGCCTATTTCGCTAGAGAACTAAGATTTTCCTACCGAAACATATCAAGTGACAACATTATTTATAATACAATTAGTTTTCTTCCAGCAGATGTTTCTTTCCATCCTACAATACGCTACGTTCCTGCGTGATGTGCGTCGTGGCACGTCTCACAAATCCCCACAAGATTCGATGTTCCGTGAAGACGCGTCTTTCCATCCACCACGGAATGCGCATTCGCATCCGATTGCTACTGGATGTGATGCGTTTCCACCGCTGGCCGCTTCTCACATACCTCGCACACCTTGATTCGTTTTTTCGCATTGTATCGCGATGTCTTTTCCTGTAATCCCAATAGTTCTTCCCGGATCGCATTCGCAACACCCAATGTATTTGGATCCAAACCCAATGCTTCAGCCACCTCCAAACCGTAAAGGGTTGAGCCCTATCCCTCCTACAAAGTCCTCTCATACACCAAATGATCCGCATCCCGAATCACCCGCAGATGATATATGCCTAATGATTTCGTCTCGTGAATCGCCCCCTGTAATATGGACAAGTTGGGCAGATCGTGAAGATGCGTCGCAAACACAAACGCGACACCACGATCCAACAGAGATTGAACGCCTGCTCCCACAATGGCCGTTCCCGAAACCTATTCGGTGCCTCTACACAATTCGTCTCCCAATACAATGCTACGTTCCGTCGCCGATGTTAAAATGGTGGACAATTCTTCCATCTCCAATGCGAAACTAGATTTACCCCTCATATAATCATCATTTCCGGAAATTCGAGTAAATAGCTTTGTTACAATCGAATGATGAAAATTCCTACACGGAACCCAGCAACCGGCCTGTGACATTATGAGAGCCAAACCAACCGACTTCATATAACTACTCTTACCACTCGCATTCATACCGTATAACAACATTCCCCTTTGTGTGTTGTTGATATCCACGTCGTTGGCGACATACCCCGCCACGTCTTCCTGGATCCGCTCAATCATAGGGTGGCGTAGATCGTCTCCGCGGATTACTGTCTGCTCCGACTCTACGATCGTGGGTGAATGGTATCCATAGTTTGCGGAAATATACGCGAATGTGCTCCACACGTCTATATTCGCACTCCATTGAACAATCTCTTTCACCGCGGTTCCCCACTTATTCCAAAACGCATCCCGCCACTGTTTCATATAGTCTCGATTCTCTTCGTGGATCCGATCCTTCAACGCCAAAGTTTGCTACCATTCCAACCTCCACGCCGGGTGAAACAGACGTCCATTACTCGCCATCTGTTTTACCGTTGTGTCACACATTTCCAACAAAAGAGGCTCTTGATTGGTGCCAGGATTCTTCTTCCACTGTATCAGCAACGCCGATTTCTTTTTTGGAACCTAAATCGTATACCCATCCGAATCATTGGAACAGAGCTTGATAGATTTGTCTCCCTTTATTTCCATAATGGATTTCAAATAGTCGATACGCGTTTCCCATTTTCTTTCGTTAGAATCCATCTCTTGTATCAGATTGCTATCGGGACGAATCGGAACCTCCCAACGCGACGCCCGGTTCTCAAACAATGCCTCAATGATCAGCGTAGATTTGAAATGATGGAGTAAATCCGTCCATTGTGATGAGGTGATTGGGGATTCTGCTCCGGGAACAGATGTCTTACAGTATGCGTCAATGCTCTCCCAGGTTTCCAAAAATCGATACAAGGATCCAATCAGACCCGGATGAATTTTCCACGCGGTTTCAAACCGTCTGGCTACTCTTTCTCCATCGATTGTATGTGTGATCATTGTTCGAATCGTTTGGAACCGATTCTGTTCGATCATGGTTCCCACCATCGAATGAGACAATTCGATTTCCTTGCGATCCAAACTAGGATGAGACAGCCTGTAATGAAGCTGTCTCGATCCAAAGCGGGTGTTACACACGTCCATCAGACTATACAGCGAATTCCAACGCCTGCTCTCCAACTACCTCTGGCTCGGAACCGACTACACCCGGGCTTCAAATGTCTTCTTGGGAAACAAAGAGAGCTACTCGATCGCATTCCCATACAACACACAGTGACTCGATTCTTGTAGAAATCTGATATTTGTTACGACTTCACTCGACTGTTCCAACAGAAACGAGACGATACAAGCCAATGCGGTAAACGATTCAGAACTGCGAATTGTAGTTGGGATTCCCAATCGATGATTTATATTCTGACGATCTTTATACGTATAGGTGGAAGAGGGTTTTATCTAGGCCACACGACAAAGGAGATTGTGATAGACCCATTGGATTGATGTAAAATTTGGATGCACGTCTATCACTCTTGTTTTATAACTGCTTAGTTCCAACAAGTCTGCCGCTGTCTAATTCCATAGAATTTCATTGGGATCAAAAGACAACAGTAAACGGTTGATATAATCTGAAATATGGGATTTCGTTTCTGTAATTTCGTGAAGACTCGCCTTTCCCGTAGCACTGTTCAGTGTAGCAACTCCCATAGAATAATAGCGCACGCTACGGTTGGATGGCATTTCCTCTACATAGACCGCTGTTAGAGTATAGGAAGACTCTATGTTGTCTTCGTGAGTCGCCCCAGACACAATTTCCGTGATCGATCGAATCGCCCGGGTGCGAGTCTTGGAAACAGAAGATGGTGCCTGTTCTGAAACGATCACTAATGTCCAACCGGCATTTAACAACAAGGCACGGAATTTATCCAGGGCTTTATCGGTAAATCCAAGCATTCTTGGTGGATTCGGGTAGCGGTGCTTTGGAATCCCGGTTGATTTATGGGCACCATCCTATAGATTACAGCATTCTGCAAACGCATTCACGCGTCTCTGATCGTGTTCATTTTCTTCCCGACCGTATACCTCATAAAATTTCCCCATCTGATACAGTAACAGGGTGTCGGTTCCAAATTTGCGACAAGCCTCGTCCTACATCTAAAAATAAATATCAATCTCGTATATGTCACGAGATGGATTTGAAACTGGGATTTGCCATCCTACGTTCCACTCAATGGAATCATTCATCGTTTACCCTACAGTGTTACCTTAATACCTAATAGTTCCTCCATCTTAGATAAAGATCGGGGCTTTGACGGAATTGAGGTAGTGTTTGTAGTGGAAATCTTTGGGAGGAATCCTATTTTATAACCATCCTATTCTTCGTTTTTAAATCGAAAACTCTTGCGTCTCGGTTCTGGTTTTGGCGCTGGTGCTGGCGCTGGTGCCGGTTTAAAGGTCACTTTTTGTTTCTGTTTATATTCTCTGGATGCTGCCAACAGGGATAGATTTAGAGATGATTGAGCCGGAATGGGAGCGGGCGCGGGAGCCGAAGTGGGTGTGGGAGCCGGAATGGGAGCTGGAGCGGGAATGGGTGCGGAAACCGAAACGGGATTCGCAAACGATAACTCATCAAACCTCACTACGTGTTTCGCTCTAGAAGGCGCGGGATGCTGGGGTGGCGGTGGCGACGGCGACGGCTTTTTCTTTTGGATCAAATAATCTCTCATCATAGATGTGTCCTCCGGATTCTACAATTTAATCACAACTACTTTGTTTGAATTATCAGACATTTCCCTTTATGTATACTCATAACTTCAGTTCCATAACTCCCCGCAGAGCCAGGAACACTACCACCAGGTGAAGACCCAGCCCTAACATAGTTGGACATCCACTGGCGCTTGCCACACGGAGTCCGGTGAGAGAACGGACAATTCCATCCACAATACGGTAGGTGAATGGCATCATAACGATACCCACTACCACAACCGATATGAACGACCACCACCACTTACACGCACTCGGAGGCTCTGAACCAGCGACTTGCACACTTTTCTTTGTGTCTTTTCCTGGCATACTTGGGTTATACTATACTCTTAGATGTAAATTTGATACTCTTTATTCCACGTATCCTATCACACCATGCTACTTACAGATTCCAGCGCTGCCACGTTCTACTTTGATCTGGAAACAACCGGCCTCAATCCATATGCGGATTCAATCATTGAAATAGGGATTTCCACTAGCGATGGCAATCACACCCTTTCGATTTTAATTCAACCACCCTATCCAATTTCACCTCAAGTGGAGTATATTACCGGAATTACCCAATCTACCCTAGATACAGAAGGCACAGATCTTAAACGTGCGCTACGTGCTCTCCACGCGTTTATTCGAACACATACACGGAATTCGAAACAAAAAGTGTGGCTTATTGGTCACAATTCTATCGGGTTTGATCGCATCTTCTATCTGCAGGCGATGAAACAGGTCAATATGCGTCCCCTACGACCCTCTATATAGTGGTTTGATTCCCTCTATTTAGCCAGATATTCCCTTCCTCAAATGAATTCATTCAAGCTCATCTCCATTGCAAAATATCTCAAACAAGCTGATAGTCAGGAACACCGTGCTCTCGCAGATTGTCAGCTTTTATCTCTGGTATTTCCCACACTGGTTCGTTTTGCCTCCAAAAAAGTATCGTGGAAGAAACAGCCCGATATACATACTATGCTGAGTTTATTCAATTCTATTCTTTGTGCTGCCACATACTAATATGAATGAATACTCTTATTCACTCTTTTTTATCCAAATCCATTCATTCTATTACCTTGCATGAAGGGAACCATCTATCCGTGTAGGAATGTTAGATCCGACCATTCGGTTCATCTTTTGTAGCAAAAGGTCGCAATATTCGATATCTTCCAGAGCAACTTATATACGCACAATGGATCCAAGTGTGGCTATCGTCAATCGCTGCTACAATCCACTCTATAGAATATACAATTCACTCATCCATTACCATAAGGGAGATTGTGATTCGAATCGCAAAGATTCCATTAAGACTACATAGAGTCCGAATCGAGTTTCTATGCGACCCAGAGCCGACCCGGATCAAAATTACAGTGGATGAAATTTCGTTTGGGTCGATGTTTGTCATCAAACGGTTCCACAACGATTCCGATCCCGATCCTGGATGTGTCATTCAAATCCAACGGGACTCATCCATCCTAATTCAAATACCCGAAGTCCGCATTCTCTCCTGGATCTCACTTTCTACCATACAAACGATACGTTCCGAACTATAGCGTATTCTTCCCAAGAAGAAAGGCGATGAACCGATGCCGGTGATTCACGTCTCGTCCATCTTTCTTCGGTATCTACCGATGCGATGGCATCGTTGCGTTTCCCCTATTAGCATAGGTGGATCGTATACACATATTTGGGAAATCTGGGAACACATCGTGAGAGCAGTTACCCGAATTTAAATCACAGACATACAATATACTACAATGAATACGATGAAAGTCATAAAACGCAATGGAAGTTCATAGTCTGTTTCCCTTGATAAAATATCCGAGAGGATTTCTCTGCTTTGTAACATTCCTCCGACCCTAACCACCATCGATCCCATCGTCGTTAGTTAGAAAATTTGTAACAACCTATACAATGGAGTGTCCACGGTAGAAATCGATACGATGGCTTCCCTTACCGCAGCCTCCCTGGGATCAAAGCATTTCGAATACAGTGATTTAGCGGGTCGTATCGCAATTAGTAATCTTCAAAAACAGATTCCATACAACCTCGACACATACTTGGAAGCGGTTGGTTCGCATCTTTCTACAGAAACGCAGGAGGTGATTACACAGCATCGAGAGGAAATCGAATCTATGATACATCCGGATCGCGATTTTCTTATTTCATTTTTCGGTTGTAAAACATTGCAAAAGGCGTATTTGCTGAAAGACTCCAAACAGAATATTTGCGAACCAATTCAATATATGTGGTTACGTGTTTCGATTGGAATCCACGGAGATGACATGGATGCCATTCGCGAGTCGTATGACGCAATGAGCACCCTTCGGTGCACTCACGCCACCCCAACCCTGTTTCACGCAGGATGTAAATATCCCCAACTTTTATCCTGCTTTCTACTTGGGATCGAAGATAGTGTAAGGGGAATTTATAAAGCCCTCACTGATTGCGCGCATATTTCCAAGTGGGGAGGTGGTATCGGCGTGTGGGCACAGGGAATCCGCTCCAACGGTTCCCGTATTCGCGGCACAAACGGTATTACATCTGGTATTGTTCCGATGTTAAAGGTGTTTAATGATACCGCCCGATACATCAACCAGAGTGGTAAACGAAATGGCAGCTTTGCGATGTATCTCGAGCCGTGGCACGCCGACGTATTTGACTTTTTAGAGGCCAAAAAGAACCACGGCGACGAAAACGCACGGGCGCGCGACCTCTTTTATGCGATGTGGATTCCAGATCTGTTTATGAAAAAATTACTGTAGAATAAAGACTTTCATCTATTTTGTCCCGACGAATGTCCTGGTCTAGCCGATACCTGGGGAGATGAATTCGAAACCCTTTATGAGCGATATGTCTCTGAAGGAAAACAAAAGAAGACGGTAAAAGCACGAGACGTCTGGAATGCCATCATTACCAGCCAGATTGAAACTGGCACACCCTATATCCTCTATAAAGACGCGGCGAATCGCAAGAGCAATCAGCAGAATCTCGGCACGATTCGAAGCAGTAACCTGTGCACGGAAATCATCGAATATAGCGATACGAATGAATATGCGTGTTGCACCCTAGCCTCTATTGCTCTCCCTCGTATGGTCAACGTGGACGAGGGCACCTATGATTTCACAGAGTTGGGAACTATTTCCAGAATTCTCGTTCGTAATCTCAATCGGGTCATCGATCGGAACTATTACCCCGTTCCGGAAACAGAGCGAAGTAATAGTCGACACCGACCGATTGGAATTGGAGTCCAAGGTCTCGCCGACGTGTTTGCCCTGCTTCGCCTACCGTTTCACTCCGACCGCGCCAGCAAACTCAATTAGGAACTATTTGCCTGTATGTATTATTTCGCGATGAAAGAGAGCTGTGAGCAGGCGAAACGAGATGGCGCGTATTCAACGTTTGTGGGTAGTCCCTTATCTAAGGGGAAGTTTTAGTTTGACCTGTGGGGGGTAGATCCCGTGGGCGAGTTGAGTGATGGAACAAAACTCGATTGGGATACGCTTCGAACCGACGTAATGAAACACGGTGTCCGCAATAGTCTCCTGTTGGCACCCATGCCTACCGCCAGCACCGCACAAATTCTCGGCAATACGGAATGCTTTGAACCCTATACTAGTAATATTTTCACTCGACGAACACTTGCCGGCGACTTTATGGTTGTGAACCGACATCTTTAGAAAGACCTCATTCGGCTTGGAATATGGAACGACACGATGAAAGATTGGATCGTGGCCAATCGCGGTAGCATCCAACCGATTCCCGGAATTAGCAAGGAAATCAAAGACTTATACAAGACCGCCTGGGAACTATCACAAAAGGTATTGATTGATCAGGCCGCCGATCGAGGTGCCTATATTTGCTAGTCTCAGAGTTTGAATCTCTTCATGACCGAACCCAATCATAAGAAGATCAGTAGTATGCATATGTATTCGTGGAAAAAAGGATTGAAAACAGGATAGTATTATCTTCGCACACGCCCCAAGGCGTTTGCGCAGCAATTTACGGTTGATCCAGAGATGCTCAAACAACTGCGAGATCTCGAAGTAAAAGACGAGGAGGATGGATGCCTCATGTGCGGTTCTTGAGTTCTTTGGTGAAATATGAATCCACTAATTCCCGAATGAAGGGTTCGTTTCCTCGTGACCAAGGCTATACTGTTGATGTTTCAGGTTGTATTAGTAAACTTGGTTCTGAATCGAATATTTGTGCATTCTATAACTACACTAATGCAATACCCTTTCGAGCTTCTATATAATTCACAAAATCACGAATTTTTTTCTTTTCAAATAAATCCTGTTGGTTCCATTGAGCTAACAAGAGCACATATTCTCTTGCAAAATCATATTTAGTATTCATTATTGGAAATAATAACGCCTTTTTTGAAATATCACTTACAACTGTATCGGTTTCCTATACATTATCCTACGTTTTCTATGGATAATAGTATTGAAATATTAGTGCCTATCTTGCTTCACTAAATGATTCAAATCCACTATCGTTTGTTACTACATTAAACTCTAAAAACTGGTTAGCCTATAACTACTGATTGGATGAGAATCCCCCTGTCTAAATTTCTCTTGAGATATATCCTCCATCCTTTAGTTGTTCTGCTGTATATCCTCCCTCCAATAATTGTTCTGCTGTATATCCACCTTCTCTTAATTCTCTAGCAGTAAAATCTCTTATACGTAATTCCTTTGCCGTATAGAATGCTTCTGTGCGAAGCTGTTCAACTGTAAAACCTGCTTCTTTCATTTCCGCTGTAGTATATCCACCTTGTCTAACTTCACCCGCATCATATACACCTAATAACTAAATAGCTGGATAATTACCATCTCGTAAGTCAGAAGAAGTATAATGAGCTTCTTTTAATTCGGCTGCTGTATACTATGCATCTTTTAAGTTGACCACTGAATATCCTGCTTCGATCAAATTCTATAACGTAAAATTACTACTATAATCACGAATCTGTCTTGCAGTATAACCGGCATCCCTCATATTTGATGATAAAAATCCTACCAACTATAGTTGTTCATCTGTATAATCGGCATCTCGTAATTCTTCTACAGTGTAACCAGCATTTTTCATACTAGTTAATGTGGCTCCGGCCGTTCTTAATTCAGATGCTCTAAAACCAGCGTCTCTTAGATTCTATACAGTATAATTTTCATTCAATAATATAGTTGCTGTTATTTCAGCATCTTTTAACTCTTCAGCTGTAATTCCAATCTATTTTAACTCAGTTACTATGAAACCTGCTTCTAATAACTAGTGTGCTGTATATCCAGCGTCTCGTATATTTTCAATGGTATATCCCAAGTTTACCAGATTAGAGACTGTGATATTCGCATCTTTCAAATTCTCTGCGGTAAACCCAGCGGCATATAAGTCTTCTTCAGTGAGGGTCGTGGAGATCAATTCGATTGCGTTAAACCCAGCGTCTCTTAAATTCTCCGGAGTGTATCCCAAGTTTACCAGATTAGAGACTGTGATATTCGCATCTTTCAAATTCTCTGCGGTAAACCCAGCGGCATATAAGTCTTCTTCAGTGAGGGTCGTGGAGATCAATTCGATTGCGTTAAACCCAG
>Ga0222650_1001286_pt1 | contig 13161 bp, 10 predicted proteins | sample AntAcemetagen367_FD_179820 | JGI IMG/M metagenome (GOLD analysis project Ga0222650, IMG submission 179820) | Saline water microbial communities from Ace Lake, Antarctica - #367 | ecosystem: Environmental > Aquatic > Non-marine Saline and Alkaline > Saline | place: Antarctica: Ace Lake...
CTCGTCGAAGAGGTGCTTCTGGGCGTAGGCGCAAAACACATTGGTCACGCCCGGGTCGAAGCCCGAGCCGAGCAGGGCAGTCAGCCCCGCTTCTTTGAAACGGTCTTGGTAAGCCCACTGCCATTTGTATTCAAACTTCGCCTCTTCCGGTGGCTCGTAGTTGGCCGTGTCCATGTAGTGCACGCCGGCGGCGAGGCAGGCATCCATCAGCGCCAGGTCTTGGTAGGGCAGCGCCACGTTGATCAGCAGCTCGGGGGCTTCCGCTTTTAAAAAGGCAGTCGTCTCGGCCACGTTGTCGGCATCCAGCGCGGCGGTGCGGATGGTAATGCCCGTCTTAGCCAGCACATCGGCGGCGATGCGCTCGCACTTGGAAACGGTGCGGGAAGCCAGCACGATTTCTGAAAATATTTCGGGGAGCTGCGCGCATTTGTGGGCGACTACATTTCCCACACCCCCGGCACCGATGATGATTACTTTAGACATGCCTTAGCATAAGTCGCAGCCAGCCGGGTTCTTCAAGTTTATTAATGGGTGTAAAATCGATTTGCTTTGGTCGAGTTAGTGCGTAATTTAATGGGTGTGTTAATTCAACTTAAAGCGATTGAAGACCAAGCCATGGCGCTGCCACCGGAAGATCGTGAGCGATTGGCGAGTCATCTCTTTCAAAGTTTGAGTGACGAGGAGTCTTTTTCTTTGGAGTGGGAAGATGAGATCGTCCGCCGGATTGAAAGTATTGAAAAAGGTTCAAGCAAATTTCGACCCGCGAGCGATGTGTTTGCAGAAATAGACGAGCATTACGCTTAGCGGAACGTTTATTTTTCTTATGCTGGAAATCCAGATTCTTAAAGAGGCCGAGGTTGAATTGTGGCAAGCTGTTGGCGATTACGAATCTGCGAATTTTCCCCTTTTACATAGCCTATCATCTCTCGGCGGAGACTATTTGGATTGTTGCGATTGCTCATTCAAAACGTCTGCCTGAATACTGGAAAGATCGCCATGACTTTAAATGAGCGAGACTATTGCACCCGTAAGCCTTTTTGCACGTCCGGAGATTTGCTTTCTTGGGAATAGCCGCTAGGCTGACGTCTCCTAGTATTATGAAAATACAATCAAACCTCCGCAGTTACGGCTCTGTGGTTCTTGTAATCTTATTGGCCGGTGCACTTTTTACTTTTGCTATGCCTGATAAACCGACTCCCCAAAATACGACCGATACGACCGATGTCGATGTAAACGAATGTGCCTCCGCCTGTGGCTTGCCCTCACATGTGGATCTGAGTGGCGATACCTTTCCGGTGCAACGCACCGATGCCGAATGGAAAGAGCGGCTCACGGATATTCAATATCATGTGGCTCGCAAGCACGGCACTGAGCGGGCGTTTGCTAACCCATATAACGACAATAAAAAAATGGGCCTCTACAGCTGTATCGGCTGCGACACGCCGCTTTTTAGTAGCACGGATAAGTTTGACTCGGGCACCGGCTGGCCGAGCTTTACCCAGCCGCTGGATGAGCGCACGCTGGGCGAGACGCGCGATACCAGCTTCGGCATGGTGCGGGTGGAAGTGCACTGCAATGTCTGCGGCTCGCACCAAGGGCACGTCTTTCCCGATGGCCCGAAGCCGACGGGGTTGCGCTACTGCATCAACTCCGCCTCAATGAGCTTTGAGGAAGCTGAATCGCCCGAAGCAGTGAAAGCACTCGTTAAAAAGTGGTACCACGCAGAGTACCCGAATTAGTAAACGTCGCGCAGGTAGCGCTTGTCAGTCTTGAGCTTTTTCACGAAAGCGGCTGCGTCTTCTTTACTCAGACCGCCTTCTTTTTCGATGATGTCGTGCAGTGCTACATCCACATCGGTCGCCATGCGGCTGGCGTCGCCGCAGACGTAGAAGCTCGCTCCTTGTTCTAGCCACGCATACAGCTCTTTGCTGTGCTCACGCATGCGGTCTTGCACGTAGATCTTTTTCTTCTGATCGCGCGAGAAGGCCACATCGAGCTTGGTCAAAATACCGTCGCTAAGGTAGTCTTGCCACTCGGTTTGATAGAGGAAATCGGTCAGATAGTGCTGGTCACCGAAAAAGAGCCAGTTTTTGCCCTTAGCGCCGATCTCTTTGCGCTCTTCGACGAAGGCGCGGAAGGGAGCGATGCCGGTGCCAGGCCCGACCATGATCATCGGGGCATCGTTGTCGGCAGGGATTTTGAAGTGCTTGTTGGCAGTCACAAAGACCTCAGCTTGGTCGCCGGCGGCGATGCGTTCGGCCAGATAGGTGGAGCAGACGCCCTTGCGGTTGCGGCCATGCGCATCGTAGCGGACGACGCCGACAGTCAGGTGCACCTCGCCGGGGTGCGCCTTGGGGCTGGAAGCGATCGAGTAAAGGCGCGGCGGCAGCTTGCGCATGATGCCGACGAGGGCATCTGCGGTGATTTCTGCGGCAGGAAAGTCGTTGAGCACATCGATGATCTCGCGCCCATACAGGTAGCTTTGCAGATCGGCCTTGTTGGCGGGCTCAAGCATCGCCTCTAGTTTTGCATCCTTGGCGATCTCGTTATAGCGCTTGAGCACGGGTAGCGAAATCGCAGTCACGTCCAGCTGGCTGGTGAGTGCCTTGCGCAGCGTGAAGTCTTGCTCCTTGATCAGCACGGGAGCGTCGCCGTCGAGCCGAGTGGTTTCGATGATCGCCTCGACCACGTCTTCCGCATTGTGCGGGACGACGGCCAGCGAGTCGCCCGCCTCATAGGTCAGGCCAGAGCCTGCGAGGTCGAACTCTAGGTGGATGGTCTCCTTGGCGGAGCCTTCGCCGTTGAGCATTGTGCGCCCCAGTAGCTCGGAGAGATAGGGGTTTTTGCGCGAGTATTTAATCGGTTCGACCACAGCGACGGGAGCGACGGGAGCGACGGGGGCGACGGGGGCGACGGGAGCGGCAGCAGGGGCAGTCATCGTGGCAGGTGCGGCGGCAGCAGACTCATCTAGAGCTTTCAGCGCGGCTAGCGCGCCGATGTGCCATTTGGCAAAATTATCGTCAAAATCGACGTCACTATCCATGCGGTTATACACGCGGCGCGCGCCCAGCGTCTCTAGGCGGGAATCAAAGTCTTTACCCATTTTGCAAAATTCCTCGTAGCTGGTATCGCCCAGGCCCATTACGGAGAAGCGGGTGCCCTCAAGCTTGGGTGCTTTGTCGCCCATGAAGGCTTCGTAAAAGTCGATGGCCGTCTCGGGTGGATCGCCTTCACCCCATGTGCTCACGATGACCAGTAGGTTCTGAATGTCCTTTAACTTGGCCGGCGTGATGTCGGCCATATTGACGGCCTTGGCCTTGAAGCCAGACCCTTTTGCTGCTTTGACGGTGAGATCGGCCAAGCTCTCCGAATTTCCCGATTCGGTGCCGTAGAGAACAGTCAACTCTGGTGCCAGTGCCACTGCCGCAGGCACGGGCGCGGTCACTGCGCCAGTGCCAGTGCCAGTGGACGCTGGGGAGCCTGCGCGCAGACCGCTAATGAATCCTTCGATCCAGATAAGCTGGTCAGCGTGGAGGCCTTTGAGGAGACTACTCAGCGTAGCCACTTGCTCGGGAGCAAGGGGCGCTGTCTGCGGGACGATTGGATCGGTGTGGCTCATGTTTCTAATTGTGAAAACGCGTTAAGAAAGCACAGATCGCCCGAAATGCTAGCCTATTTCTATGTTTTCCAGTTTTATCTTAGGTTTTTGAGTGACAAACCTAAGATAAGAGCACACTTTTCGTGCATAATTCTTTTCTGCGGACTGCTTTCTGCGTTTGCATCGCGGAAAAGATGGCACTTATTAAGCTACTTATTATGATTTCCGATAGCCAATCTGCTCCACAACTTCACAAAAACGAAGGCATCAAGACTCGCAGCAATTACCTGCGCGGCACCATACTTGAGGGTCTAGCCGACACTTCGAACGGTTCCATCGCTGCCGACGACCAACAGGTATCCAAGTTTCACGGCCTCTACCAGCAGGACGACCGCGACGTGCGCGCTGGCCGCCGCAAGCACAAGCTGGACAAAGCCTACTCCTTTCTGGCGCGCATTTGCCTGCCCGGCGGCGTCTGCACGCCCGAGCAATGGATAGTAATGGATGAGCTGGCCAACTACTGCGCTTTTAACACGCTCAAGTTGACCACCCGCCAAGCCTTCCAGCTGCACGGCATCTTAAAGAGTAACCTCAAGGAAGTGATCAGCAACTGTAACGATGTCGCTATGACCACGCTCGCTGCCTGCGGCGATGTGAACCGCAACGTAATGTGCAATCCGAACCCCTTCGCCTCCGAAGTGCATGCCGCCGTGCAAAAGGTGACCGAAGAGATCGACGCGTATCTCAAGCCGCAGACGCCCGCCTTTTCCGAGATGTGGCTCGATGGCAAGCCGATGAAGCTCACCGTGCCGCAAGCCGCCGAGCGCTCGCTCGATTGCAAGGGCGACGAGGTGGAGCCGCTCTACGGACCCACCTACTTGCCGCGTAAGTTCAAAATCGCCGTCGCGGTTCCGCCCTATAATGATGTCGACGTCTTCGCGCACTGCCTCGGCTTCATCGCGATCGTGGAAGAGGGCAAGCTGATCGGCTTCAACGTCTCCGTCGGTGGCGGCATGGGCATGACGCATGGCAACGAAAAGACTTTCCCACGCCTCGGCGATGTCATCGCGTTCTGCACGCCCGATCAGGCTGTCGCCGTCGCCGAAAAGATTGTCACCATTCAGCGCGATCACGGTAACCGCGAGGAGCGCTCCAATGCTCGGTTTAAATACACCGTCGAGCGCCTCGGCAAGGACTGGATCCGCACCGAGCTAGAGAGCCGCCTCGGCTATGCGCTCGAAAATGCGCGCGATTATAAATTCGTCAGCAACTGCGACCGCTACGGCTGGGTCGAAGGCACCAACGGCAAGTGGAACCTCGGCCTCTTCATCGAGGGCGGGCGCATTATCGATACCGAAGCGGTCACCCTCAAGACGGGTATGCTCGAAATCGCTAAGATCCACAAGGGTGACTTCCGCCTCACCGCCAATCAGAACTTACTCATCGCCAACATCGCCACCGAGGACAAGGCGCAGATCGAGGCGTTGGTCGAGCAGCACGGCCTCGATGCTTACAAAAAAGCCTCCGGGATGCGCCGTAGCCAGATCGCCTGCGTGGCGCTGCCTACCTGCGGCCTCGCACTCGCGGAGTCGGAGCGCTACTTGCCGAATTTAGTCACCGATCTCGACGTCATTCTCGAAGAGGCTGGCCTGCAAAACGATGAGATCGTGATCCGCTCCACCGGTTGCCCCAATGGCTGCGGGCGTCCTTACCTAGGCGAAATCGGCCTAGTAGGCAAAGTCCCCGGTAAGTATAATCTTTATCTAGGAGCCGGATTCGACGGTGAGCGGCTGAATAAGCTCTACCGCACCTCGATCACCCACGAGCAGATCATCGATGCGCTCAAGCCCATTCTCTTCAGCTACGCCAAAGAGCGCGAAGAGGGCGAGCGATTCGGCGATTTTACCATCCGCAAAGGCCACGTCAACGCCACCACCGCTGGAAATAACTTCCACGCCAACATCATCGAGGCCTAGGGCGGCTCTGCCCTAGGCGAGTGCTTCGCGGATCAGTGCTTCCACAGTGGCTTCGGCGCTGAGCTTGGAGGTGGCTTTGCGCACGAGCTTATCGGCGTCGGCGGGTTTGTAGCCGAGTGTCATTAGACTCGCGACGGCGTCTTGAAAGGCGCTGGGCTGGGCGGCACTCATCGCCGCCCCTATACTGCTTGCCGCACCCGAGCTGCTAGTGCCGAGGCCGACCTTGTCTTTGAGTTCGATAATTAAGCGCTCGGCAGTCTTTTTGCCGATGCCGGGGCACTTAGAAAGCAGTGCTACATCGGAACTGGCGATTGCGCTGCGCAGTAAGTCGGTCGACATGCGGCTGAGCATACTGATGCCAGTCTTAGGGCCGATGCCGGAGACTTTCTCGATCAGTAGCCGGTAAAAATCGCGGTCGTCGCGGCTGGCGAATCCGTACAGGGTGGCACTGTCTTCGCGGTAAACGCTATGGATGAAGAGGCTGCACTCGCCGCCGATGGCGGGCACTTTCTCAGCGGTGGTGATAGGGATGTGAACCTCGTAGCCGACACCGCCGGCCTCCAGCACGACTAAGAGCGGAGTGGATTCGAGAACAGTGCCTTTGATGCGTGCGATCATAGTAGTGGGAGGGCGGATAGTCGGGAGGGCGGATGTCCCATCCGCAGTTGAGAGTTGAGAGTTGAGAGTTGAGAGTTGAGAGTTGAAAGTGGGAGGGCGGATGTCCCATCCGCAGTGGTCGGGAGGGCGGATGTCCCATCCGCAGTTGAGAGTTGAGAGTTGAGAGTTGAGAGTTGAAAGTGGGAGGGCGGATGTCCCATCCGCAGTGGTCGGGAGGGCGGATGTCCCATCCGCAGGGCAGTGGTCGGGAGGGCGGATGTCTCATCCGCAGGGCAGTGGTCGGGAGGGCGGATGTCCCATCCGCAGTGCTTGGTCGGGACGTCTAGTCTGTCAGGCCGAGCACGTCTTCCATGTTATAAACGCCAGCCGGTTTGCCGACCGCCCATTGCGCGGCGCGAACTGCGCCTTGGGCAAAGATCTTGCGATCGGTGGCGCGGTGCGTCAGCTCGATGCGCTCGCCGTCGCCGCAGAAATAGACGGTGTGCTCGCCCACGATGTCGCCACCGCGGATGGCGTGTACGCCGATCTCCTTGCGGGGGCGCGCGCCGACGATGCCCGCGCGCCCGTGCACGACTTGCTCGTCGTTGAGCGCGTAGCCGTCTTTAAGGATTTCGATCAGGCGCTCGGCGGTGCCGCTGGGAGCGTCTTTCTTGTGGTGGTGGTGCATTTCCAGCACTTCTGGCTCATACTGCTCGCCAAGAATGGCAGCGGCCTTACGCGTTAGGTAGTTGAGCGTGTTGACGCCTACCGAGTAGTTGCCCGCCCAGACTACGGGGATCTTGCCCTCGACGCTGCTGAGAATCTGTGCCTTTTCGGCGGCAGTGTGGCCCGTCGTGCCGATGATAAGTGGCAGCTGATGAGCCACCGCTAGCTCGGCGATGCCCGCGGTGACTTCGTGAAAGCTGAAATCGATGATGGCCTCGCAGGCGTCGATCTTCGCGCCAGGGTCGTCGCCGGCATCACATGCGGAGATGATTTCGGCGTCGTTAGCTTGAGCGATGGCGGCGATGGCGATGCCCATGCGTCCGCGCGAGCCGTTGAGAAGTAGTTTAAGTGGCATAAGGATTTAGCGTTAGACAAGGCCGAGCTCTGCCAGGAGTGGATCGAGCGCGGCGATAGTTTTATCGGTGATCGGGCTCAGCGGCAGGCGCACCTCTTCGCAGGCGATAATACCGGCCTGCTTGAGGGCATACTTGATCGGCACTGGATTGGGCTCTAGGAAGATGGCTTTGAAGAAGGGGAAATATTTAAGGAAGGTGGCACGCGCGGTGGCATAGTCGTTGGCATTGGCCGCGCGCACCATCTCGACGAGTGGGGCGACGACGAGGTTGGACGCTACACTGATCACGCCGGTGGCACCTGTGGACATGAAGGCGAGGGTGAGGGCATCGTCGCCACTCATCACGGCGTAATCGGGGCCGAGTGTGCGCACGTATTCGGTGACTTTTTCGCAGGAACCTTCGGCGGCCTTCATGCAGCAGACGTGTGGATACTTTTCGTAGAGGCGCGCGGTGACGTCGACCGAGATCTCGATGCCGCAGCGCGAGGGGATCGAGTAGAGGATGATCGGCTTTTCGGTGGCTTCGGCGATCTGGCCGAAGTGTTGCAAGAGCCCGGCTTGGCTGGGCTTGTTATAGTAGGGTGCCACCACTAGAAAGCCATCGGCTCCAGCGGCTTCGGCCTCGCGGGTGAGCGTCACTGCTTCGTGCGTTGAATTCGAGCCAGTGCCGGCATACACGGGCACCTTGCCGCCAGCGGCTTGCACCGTGGCGCGGATCACCTCAATGTGCTCGGACTTATTGAGCGTGGGCGACTCGCCGGTGGTGCCGACGGAGACCAGACCATTGATACCTCCTGCAAGTTGGTGGGCGACGAGTTTTTCTAGGTCGGCATAGGCGACTTCGCCCCCCTGCATCGGGGTGGCGAGGGCGGTGAAAACACCTGAGAATTGATTTGTGTTCATAAGGGCTTCAAAAAATAATGTATATCGACTCCAAGCGAGCGATTTCGCTCTAGCACGTGCATAAGGTTCTGTATATTCAACAGAAAAGTTATCTCCTATTACTACAAATTAAAATGGCAGTTCTCGAAACAATCCACGGTCTCCTCAATCTCGCTGTCGAAAACGGTGCCAGCGATGTGCATATCAAATCCAATAAGCCCGCGTTTTTGCGACTGAGCGGGCGGCTGGAGTCAGTCGAGATGGATCCGATCTCGCCGGAGGATATTCACGAGTTCATCAAGCAGAGCGTGCCAGAGCAGTTTTGCGCGGATTGGTCGCGCGACCGCCAAGTCGACTACTCCTACCGAGTCGAAAATATCGGTCGTTTCCGGGTCAATGGATTCCTCCAGCGCGGTTTGCCCAGTATTGTCATGCGGCATGTCAGTGATCATCCGCCCACCTTTGAAGAGCTCAATATCGATGGGGGCGTGCTCGTAGAGCTTTGCAAAGAGAAGGACGGTATCGTCATCCTTTGTGGAGCTACCGGTTCGGGTAAGAGCTCCACTTTGGCTGCGATGATTAACCATATCAACACCCACTATGATAAGCATATCGTCACGTTGGAAGACCCGATTGAGTTCACCTACACCGATGTCAAATCCATCATCAATCAGCGCGAGGTCGGTATCGATTGCCCTTCCTTTGCCGATGGTATGCGTGCCGTGCTGCGGCAAGATCCAGATGTGATTCTAGTCGGCGAAATGCGCGACCGAGCCACCTTCGAGACCGCGTTGCAAGCCGCTGAGACGGGTCACTTGGTCTTCGGCACCTTACACGCTTCCAATGCGCAACAAGCCATTCAGCGGCTTTTCGAGTTTTTTCCCGAAGAGCGCCGAGTCGCCTTGCAAAGGCAGATCGCTTCCACCATGCGCGCCACTATCACGCAGAAGCTGCTACCCGCGCTCGAAGGCGGCGGGCGCTACCCCGTTACGGAGTCATTTATTTTCGATTCGCTGGCTCGTAAGACGATCATAGAGGGAGATTTTGAAAAAATCGAAGCCGTGATCGAGGCCAACCAAGACAATGGCTCAAAGACTTTTAATCAAGACCTCTACCGCCTCGTCAAAGCGGGCAAGATCACCAAAGAGAGCGCCATGAGCAACTCGCCGAATCCGAGCCAACTGGAGATGAACCTCAAGGGCATCTTCCTTAGCAGTGGCGGCATCGTTCGCTAAATTCCTGTGGACTGCCTCATCCTAGGCAAGGTCTGGCCGGAGCCAAGCTCGACCGCCGCCGGGCGCCGCACGCTCGACGTCATCATCGCGCTGGCTGCTCGTGGGTGGACGCTGCATTTCGCCTCCGCCGCTCAGCCTAGCGAACACGCGCTCGACTTGGACGCGCTCGGCGTGACCACCCATACCGTTGCGGTCAACGACTCCGCCTTTGACGAATGGATCGCAGCGCTCGCCCCCGAGGTGGCGATCTTCGACCGCTTTATGACAGAGGAGCAATTCGGCTGGCGCGTCGCGCAGCAATGCCCCGCAGCGCTACGGGTGCTCGATACCAGCGATCTACATAGCCTGCGCGTGGCGCGTGAGCAGGCGCTCAAAACGGGCGCTGCACTCAACCTCAAAAACGAGACCGCCCTGCGCGAAATCGCGTCGATCTACCGCTCCGACCTCACTCTGATGATTTCGGAATTCGAGATGGCTCTCCTACACCGCGAGTATTCCGTGCCCGATCGTTTGCTCGCCTACTGGCCGTTTTCGGTCAGCCTGCCAGAGGGGCATCCTAGTTACATCGAACGCGCAGACTTCATCATGATCGGCAGCCTGATGCACCCGCCCAATCTCGATGCCGCGCGCTGGTGCCAGCAGGCTATCTGGCCATTGATTCGTAGTGAGCTGCCCGAGGCCGAGCTGCACGTGTATGGCTCGTATGGCGACCGCTTCGCCGCAGAGCTCAACGCTCGCAAAGCCGATGGTTTCCACTTCAAAGGCCGCGCCGAAGACGCCCTACAAACGATGGCCAACTACCGCGTGAATCTGGCACCCTTACGCTACGGCGCAGGACTCAAGGGCAAGGTGTTCGACGGCTTTCTCACCGGCACGCCCACGGTGATGACACCCATCGCCAGCGAGGGTATTTTTATCGACTTCGGCTGGGCAGCCGCGAGCGCGGCAGCCTTTGCTCACGAAGCCGTGAAACTTTACCGCGACATCGTGGCTTGGGAAGCGCGGCAGCAAAGCGAGCAAAAAGTCTGCCGCGAGCGCTTCGACGCCCAACTCTGGCGCAACCGCCTACCCGAATTACTGGAGCACGCCCACGAAAGCCGCCATACCCACCGCGAGTCAAACTTCGTCGGCCAAATGCTCAGACACCACCACCACCGCAGCACCGAGTTCATGAGCCGCTGGATCGAAGCAAAGAACCGAGCGTAGGGTGTAGAAAGAAAAGATTGAGAAAATTATAGAAGGGGCTAAGTTCTTAATAAATGAACCCACGCTATATTACCGCAGAGGATGGAAGCAGAACAGATGTCGTGCTTCCTGTCGCTGAGTACGAGGAGCTTATGGAAGACCTACAGGATCTTGCTGTCATTGCAGAGCGTAGGGACGAACCGACCTACACACTTGCAGAGGTGAAAGAACGCTTGAAGGTGGAAGGACGTATACCGATAGTTTCAACCGAGCCATAAACTCAACCACCGCGAGTCAAACTTCGTCGGCCAAATGCTCAGACACCACCACCACCGCAGCACCGAGTTCATGAGCCGCTGGATCGAAGCAAAGAACCGAGCGTAGCCAATAAGCCAAAGGACTCGTGAAAAGCGCCCCTTTGGATTTCAATTCAAGCGGAAATCGAGCTGAGTCACGGACTTACAGGAGACCCAGTTGACGACTCCGCTCCTATTAAAGGCTGCATGCATCTCTTCAGCAGATACTTCCATGATTCTGCCTAAAAGCCCCCGCTTTGCCCCCGATTGATTCCCTCCCCTGCAGAGGGCAGCAAAAAGGAGTCAGCCCTGAATGGTACTCACTTAAGCAACAGGGATTTAGAGCATTCTGCATTCTCTCCGACGCACTGGTGAGCAGGTTAGAGTCCCGCCTTTAGGCGGTTTCGTATGCAAAGCCTTTCTGACGCGGCCGCCTAAAGGCGGGACTCCAACCCTTGGAAACGCGTTTCGATCCCCATTGCCTTGAGCTCGGAAGGCAGCATCTGTCTCCTGACTACTCTTTCTAGGTTCGAGAACCCTCACTAAAAAGAAACTGCAACTTACTCCCCTTGTCCGAGGGAGAAGCCGGGCTCACCGTCGAAATTGCAGAGATTTTCGGTCTTGATCACGTCGAGCCCAGAATCGTATATGCGGCCGAGCAATGCAATGACTTCGGCGTAGTCGAGGTCGGCGTGGTCGCTGCGGAAACGGCAGCGCCAGTGATCGCTCTTAAAAGTTTCAGCTGCACCGTCGGGATACACTTTAACTCCGCGATTAGTGATCAACTTGAGCGCGAGCGCTTCGCGGTCGGCCTTGTGCAAGTGCGCAGCGAGCACGTCCGGATCGCGGCCGGAGGTATCCCAACACAGGAAGACATCGACCCCGACTAAGGTCTTCTCGACCGTGATGGGCGTGGTGTAGACTTTGATCGGATGGCTCTCGTAGGCGACAGAGGGCAGGAGCTTTGGCTTTTTATTGAGATTTCCGATCACGGCGTCGGCAAAAGCGCGGCAGCCGACTTTTTGAGTACTAGTGCCCTCGTGGAAAATGTCGGCGGTGTGGATACCCTCTTCAATGGTGCAGAGCCAGGCGTTGTTGACCGCTTCGGCGTGCTCTGGTAGCCCAAGGTGCACCAACATCTGGATCGCGGCGAGGAGGAGTCCAGAGGGATTGGCGATGTCTTGCCCCGCAATGTCGGGGGCGGAGCCGTGGACGGCTTCAAACATCGCCATGCGCTCGCCGACGTTGGCGGAGGAGGCCAAACCAACCGAGCCCGCAATCTGGGCAGCGATGTCAGAAAGAATGTCGCCGTAAAGGTTGAGCGTCACGATGACGTCGAAGATCTCGGGGCTCGAAGCAAGGCGGGCAGCGCCGATGTCGATAATGAAGTGGTCGGTCTCGATTTCGGGATACTCTTTGGCGACTTCTTCGAAGACTTCGCGGAACAGCCCATCAGTCAGCTTCATAATGTTATCCTTGGTCATGCAGGTGACTTTCTTACGACCATACGCGCGGACGTAGGCGAAAGCGTAGCGGACGATCTTTTCGCAGCCAGGCCGAGTCACGAGCTTGAGCACTTGGTGCACTTCGGGGGTCTGGCGGTGCTCGATTCCGGCGTAAAGGTCTTCCTCATTCTCGCGCACGATGACGAGATTCATATTAGGATGGAGCGAGGCGACGCACGGGGCGTAGGCCTTGCAGGGGCGAACATTGGCAAAGAGGTTGAGCGTCTTACGAATGGTGACGTTGACACTCTTAAACCCCTTTCCCTGGGGGGTAGTGATGGGGCTTTTGAGCAAAACGCCGGTCTTACGCATTAGATCCCAAGCCGCCGGCTCGATGCCCGATGAAAGGCCTTCTTCAAACACGGCTTGCCCGAGGCGTACCTTTGAGATGTCGAGCGGAGCTCCCGCCGCATCAAGGATGCGGAGGACGGCGTCCATTATTTCAGGGCCGACCCCGTCTCCGGGAGCGACAACGATAGGGTGCTTAGTAGTCATAGTCAGTCTTTGAATAGTGGCATTGCCGCGAATCGACAGCTCTATAATACCTGACATTCAGGTATAAATAAAATATATTTTTAATATAATTTCGTTCGCTTTAGTAAATACCTAAGCATCGCCGAGAGAGGGAGGAACTCAAAGGGGCAACCAGTCGGAGTTGTAGTCGTAATCGTAGTCGTAGTCGTAGTCGCAGTCGCAGTCGCAGTCGTAATCGTAGTCGCAGTCGTAATCGCAGTCGCAGTCGCAGTCGTAATCGTAGTCGCAGTCGCAGTCGCAGTCGTAATCGTAGTCGCAGTCGTAATCGCAGT
>Ga0222650_1001287_pt1 | contig 13160 bp, 9 predicted proteins | sample AntAcemetagen367_FD_179820 | JGI IMG/M metagenome (GOLD analysis project Ga0222650, IMG submission 179820) | Saline water microbial communities from Ace Lake, Antarctica - #367 | ecosystem: Environmental > Aquatic > Non-marine Saline and Alkaline > Saline | place: Antarctica: Ace Lake | collected...
CAAGCTTTCTATGAACTTCGGACCGCTCAATAGAGATGGTGGCGAACGACGCCTGAATGTAGCCGTTACCCGGGCAAAGCACGAAGTCATGATCTTTTCAACGCTCCGCAGTGAGCAGATAGACCTCTCACGCACAAAAGCCATCGGTGCGACGCACCTTAAATCCTACTTAGAGTATGCGGAACGTGGCCCCTCAGCCATCGCCGCCAATATCGAGTCCGCACGCACACAGGACTACGACTCGATCTTCGAAAAAGAAGTCGCTGAGTTCCTTCGTAACAAAGGCTATACGGTACACACCCAAATCGGTTGCTCTGGCTATCGGGTGGATCTCGCCATCGTACGACCCGACTCTCCGGGGCACTATCTACTAGGCATCGAATGCGATGGAGCCACTTACCACCGAGCCGCCACTGCCCGCGACCGGGATCGCCTACGCCAAGCAGTTCTCGAAGGCCTCGGTTGGACCATCTATCGTATCTGGTCAACTGACTGGTGGAAGAGCGCTAAGAACGCCAAAGAAGACCTCATCGCCGCGGTCGAAGCGGCACTCAAAAAACCAATCCAAGAGAACACCCCCACAGAACCCCTGATTCCAGTCCAGCCCATTGAGGTCGAAACGGTTGAACAGGAAGCATCTTACGCAAGCAACGTCAGTGCACCATCGGCCAATACCCGCAAGCAGGACTACCCAGAAATTACACTGCTACCACACGGCCCCGGCGAGGATTTCTACGAGCCAAGGAGCCGTCCAGTCATTCAAGTTCAGATCAACCGTATCATCGAGGATGAAGGCCCCATCACCGCCGATCTCATTACCCGCCGAGTGGCACAAGAATGGGGCTTCCACCGAGTCGCCTCGAAGATAAGAAATATTCTCGAAGAAAACTTAAGCCAGTGCTCCGCCAAGCAAACGGGCACCACCTATTGGCCGGAATCCATCGACCCCGCTGAATATAAAAATTACCGTATGGCAGATCGAGATACACGAAAGTTTGATGACGTTCCGCCAGAAGAGCTCTACAACGCCGCCTTCGACATCCTGGATAAATACATCAGCTTCCCCGAAGATGGACTAGCCGCCGAAATTGCCCGTAGCTTCGGCTTTAACCGAGTCACTAAAAGCACTGCAGAAGTCTGTGAAGTCGCCCTCAAGCAAATGCTCGATAAGCAGGTCATCACGCTTGAAGACGGAAACTATAAAATCGCCAACTAGAGGTCATATAAATGCCTGAAGACGACCCAACTCCAGAGCTTCAGGAAATAATGGATGCATATCTGGACGATCAACTATCTGAAGAAGCCTACACTTGGGCTAAAGGAGCTCTCAAAGCCGCAGAAGACATTTTGCAAGAGGTCGGTGAAATGAAGGCGCTCCACCAGAGCATGACAGCTGAACAAGAGGATGCCCTCGAAGATATCTACAAAGAAGCATGGCAATGGTTGAAAGCTAGCCCCTAAGTCATTGCCAAGCCTATCGAGAATTACTTAGCTACTGATTTTATACTGACGGACACACTTTACCACTATGATTTGGAACGAACCTGCTGACACTGACTCGACGAACGCTCAACTGGAAGCACGGCTCTGGGACTCTGCCAACACCCTTTGGGCGGATGCGGCTCTCAAGCCTTCGGAATATTCCCCTGTTGTTTTGGGGCTCATCTTTTTACGCTTTGCCGACGTCCGTTTTGCGGAGGTTGAGGCACAATTAAAGCCCAAGGTCGGCTCTCGTCGTCAAATCGGGCCGACGGACTACCACGCTGCGGGTGTGGTTTACCTCCCTGCATCGGCACGTTTTGAGGTTTTAATCAACCTCCCCGAGGGTGCCGACATCGGAGAAGCTATCAATGAGGCCATGCGGGCGATTGAAAAAGAGAACACCGACTTGGCCGACGTCCTCCCTAAGAGCTATCACATTCTGGAGAATTCCACGCTGACCAAGTTACTCAAAGACATGGGAGCCATCCCCATGGATCGAGGTGGGGATACGTTTGGGCTGATCTACGAATATTTCCTTGGCAAATTTGCCATGTCGGAGGGCCAAAAAGGCGGCGAGTTCTATACGCCCACTTCGTTGGTCAAATTGATTGTCGATATTTTGGAGCCTTACCATGGCCGTATTCTGGACCCCGCTTGTGGTTCGGGTGGTATGTTTGTGCAGTCCGCTCGTTTTGTGGAAAACCACCACAAGAACCCAACCGCCGAGATTTCTGTCTATGGTCAGGAACGTGTCACGGAAACCGGCCGTCTAGCACGGCTTAATCTAGCCGTCCATGGGCTGACGGGTGAGATTAAGCAGGGGAACACATTCTATGAGGATCTCCACGACTGCCCAGGCCGCTTCGACTTCGTCTTAGCCAATCCGCCTTTCAATGTGAGTAAGGTGGATAAAGAACGACTGGTGGATGACCCGCGCTATCCCTTTGGGCTCCCGAAAACGGACAATGCCAACTACCTTTGGATTCAGCAATTTCATGCCGCACTCAATGCCAAAGGCAGAGCAGGCTTTGTTATGGCCAACTCGGCCTCCGATGCCCGTGCCTCCGAGCAAGACATTCGGCAACAGTTGATCGAATCCGGAGCCGTCGATGTGATGGTGGCCATTGGCTCCAACTTCTTCTACACGGTCACCTTACCCTGTGCCCTCTGGTTTTTTGATAAGAGCAAAATCGGCACCGAACGTGAAGACCAAGTCCTCTTCATTGATGCCCGTCATATTTTTAGGCAAATCGACCGAGCACACCGTGATTTCACCCCCGCTCAATTAGAATTTATCGCCAACGTCGTCCGACTTTACCGAGGCACCCAGCCCGAGTTTGTCCACGGCTCAGAGATCAAGCTTCAAGAAGTCTTTGGAGGGACAACTTCTGCCTGCCCTGAGCCTGTCGAAGGGCCGCAGTCCGGAAATACCGACCTCAAAGTCGCCGAAGACCAAGCAGGCTACAACGCTTCACAATCACTCCAATACGGTGATGTGCCAGGCCTCTGCAAAGTAGCCAGCCGAGCTGAAATTGAAACCCAAGGTTGGTCACTCAATCCGGGCCGCTACGTCGGCGTGGCTAAGGGCGAAGATCTCAGTGATGAAGATTTTAAAGCGCAATTTGAAGCCCTCAACGAGGAACTTACTGTCTTAAATGCTGACGCCCGAGGGCTTGAAAAGCAAATTGAGGTAAATGCTGTGGAGGTCTTGGAAAACGTATGAATTTTAGCGACTTCGTAACTTTACAGAGGGGATTTGACCTCCCAAAGAAAGACATGCTCACCGGTGCTGTTCCCGTTGTCGGCTCTACTAGTATAATAGGATATCACAACATCTCAAAAGTAGATCCACCAGGAGTTTGCACTGGTCGTTCTGGGTCGCTGGGAAAAGTGCAATACATCAATGAGCCCTTCTGGCCTCACAATACATCTTTATGGGTAAAAGATTTTAAAGGTAACGATCCTCGTTTCGTATATTATTGCCTACAATCACTCGACCTCGGGCGGTTTAACGCTGGGGCTGGAGTCCCAACACTTAACCGAAATCATTTGAACTCGCTTCACGTCAATGTCCCCGATCTCCCCAAGCAAAAGAAAATCGCCGGCATCCTTTCAGCCTATGATGACCTGATTGAAAACAACCTGCGGCGCATTGCCATTCTGGAGGAGATGGCACAATCCCTCTACAGAGAATGGTTTGTCCACTTCCGATTCCCCGGCCATCAAGGCACAGCATTGGTCGACTCGTCTATGGGGAAGATCCCGAAAGGTTGGGAGGTGAAGAAGTTGGGGGAAGTTGCGGAAGTAAATGCCGAGAGTATTCGAAAAAACAACGCACCGGGATCGATCAATTACATCGACATCAAATCGGTATCAACTGGCTCTGTGGATGAAGTTAAGCCCATGGCATTTGTCGATGCACCTAGCCGAGCTCGTAGAATCGTTCGTAATGGAGACATCATTTGGTCAACGGTTCGTCCAAATCGGCGGTCATTCTCTCTTATTCTCGATCCTATCGAAAACTTAATTGCATCCACAGGCTTTGCGGTTCTTTCAGCCAAACAAGTGCCTTTCTCGTATTTGTTTTACGCAACAACTACTGAGGATTTCACGGGCTATTTAGTTAACCACGCAACGGGGGCTGCCTATCCGGCGGTTAATGCCGGGATATTCGAACAAGCACCATTGCGTATGCCTTCGTCCGAACTCTTAGAGCAATTTAGTTCAACCGCTGAGCCCATGCTCCGGCTTGCGCATGCTTTGCAGCGCAGAAACGAGAATCTACGTAAAACGAGAGATCTACTACTTCCCAAACTGTTATCATCATGATTGGACTGCTTGAACAAATTCTCAAATTTGCTGGAAGCGGCCTGACCGTGAAGAAGGCATTCTCTGGGTTGCTTCTCGTATTGTTCTTCCTCGGGGGACTCTTTGCGTTTGAGAATTACACTGGCACTTGGCGCTTAGCTCGTTTGGAGAAAGCTACTGCAATACTTGAACGCCTCCAGGCAATCGAGCATGCGGGGGACTTGCCGGAAGGTTTGGAGGAGAGTTTCGTAAAAGCGTCTGAGCAACTCAAAGAGTTTTTAATCGAGGCCGAATCGGAAGTGACACCATCGGCTCCAAAATTAGCAAGCAAGGAGAAGCCTTCACAACTGACTAAGTTCCTCTCCGGTTCGGCCATCTGGTTCCTGTTTATAATCCCTTTCCTGTTTATGGCTTTTAAAAAGCAAAAGGGGGCATGGCCCGGAGTCATTGCGATGCTCTTTGTTGGTTTTTTCTTTGGTGGGATCAATGCCATCATTCCTAATATTTATGCCCCATGGGTGAATCTCGCTTTGATTCCTTTTATGACATTTATGGCCCTTGCCGGAATACCAATTATGATTCCGGCGATGGCCAAAGTCAGAGAGACTTCCCAGCGAAAAACAATCATTAACAACCTTAGGCAGCTCGCATCTGCAGCGGATCAATATTTCCTGAAAAAAGGAGAATCTCTAGTTTCTGTTGAAGCACTAATTGGAGAGCAGGCATACATCAAAAAGTTCGAAGTAGTCGCCGGGGAGACTTATCCCGAAAGGATCAGCACCGGCCAGAAAGAGATAGTTGCAGTGCTGCCATCCGGGGAATCAGTAAGTATACCGTTTTGATTTTTTATTATGAGCAAAAAGGCTGACATTGAGAGACTCAATCAGAAGAACCAGTTAGACTACTTCCAGGGAGATAAAATATATAGCCCATGGTTCCCCGTTTATAGGATGGTTGATGAAATTGAGCACGACTATTTACACCATGCAGCGCTCGTTCCATTTGATTCCATAGAGGAGTGTTTAAATGAATCGAGCTTCGATTTTGCTATAGGTGATGGTTCGCCGGCTGTGTGGACTTATCACGAGGACGGTGAGCAGAATACCTCTTACGAACGCTTTGGGAATCGGCATCAAATAGAACCATTAGTGTTTCATCGATTCTATGATCATAAGCCAAAAGCCTCGACCTGGGAGCTTTCACAGGAGTTTTCTTTGTTTCACAACCTACGACATGATACGGCGCAAAATTGCTATTATATCTTAAACCATGACGAGGAAGAAGAGGCTGTTCGTTATACTGAGGGTCTGATCGAGATTCGAACAGACCTAATATTTAAGTATGCTGGCGCGAAGCATATGGCATTAGTCTCTTACATTTCCTCGCATTGTTTTTCTGTTTATAACTTAAATGAATTGGGCTTAAAGAAAGATAGTAAGGATTACCGTGATATAAGCCATGCATTTAGCTTACGGTTCTGTGAAGTTCTTTATTCAGACGACCATGGCCGGCTTTCATACAGCGATTGCTATGGGAAGAAGTTGTTTTCCCCTCCTGCGGTTAGTGAGGAAGTGGATACACCAGAAGTTTACCAGGATTTCATCATAGATTCTGATGCGCTAGGAAAAGAAAAAAAACACGCCTGCAACCCAAGCCAACTAGCTAATAGCTTTGGTTTGAATCCAGATGCACCCCATTACCTGACACCTGTATATTTCAGGAAAGAGGTATTAGCTAAATATTATTCAGAGCCGGAGCGCTATGAGGTTAAAGATGGTGGAGTTTTTTGCTCTGGAATTTGGAATCTTAGGTTCGACAACAATCATGATGATTACGTAGTAGTTTGGCTTGGGGACTTAGGCCGCTATCTTCGCGAAAAAGAACGGAACTATTGGATCAGTTACAATGTGCCACCGCATGGAAGGGGGATCAGCGAAACTACTTATACACGAGCGATACAGGGCTGGTTCGCAAAGCCAACTACACCAGATTTATCATTTCGTGCAGAGTATAAATCATTCAGAGCTGATTTTCGAAAAGCATACTGCTGGGACTTCTTTATGGAGATGCACGAGGATGATCAATATTGCCTAAAGACATTGCACTGCCCCCTTACGGAGAACGCTCCTGAGTTTGAGGATCAAGTGCTCAATCTGACAAAGCTTCTAGTTGATTCCCTTAATGAAAAGGCCATTCAAGCAGAGCTAGAGACTAAAGAACCGAACCAAGGTGGAATAAAAAAGCTAGAACGTTACTTTGCGAAAAAGGGATTTGGCGATTTCGAAGGTCATATCAATTTTTTGAAGAATCTTCAGGCGCTGCGATCTGAGGCTGTTGCCCACAGGAAAGGCTCTAAATACCAGAAAAATTCGGAAATATTAAAAGCTAAGGAGAATGGGTATAAAGCTACATTTAACGGGCTCTTAAAAGACGCTATCGTTTTAGTAGAATTTCTTCGGCATAACTTTTCTATTCCAAGCCAAGAATGGCCAGAACGACCGCAATAAATGAAGTCTAAACCCAGCGCTTGCTAAAACCAAAAACGCATCACAAATGACAAACCTTAAGCCCTTATTTGAAGCATTCCAAGCATCACCTTTTAAGGTGGCGCCTGAACGTGAAAATGAACTAGAAGAAATTCGAGACAGTCGCGGGATCCGAATTGAACTCGACGACTACCAGAAGGATTGGATTTTTGAGGCTAGATCGTTTTTTGGGGTTAACAGGATTGCTTTCAGCACTCGTTCCCTCGAACGCCTTTGGTCAGTCTGTTATGCCTACACGGCAATTACAACTGAACTGCAGCAATACAAAGGTGACTTCAACTCTTTCACTCCAACGCATGAATATGAATTAGCCTTTAAGGTCTTAGATTGGGTGGCACAAAATAGATTAGAAGACATTGAGTGCTCTTGGCCTGATCATCTGCCAAATCCAAACAATACTTCTGCGTTCAAATACCGCGAAGCTGCTGACCACTATTTTTTGATGACTGCGGGGCGTATTCTGCTTCACGAAATTGCACACATCGAGCAACCGCATACAACGGATGTAAACGCGTCATCAGAGATACTGATACTGGAAGAGTTGGACGCCGATAATTGGGCTGATAACTGGATGCTGGGAAATTGGAAAAGTTACAAAGATGAACCAAAGGTCTTTATCGGTCGCTGCATGGGGATAGCTTTTTGTCATGCAATTGTTCTGTATTTTGGTTCTAAAAACCCAACGCCTTCGAAGACTCATCCAAATCCAATTGATCGGCTTATTAACTTTATTGATAAACATATGCCGTCCGGTAAACCAACCGATAAACTTCCCGAGCATGCACCATGCGCAATGCTTCTAGTCGTGATTTCACATTTATTGATGTCGGAGGGGATAGAGGCTAAGTTTGGGAATCTTGATCGAAGTTACTCTGAGGTCTTCTCTGACGTGAAACAGTATTTTAATTAGATTCAAAACCATGAGCACCACCCTATTCAAAGAAGTCGGCTACTCCCTATCACACTTGATGAACAGCATCGAGATGGGGCAAATTGGCCTGCCTGATATTCAACGCCCGTTCGTGTGGAAGAACGCTAAAGTTCGGGATCTCTTCGACTCAATGTATCGCGGCTATCCCGTGGGCTATTTCCTTTTCTGGGAGAACCGAGTGGGTGGAAAGACCAAGCAGATCGGGGTCAATCAGCATCAGAAGGTTCCGGATCTTTTGATTGTGGATGGGCAACAGCGCCTGACATCTCTCTATGCGGTGCTCAAGGGGATTCCTGTGGTTCGCGAAAACTACGAAAATGAGCTTATCGAAATCGCTTTTCGCCCAACCGATGGGAGTTTCGCAGTCTGTGATGCCACGACACGCAACAACCCCGAGTTTCTACCGAACATCTCCGATGTCTTTCGGAGAGATGCAAGCCAGTATGGGATCGTCGGTGAATACCTTAAGAAACTTGAGGCTTATCGTGAGAAGTCGGAAGCTCCTTTCGAAGAAGCTGAGCGCAAGCAATGCGAGGATAATCTACAACGTCTCTTCGGGCTGACTGGTTTTCCATTCACCACGCTGGAACTCTCTGCGAATATCGACGAGGAGCAGGTCGCTGAAGTCTTTGTGCGGATCAATAGTGAAGGGAAGAAACTCAACCAGGCGGACTTCATCCTGACTCTAATGTCGGTCTTTTGGGAGGATGGACGCAAGCAACTAGAGGACTTCTGCCGCAAGGCACGACAGCCCTCTGTCGGCTCCGCCAGCTCGTTTAATCACTTTGTGAATCCATCACCGGATCAGCTGCTCCGGGTGGCCATCGGTATCGCCTTCCGCCGTGCGCGGCTGAAGTCGGCCTATTCTGTCCTTAGGGGCAAGGATATGGAGACCGAGGAGTTCAGCGAAGAGCGGAGGGAGGCACAATTTGACCTACTGAAACAGGCTCAAGGCAATGTCCTGAATCTCCAGCACTGGCATGACTTCCTCGGCATCCTCAAGCAGAGTGGTTTCACTGGCTCGAACATGATCAGCTCGGCCACAACGGTTTACTACAGCTACATTCTCTACTTGATCGGGCGGATCGACCTAAAGATTCAAACGCACACGCTGGGGCAAGTGATTGGCCGCTGGTTCTTCATGGCTACTATTACCTCCCGGTATACCGGAGGTTCCCCTGAAACTCTGATGGAGCGGGACTTGGCTGCCCTGCGGGACGTGAAAACCTCCGACGAATTCCTGAGCTGGATCGAGCGTGTCATGATAGCCGAACTGACCAATGATTTCTGGTCGGTCACGCTGCCAAACCGCCTGGATACTTCCTCGGCCACCAGTCCGTTGCTCTATGCCTACTACGCCTCATTGAACTTGCTCAATGCAAAGGCCTTGTTTTCTAAGAAACTAGTGCGTGATACTTTAGATCCTGCCTTGCACGCCCACAAGTCGGCGGTCGAGCGACATCACTTATTCCCCAAGAACTACCTCAAAGAACTCAGTTTCACTAGCACTCGGGTAACGAACCAGATCGCCAACTACGCGCTGGTCGAGTGGAACGATAATATAGCCATTTCGGACGAGCCGCCTTCGGCCTATTTCCCCGAGTATTGGAAGCGATTTACCGATAAGGAAAAGAAAGATCAGGCTTACTGGCATGCACTCCCCAAGGGATGGGAGACTATGGAGTATCAGGCGTTCTTAGATGTAAGACGGAAAGGAATTGCCAAGATAATCGCTGCGGGCTTCGAGCGCCTGACGCATGGAGAAATTTTGGTCGAAGCCGAAGATACCTATGAAGCTCGGATTTCGAAGGGCGAAGGAACACAGGTCGAATTCAAATCAACGCTCCGGGTAAACCTCCACACCAATCAGCCAGATCCAAAAATGGAGCATGCCGTCCTCAAGACGATTGCAGCTTTTATGAACTCCAAGGGCGGCACCTTGTTTGTCGGCATCAATGATGACGGCGAGGCCATCGGGCTGGATCAGGACGACTTCGCGAATGAAGATAAGTTACTGCTGCACCTGGACAATTTGATTAAGAGCAAGCTGGGAGGAGGCTCCTTCGCCTGCATTCAGCCGGAAATCAGTGAGCTCAACGGCAAGCGCTTCTTGGCCGTGGACTGTGAACCCAGTGAAACCGCTGTTTTCCTGAAGAATGGCTCCAGCGAAGAGTTTTACATCCGTGCAGGTGCCTCCTCTCCAGCACTACCCGCAAGTCACACTCAAGAGTATATCCAGACGCGGTTTAAGTAATGGCCTACGATAAACCTTGGATTTCCTTTTCGAATCAACTGCAGCAGTTGAAGGATCGAGGCATGCTGGTTGAAGACGATTCAGCCGCTGAGAATTATTTAGATCGAATCGGTTACTATCGGTTAAGTGGCTACTGGTATCCGTTTCGACAGATCGACGCCGCTGACCCTAAGAAACGTTTGGATGATTTCGAAGACGGCACGCATTTTACCGATGCTCTGGATCTATACGTTTTTGACAAAAAACTGCGGCTGCTTGCGATGGATGCGCTAGAGCGCATTGAAGTGGCGATTCGTGTGGACATTGCGCACTTACTCGGAGAACGAGACGCTTTTGCTTATCAGGATAAAAGCTTACTGGACGGTAAATTTTCCAAGCCAAAGAAGAATAAGACAAGCAGTGCTTATGGTGATTGGCTAAAGAAGCACACGCATTTGATTCAGCGTTCCCGTGAACCTTTTATCAAAAACTTTAAGGCTAAATATGGCCTGCCTTTGCCTTTCTGGATAGCTATTGAAGTCTGGGATTTTGGTGCGATGTCTATCTTCTATGCAGGAATGAAAGGCAAGGACAGGGATTTTATTGCTCAGAAATACAAAGTTTCAGCCGGAAATATTTTTGCGAGCTGGCTACGTTCACTCAATTATTTAAGGAATTTATGTGCGCATCACAGCCTACTCTGGAATCGGAACATGGTCGATCAACCTAAACTGCCAGACGCAGCCGATGCTGCAGATCTGGCATCCTTTATCGGCCACCCCAAGAGCATCGCACGTCCTTTCATTTTATTTTGTCTACTCCAGTGGCTAATGCGTGAAATATGCCCCAACAGTTGCTGGCATGAACGCTTTCGTCAGCATTTAGAAAGTTTCCCCGCCGGAGCTAAACAACTCCGTTCACTCTCTGAAATGGGCTGTCCTGCGGGGTGGGAATCTTGGGATTTATGGAAAATCTAGGTATCCAACCAAAAAAGAACCCCCGCGTTCCAGAGGAAGAGGCGGGGGCCGTGTTACCTAGAACATTCATACGGGAATTATGTTTTGTCAATACGTTTTTCAACTGTTGTTCGATGATGCAACCAGCAACAATCCAAGGATCTCGATCATGTTTGAGTGTCAACGTTCTTACTGAGTCTAGTAACAAAACGCTTTGCATCCATTAATTTACTCCTTTCTTATCTAATAGCATGCCCTCCGAATACACAGAAGATCGCCTTGTCGAGCAGCCCGCTATTGAGCTGATCCGAGATGAGTTGAAGTGGGACTATCTATATTGCTACGACGAATGGGCTAGTGGATCGAGCGCATTTGGGCGGGAGACCCGACGTGAGGTTGTCATCGTCAGCCGATTGCGGCCAGCTTTGGAGAAGCTGAATCCCGAACTACCGGATGAAGCCTTGGACGCTGCTGTTGAGGAAATCTCTAGAGATCGATCGGCATTAGGCTTGATTGAAGCCAATCGTGAAATCTACCGTTTGATCAAGAGTGGTATCAAGGTGAAGGTTGAAAATCGGCGTGACGGCGGCCAAGAGGTCAAAGTCGTCCGGGTAATCGACTGGGATCATCCGGATCACAATGACTTCCTGTTGACCTCTCAGTTTTGGGTGAGCGGTGATCTCTATACACGTCGCCCAGACCTAGTTGGCTTCGTCAATGGCCTCCCCTTGGTGTTGATTGAATTTAAAAAGCCAGGTGTGAATGTCCGTGAAGGTTTTGATCAAAACGTGACCGACTACAAAACGGCTATTCCTCAAATCTTTCATTTTAACGCTTTGGTGGTCATCTCGAATGGCACGCAAAGTAAGCTGGGCAGTGTCTCCGCAACGTGGGGACATTATTGTGAATGGAAGAAAATCGAGGCTGAGGAGGAAGAAGCTGAACTATCTTTAGAAGCTATCCTGAAGGGCAGCTGTGAGAAATCACGATTGTTGGATCTAACGGAGAATTTCACACGGTTTTCTGAAAGCAAAGGTGGTGTCGGAAAAATTGTAGCCCGCAACCACCAATATCTTGGGGTGAACAAAGCTGTAAAGGCATTGCAGCAAGCTGAGGATTCCAGAATCGGTGTCTTTTGGCATACACAGGGCTCGGGCAAAAGCTACTCCATGGTTTTCTTTGCAGAGAAGGTCTTTCGTAAGATCCCGGGAAATTGGACTTTTGTAGTCATCACCGACCGAACAGAGCTGGACACGCAGATCTATCGAACTTTTTCCACTTGTGGGGCGGCAACTGAGGGGCATTGCCAAGCCACTAGCTCTGAGAACCTGAGGAATCTACTGAGTGAAGACCATCGCTACGTCTTCACACTCATACACAAGTTTAGAACGGAACCCGGCACCTTGCACCCCGTGCTTTCCGAACGGGATGATATCATCGTGTTGACCGACGAGGCTCACCGGAGCCAATACGATACGCTGGCCATGAACATGAGGACGGCTTTGCCGAATGCGAAGTTCGTGGCCTTTACCGGAACTCCGTTGATTTCAGGAGAGGAACGTACGCGGGAAGTCTTTGGTGACTACGTAAGTATCTACAATTTCAAACAATCCGTTGAAGATGGGGCCACCGTGCCTCTATTTTATGAGAACCGCACTCCAGAGCTGGACGTGACGAATCCGAATCTGAATGACGAAATCTACGACATTATCGACGCGGCAGAGCTGGATGAAGACGGTGAACGGAAGGTCGAGCAACTACTGGGGAAGCGCTACCACTTGATCACTCGGGATGATCGTCTCGACACAGTAGCCAAAGATATCGTCCATCATTTCATCAATCGAGGGCACCAAGGCAAAGCAATGGTGGTTTCCATCGACAAGGCAACGGCCCTGAAAATGTATGTGAAAGTCGAGGCTGAATGGATCGCAGAGAAATCGAGGCTAAGCGAAGACCTCAAACGTCTACCTCCTGGAACGCCCGCGTATGAAGAGGCCTACGCTAACTTTCAAATCTTAGACGAAACGGATCGGGCCTTAATCGTCTCTTCCGGGCAAAATGAAATCACAGAGATGCAACGTCACGGTCTGGACATCCGCCCACACCGAGAGCGAATGGTGAAGGAGGATCTGGAGACTCAATTTAAAGAGCCTGAAACACCATTAGGTTTAGTCTTTGTCTGTGCCATGTGGCTGACTGGTTTT
>Ga0222650_1001299_pt1 | contig 13066 bp, 15 predicted proteins | sample AntAcemetagen367_FD_179820 | JGI IMG/M metagenome (GOLD analysis project Ga0222650, IMG submission 179820) | Saline water microbial communities from Ace Lake, Antarctica - #367 | ecosystem: Environmental > Aquatic > Non-marine Saline and Alkaline > Saline | place: Antarctica: Ace Lake...
CATTGCAGTCCTCATTTCTCAAGAATGTTTTGATAACATACCTGATTCTGAGTCTCTTGGAAGGGCAATTTGCGCTAAAAAGAGGGGCAATATTAAAAAATCCGCCATTTAGGGGCGGATGATTTAATATTGATCAATTACGAATATGATACTCAGCCAATTACAGCCAACCATTCCATTTTGTCCGTTTGTGGGAACATGTCGAATGATTCCAATTGTTTTAGATTCTTGCCGCTTTCTGTGAGTTCTTTAAGATCGCGGGCTAGTGTTTTGATCTCACAAGACACATAGATCAATCGCGTTGAAGGGTTCGCTGCCAAATGTTCTCTCAAAAACTTACGAGTTTCTTGGGCAAGTCCTCTTCGAGAGGGGTTAACTACAATAAGTTCGGGCTTTTTTGACCATTCAGGAAGGTCCGCATGAGAATCTTCGACGCGGCTAGCAATGAAAGTTGCATTAGCTAAATTGTTCCTGTTGGCGTTGTTGATAGCATTTTCGATTGAAGCGGGATTCTCTTCTATACCTAGTACTCGATACCCAGCTCTAGCCATTAAAAGTGCCATCTGTCCAGATCCACAGTATAGGTCCCAAGCAACGTTACCCTCATTTACATGGCCGGCAATTTGTTCCACGCGACGATAGAGGTTTATCGCCTGCCAGGGATTTACTTGAAAAAACGCAGTGGGAGCGATTTCAAAACTAAGGTCACAAATTCGTTCTCTTAGATAATTCGTACCACCAATGCGGATGGTCTCTTTGCCGAATATATTGTTGCCAACAACCGCATTAATATTCATATGACAGGAATTAATATGGTGTTCACGGCTTTTAAGGTTGTTTAACAGGAGCTTCATTTCTTGCTTTAAATTGCTGGTCACAACAATAGTAAGCATGATTTCGCCGGTCAAATGTGCGGATCTTGCTACAAGGTATCTGATATCACCAGTATTGGTTTTTTCATCATAGGGTGTGAGGTGAAGAGCTTCTAATTCGTCGCGTAGATCAGCTAAGAGAGCTTTTAAGGGCCGAGTATGAAGAGGGCAGTGATCTATCTCTACAACGTCGTGAGTGCCTGGTTTGAACAACCCAATGGCAAACCTATTATCAGCTTGAAAGGTTTTACCTCTGCCGGGACGTACGGCAAATTTAAACAAACTTCTGTAGTGTGTTTCTTTGGGAGAGGGCACCGGATCAGTCGCTTGATAGGTTCCGGGGATATCGGCGTCTTCGAGTACGCGAAGTCCACGCCTATGCTTGGTAGCTAGACCTGTTTCGTAAGGTAGGTTTACAAACTCACAGCCACCGCATTCTTCTTTCATGCGGCAAGTACCCTCAACATCTGCATCTCTTAAGAAAGTTGCGCGCCCAGAGCCTGGATTGATAGAGCGAGCACGGTAAATATGGCTAGTACGCATTTCATCAGGGTTAGGCCGCGATTTACTGCGATTAACATCTGCCGCACGACCAAAACGGCCTTTTGCCGGGTGTTCGCGCCTTTGATAGGGGGGTTGTTGGTCGCGTTTGTGCCCACTATCGTTTTTTGAGGTACGAGTGCGATTACTTGAATTTGGTCGTCGGCTGCTAGGGCTTCCGGGACGCTTGGGTCTTGGACTAGTCATGATGTATTTTTTCCTGAAAGCTATAGCTTTCTTGGGTAATAGATTTAGCCAGAAAGGGAGCAGTGGGCCTGCAGTATAAAAATGTAGCAGATTTATAGCATGTGCGCCTTTGCATGGCTAGAAAAGAAGTGAATTAATTTTAAGACACCATATTCATTGGATAATTTTTTTTAGTACATCCAATCGGTACTGTCTCTTGGCGGGTATAACGACACGTTTTTACTTGATCGGCGGAAAACTTTGACCCCTAAATTCTTGGTATATCGTTTCCAAGTGTGCCATTCTTCGGCCAGTTCACGAACCGTGTACGGGCTGTTTGGTGACTTTGAGCCTTTGGAAAATGTATAGCCACCGAACAAATAGGTGGTCGCGTGACGGATGGTTTTATAATCGACAGGAAAGATTTTGCGTTGATCTTCTGGTACGTCAAAAAAGACGACCATGTCTCCATACTTCAGAGATTGTTCATCAGGATTAATTTCATAGAAATTTTGGTTTATTGCGCGCCAAAGCTCATCGTAATTAATCATGGCGCGGTGGTAGTTCTTCTCAATTTTTACGTTGATGCGCGTTGAGCTCGTTAGCTTAGGGCTATGAAATGCAAGGGCTGCATGAAAGCAGTTGGGGCCTCTGAAAACGATGTATTTCCCCACCATTTTTTTTGCAAATTCAGGTAGGAGATCTTTACTGACAAAAATTGGTTCGCCTTGAGAAATCTTGCGATGAATTTTGCGGCGTTCCTTTTTTGTAAAGAACGGAGCAATTTGGCTTAAGAATTCTTTTCTAAGAATTTTATCTGATTTTATTTTGTGCGTATCGATTTCGATGTTGAGGTTTGATTTTGCATAGAGGTCGCTAAGTGCTCTTGGGTCTACGAAGGGAAATGCTTCCCGAGTGATGTAGACAATTTTTAAACTAGAGCCGGATTTCGCTGGCTGTGCTTTGTCACGAGCCTTTCTCAAAAAAGCTATAAGCTCTTCTACTCTGCCTACTGCAGAAATCTTCTCGGCAATTGCCGTTAATTGCGATTCCCTAGGTCCTATTGCTATTGATAGAGGCTCAACAGTTAGGTCCGTTTCGGAGCGCACAAGCCGCGTTCTAAGTTTGTTTTGGGGAATACTTATTGTTTCCATCTCTTCTTTGACAGGTGGGTTCAATGTGGTTGTAAAAGTCGTAATGTCATAGAGAAAAGGCGTTTTTTTGTTTTTTAACAAAGAAACGGCCATAGAAGGAGTGCTGATAGAAATAGCTATACATGCGGCTAGCGAGCTAAGTAGCGCCTTTTTATTCATTTGGAATTTTGCAAAAAATTGGTAAAAGTTCATTTGTTTTTACTCGTTAAGATTTAATTACATTTCCCAATGTTCCGTTATTATTATTCTTTTCGGCTATTCAAAAGAAACCTTTAGCAAATGCCGAAATGGATGTTGTAGCTAGGGGCGGAAAGAATTCCCCGTAGTCGATTCGACTTGTTCTAACCGGTTGGCGTATAATAGAGGAGTAGCCAACACTTCCAGATGACTGTATTTCCGTCAAATTTAAAACTTTCAGGTGATAGGGGACACGCATGCCTAACATCCTAATCGTAGACTCGTGCAAACCGAGTCTCGTTATGACTTCAGAAATTTTCAAAGATAGAGTTAGTGGAACAACTATCTTCATTGCCCAATCAGGCCGTGAGGCATTAGAGTTCTTGGAAAAAGAAAAACCAGACATGTGTGTGGTTGATTTTGATCTACCTGATTCTGACGGAATAACACTTATTGGGTTGATGAGAAAAGTCTACAGTGGGCCGATTCTTTTGACGGCCTATCCGGATCCAACGGTCAAAAAAGCGGTAGAGCAAAACCTGTTTACACAGAATGACGCGGGTGCCTACGTAAGAAAGCCTATTAAGTTTGCAGATTTGTCAGAAAAAATCGAAGAATTTTTGCTAGAGAAACGACGTATCGGTAAACGCTTTGACTTGGGCGATGAAATGGACACGATGATTATTGGCAAAGGAGCAGGTAGAGGAAAAAGAGCTCCTAAAGTTACTGGCCAAATCGTAAACGTTAGCTTGGGTGGTGTTTGTGTTGAGGTAGAGGAATTGATAAAACTTTCCAAAGACGAAGAAATGACAGTTTTGATGTCTTTACCTTCAGCAGCAGAGATAAAAGCGCGGGCCAAATCGACCGGTGGTGCTAAAAAACCCTCTAAACAAGCAGAGACGAAGATTAAATGTAAAGTCGCGTGGATTGATAAGAAGAATCTGCAGGTAGGGCTGATGTTTAATCGGCTTACTGATGTTCAAAAGAAGGGCGTAGAGGCGCTTTTGAGAGCGAACTTTTAAGAGAGTCTTTTTAATGAAAAAAACGATCTAGAATAAAACCAAAGCTGAGAGTAATTTTGCTCTCAGCTTTTTTGTGAATTTAATACAATGAAACCTATATGAATTTCCTTCAAATCATCATTGCAACACTTTCTACCTTGTCAATAGCTGTATTGCTTGCAGAAGTATATCAGGCGGCCTCAGTCTATATCAGTGAGGGATGGCTTGCGTCAGCCGTGATAAACTCCATTTTTTCTGTCGTACTCATTGTATTTTTAGCGAAATTTCGACCGGAAGCATTAAAAGCATTTTCTCTTAAGGTTAAGGCAGGATCATATAAAATAGCCTTTTTGCCAGCATTGTTAATTCTGGTAGGGAGTCTTGGTGCGGTTCTGATTAGTAGTAATTTTGGCGAAATACCCAAAACAACTTATGTAAACACCCAGAACATCTATTGGATATTCTGGATTCCGGTTGTTGAAGAAATTATCTTTAGGTTCGGTTTTGGTAGGGTGTTCAGGAATAGGCTGGGTATGTACTGGGGGGCTTGGTATTCCAGCATTTTATTTGCTTTGATGCATTCCAACCCCACTGCTGCAAACCTGCTTTCTGGCGAATTAGGTATTTCACTGGGTCCGTTATTGCTGGCGTTTTGTTGTGAGTTCTTGTTAATCAAAACGGGTAGATTATGGCCGGCTATACTGTTTCATGCTGCCTGTAATGCTACCCCTTTAATCTTTAGTCTTTTTGATAGTCGATGGCTTTCTTGGCTGGAAATGTTGTATATATAGTCTATGAATGAAGAAGAAAAAAAAGAATATCTCATTAAGCAAAAACTCCGCGTAGTTTGTATCTGCAAAGGTATCAACCTAGGTACCGTCATGCAGGCCCTAGAAGGTTGCGAGTCCGTTAAAGACGTAAATGACAAAATTGGTTCAGGTAGTGGGGGGTGTGCCGGTGAGCGCTGCGCACCTAGGATTGAAAAACTGCTTAAAAGGTATAAAGACTCTAAGAACAAGTGATGTATTGCAAAGCTTCTTCAAGTTTTGAAATTGTAGCGACTGCTTGAGGGTGGTGCTTTGTTTCTCTGGATACCACCTGGATTCCTGGAATGCCGGCATTTATGGCGCATGTAATATCTGATTCCTTGTCACCGATTAAATAACTTCTCTGTAAATCTATAGCAAAATCTACTGCGGCTTTTTTAATGAGTCCAATGCCCGGTTTTCTGTCTTCGTGGGCAATGCTGTAAGCGGGGACAATTCCCGAAGGGTGATAGGGCGAAATATAGAAAGCATCAATTACAGCTCCCGACTCGCGTTCTATGGCGCTGGCTAAGGCTGTATTGAAGGCTTCAACATCTGTGAGAGAGTATAATCCTCTTGCGACACCTGATTGGTTCGTCAATACAATTAGCAAGTATCCCATATTTTGCAGTGTTTTGAGCGTTTTGGATACTGTTCCGAGGAGTGTTAGATCAGAGGTTTTATGGGTGTAACCCTTGTCCTCATTGAGGACACCATCACGATCTAAGAAAATTACGGGTTTTTTATTTTGATTTAGCTTTGTCATAAAGCCACACACGGTCTTTCTCAGATACAGCATAGGGAGCTACTGCTGTAATGATCTTTTTATACGTCTCTTGAACTGAAACTTTCTCATTGCCGGTAGCAATCAGATAGTCAGCCTCTTTCAACATTTTCTCGATCTTCCAAAAGGTTTCTATGGGCATTAGTATTTCTAGTTCTCGAATTTTTTCATCTTTGCCTTCTTGCTTTTTAGAAGAGATAAATATTTGACGTCCGACAACTAGATACTTTTTGATCAATGTTATGCCTTCTTTTTGGTGGCTTTCTTAGCGGTGGCTTTTTTTGTAGTAGCCTTTTTGGCAGCAGTTTTCTTAGCAGGAGCCTTTTTAGCCGCTGTTTTCTTTGTAGCAGTCTTTTTTGCAGCAGTTTTCTTAGTAGTAGCCTTTTTAGCCGTTGTTGTAGCTTCTGGCTTTTCATCTTTTTCGGCCTTTACCGCTACTTTTTTTGTAGTAGTTTTCTTGGTAGCCGTTTTTTTAGCAGCCGTTTTCTTAGCAGCCGTTTTCTCAGTAACAGCCTTAGGTTTTTCTTCAGCTTCTGCCTTTTTTGCAGGTTCTTTAGCTTTGGCGACTTTTTCAGTCTTAGGCGCTTCTTCTTCAGAAATTTCCATTTCTTTGTGAACTACATTGTAAATGCGCGTCCAAAGAGTTTGGTCTTTACGTAACCAAGCTTCAAATAGTTTGCGAGCAGGGCGATTCAAAAGAGCTTCAGCTCTAAAGTATTGGCTAAAATCTTTAGGTTTGCTGAGGTCTTTTAGCTCGCGAATGTGTTGAGGCAAAATAAGTAATTCTGAGCCACGTGCTCTTAAAACTAAAGTCTCTTGGATAGGGAGTAATTCTACAGGTAACACGTGTCTTAACCTCAATTCATTAATTTTATAATAGTTAAACAATTCATTTGTCTAATTTGAACACCTTATACAAGGAAGTATACCCCTTGACCAGTAATTTAGAAGCCACAAGATAACATAGCCATTTATCCGATTCTAGTGTGATAAATGCCTTGGGTTATCAATAGAGATACTAATATTACTTTAGAAAGATCAGTGGGCGCAAGTTCTGATTATTAATTAATCAGCAGCTGGTTTTTTGCGAGAAAGACAATCGGCGTCTTCTCCTGAAAAATTGCCTTCACCCTCTAATTGGCCTGCTGCACGGTGCCTAGCGCGGTAGACGGTAAAGGGATAATCTTCTTTTTTGCCTTTAGGGCTGTAGCCAAGTACTTCTTTCATAAAGAACCCATTACAAAACTTAAATAGTTTTTCAAAATCTTGATGGCGCGCTGCATCGATCTCTAAATTGGTGCAATCAATGAGAAGGCTCCACTTAGAATGCCACTGCATCAAATTATTAGTCAACTTGGATTTGAGAACTGTGAGTTGATCTTCGGAATAAATCTTAACGGGATCAATGAAACTCAGTTCCATGACATGCTGTCTAAAGTGGTTTTGAATCTGAATGTTCGAGCGGAAATCAGTAGGGTCGCGGTCTTGTTGTAGTCGTAGGCCAATTTTCTTATAAGCGTCATCTTTAGATACGACCGTATCAAAAGGAAGTTTAGAGTGTCCTTTGGCTTCGTCAAGACCAAATCCTACTATTGAGCGTAGGAAAAAGCCCTTGAAGAATTTTATAGCGGTCTCAACTTCTTCAGTAACAGAGTCGTCAGAAATTGAAAGATTGGAAATATCGACAACAAGTTTGTAGGGAGAGTGCCATTTTGTCAGCGCATTCATCCAAGAGGCGCGCCACTTTAATACATCAGCTTTGGAGTTGAGCACAGTTGGTTCTTCAAAGGTTTGAAGCATAATTTTTTGTTGAAAGTCGTTTTCGAATGCAATTTTCAAAAGGTCTCCTTGGCGGTTTTGCGCCTTTGTAGGGATGTTTTATCTAATTGTACTGGGCGGTGCTAGTGCGAAAAGCACTTTATTATCCGAACTAACAAATATAGAGGAGTGTTGTGATTTAATCTAAGCGCACAGCTGGGATTAGTGCGTGATTTCAGGTGGTTACGTTAAACGGTATTTCTTAAGAATCTCATCAAGTGTTGCTTCTTGTTTGAGAGAAGAAACTCTTTTGTTAAATTCGTCGAGTGAAACATGGAATGTTCTAGAAACCAGAAGCTTCAAATCAATTGTAGCGATTTTGAACGCTTGGTTCAGTTGTGCTTTGAACGACATGTTTGATTTTGTGAGATAATCGAAAGGAATATTAGAAGTAACTGCTCTTAGGTTATTTCTTTACCCAATCCTCTAAGTTGTACTTGCCTAATATTTCTGCAAGGCGGCCCTCTTTTCGCAAGCGTTTGATTCCTTCATCTAATATTGCAGCATACTTTTTAGAGCTACTAATTGCAGGAGAGAAGGCAATATAAACTTCTTCTGCTGTATATCTGTTTAGCAAAAAATCTAATATGGTTTGTAATATAACTTTTCATATAATTGAGTCACTTGGTTTGGAGTGCTTTTGTCTCTATAATTTTACCATGAAATTATGACTAAACATAATGGGTAAAGCTTAGTGGTATAGGCTCACAAAAGAGTAATGCCTCTTGAAGCAGCGCCATTTGCTGTCTCAAGGAGGCATTAGATCAGTCAGTCTGGGCTCTCTGCTCTATTGAGCAAGCAGTTTGTTGATCTCAGCGCGTAGAGAATCCACTCCCTTGCTACCAAGATATTGCTTGCCGTTTATAAATAATGTGGGAGTTGAATTGACTTCTATCTTGTTAGCCAAAGTCACATCACTTTTGATTTTGGCTAATATATCCTTGCTTGACCAACAATTATTAATTTGGTCGTCAGATAGTCCGACAGATGTACCCAATTTTTTAAGAAAGGTATCGCTCTGCATCTGATCCTGCTGCTCAAAGACCTTGTCATGGTATTGCCAAAATTGGCCGATTGTACCGGCGCATCTAGCCATTACAGCCGCTTTACAGGCATATTGATGCAGTTCGCGCGTAATTGACGAGTTGCAAGCTTTATCCAGAGGGTAATTTCGGAATACAACGAGTATGCTGTCTTGGTATTCTTTGGAAATTTGGTTCACAATACTCGCAACTCTTGCACAAGCCGGGCACTGGAAATCAGCAAATTCTTGGATCACAACTTTGGCATTGTCATTACCTTTTCTATAGTCCTCTCCCAATCCGGAGTATGCTGATTTCGAAATAGTTATGTCATGAGTGCTTTTGCTGTAGGTCGGTATGGCCTCAGAGTTTGCATGATCATCGCCATCATTCGCTGCTGACGGCAGTGAAGACCCTGAAAAACTAAAAACGGCAATAACCGCTGCTAGTGCGATAGCAGCGGTAGTGCCACCAGAAAAAAGAGAGTTTGCATTGAGATCTGCAGGAATTTCCTTTTTAAAAATAAAGAGCGCGATACCCTGTAGTATTGTCAGAATATAAATTCCAATACAGCTGAGGCACAGCGCACCGATCGTAAAGTAGCTGAGTCCACCTAAGACCAAAGTAGTCAGCAGGCCCACGACAACCATTGCTGCATAGGCATGTAAATGTTCTTTGGCAGTTTTTCCTGCCATAAAGCCAATACCCAATAACAATGCACAACCTAGAAAATATCCCAGTCCATAAACTCCTAAGGGAATTCCGAAGACTTCTGAGTATTCGCTAAGCGCTACGCTGTCACAACTAAAGGTCTCGTTAATATTGCACGCCGCATCTGTTTGGCCGTTAGCTTTGACCTCGATATGATGCAATGTTGAATAGATTGATAGCCCTAATCCGATTGCCGCAATTACCAATCCGATAATGATCCATTGTTTTCTTCTGGGAGTATTCGCAAGTTCCGTCATAAATATGTCCTATAAGATTGCAAGTGTTTGGGTAGATGCTCATACTATAGCCTCCAATCATCCGATATTCCTAGTAGATTTAAAAACATGGTCAAATCATAAGCAATTGAAATTACGGCTATTAAACTCAATGGTGGTTGACATAAATGTGCAGATTTAGGATAACCACTGACACCGTGGGGGTATAGCTCAGCTGGTAGAGCGTTTGACTGGCAGTCAAAAGGTCAGGAGTTCGACTCTCCTTATCTCCACCAATTTTTCCGTAACTATTTTTGAAAGTCTTCTAACAAATGTGTAACTAATTGAATTAAAAACACAATTGTTTCCAATAGTTACGTTTAACCGCTTCTTTTGATGTTACTTGAGATTACAGGAGATTTCCTGAATTCGCCTAGAGTTGCCTAGACTACTGCCTAGAGCAATTCGCAAGCGATTTTTTGGTTATCGAAATTCGCAATTCGTAAAAAAATTGTGTCTGTTTTCAAGAGTTTACTTTGTCGCATTACACTGGCAGAAAGTGCGAATTTTCAACCAGTGCAATGATGGCAGAAGGCCGTTCTAAATCCAAGAGTAATTAACAATTAACTCACCAAGGAGAAAGAATGGAACAGTTAAAAATCCCCCGATGTAAACAAAAAATTATGTTGCCCGAAACAAGTGCACTTCGGAAAATGCGTGATTTTTTAAAGCTTGATCGCAAGTCAGCAGCAATCTTAATTGAAAAATCTTCTAAGCAATTGGAGAAAATTGAAAATGGTTATGTTGAGGTCACACCACAACTTATTAATCATTTTGTAACGAATTATGGTTTTTCTTTAAAGAACTATGAATTGCTCGTTGCTGGCAAAGTGGAACAAGTAAAAAATAGCTTTTGTCCCAAAAAAGAAAAGGTACTTGAAAACAATTCACTAAGAAGAAGTTACAAAAAGGTCATTATAAAAGAAGCAAGGGCCTCGCAAGTGTTGCGAAGACTTCAAGGGCTAACTCAATACAAAGCAATTACTTGGGCACATGAAGATAAACGTCTTAAGCGACTTTGGGAGAAGAAAAAAGGCAAAGTTTCTGAAAATAAATGGAAAGAAATGCTTTATATAGGTCAGCTTTCCGAATTCATTACTGAGAACTCAAGGCTTCAGGTTGCTTCAAATGCCTAGAAGAATTGTATCAAATCATCAGGGGGAAATGGCGAAATTATCCCCTGATATTATAGGCTTAGAAGTACGCCTTGACATACTACTGCGATTAGTGTAGTTTGATAAGGAGTCATGGAGTGATTATTAAAAAGATAATATATTTTGTAACAGAAAATGGAAGTTCACCCTTTGAGGATTGGTTTAAGAAACTCGACAAATTGGTAAGAGTTATCGTTATCCGAACTATTCAGAGAGTAGCAAAAGGTGGAGCAAAAAAATCTATAAAGGCACTTAAAGATGGTGTCTTTGAAATGAAGATACCTCACGGGCCGGGTTATCGAGTGTACTTCGCCGAAGATGGAGATGATTTGATTATTCTCCTTGTTGGTGGAGACAAGAAAACGCAGAGTCGTGATATTGAAAAAGCAAAAGAGTATTGGAGGAATTATGGCAAATAGACATAGAGACTTTGACGAATTGGTTGCAACTCAGTTTGAAGATGCAGAATTTGCTCAAGCCTATATTACAAACCTCATTAATGAGGAAGATATGGAACTAGACGAGGCTTTGCGTGAAACGATTGTTTCAATGGGCTTACAGGCCTTTGCTGATAAAGCTGATATTTCAATTCAGTATGTGTCAGATTTCGTAAAAAAGAGAAAGAAGTTCTCTACTGAATCTATCGACAAATATCTTCAAAAAGCGTTTAATTTAAAAATTAAAATGAGTGTTGAATCATTGAAAGGCGAAGTCGCTTAAAGAGGTAGAAATTGGGTACTATTGCGTTTATGCCTTGGATTCAATTTGAAGATGATTTTCAAGTTGGTGATTATGAATTTGTCAAAATAGACCCCAGTTCTAATCCCGCTACGAATTTACCTACGCCATACGACCAAATTATTAATTGCACTCTTCTCCATAATCAGAATAACCCAACTAAATTCACAGCAATTAAGCATAAAGATGAGTCATTTATATGGGATATTCCTGATACTGATTATGAGGGCATCTTTAAAACTGCTGAATTTTTGTCTGCAACTTGTATGGATTCAAGAGATATAATGGGACATGACTATTTAAACTCTGAAACTTTTAGTTTATATATTCAAAAATTTGACCAAAATCCAATCCAGTATATTTCTCAAGCTAACCGTCGCAGAGGAAGTACAGGACACAATACATTCAACATTAATGTTTATTCAATAAAATGTGCAGACCACATTATTAATCGCCATACAGTTAAGGTTGATAGAGCATTTTTTGATGCCTTATACAGTTTATACTCAAACCAAACACAGGGCTATGAAAAAATTGTAGGGTTAATAGAAGATTTTAACCTTGCAAATACTGATTATAGAAATGTGCATACTTCCTCAGAGTTTTTATTACTTTGTGGTGCAATCGAAAGAATTGTCAAAGGAAGTGGAAATGCACAAATGTTTAGGCATAAAATATCTGAAGCTCTAAACTTCGTTCCAACCCAACCGCTTAATTCAACATCAAAAACGTTTCCTACACCAAAAAGATTACCTTGGTGGCAAAAAAATATTAATTATTATACAGGGTATAGATTTTATCAAATTGATGCCTTCCAAAATTCTAAAACGCTTAGGGATTTTTGGGCAATTGATTTTTACAGGACTAGAAATAAATATGCACACGGAGATAAAAATAATGGAAACTTTATCTGGCTACCTCAAGAGCATCTATGTATTGGTAGTCAGGTTTTTCTTCAACTATTAAAAATATACCTTCAAAAGCGAGGCTTGTTTACTTTGCGAAACTTTGAAGAGAATCGAAAGCTTTGGTAAATAGACTTTTTTCTAAAAAGAAATGATCTCCTTATTGAAGACCCGACCACATTGACAACTGGATGGGCAGAGGCTCGTCAAGAGGCCGCGATGAATTCAATACAATCATTTCACATAGTATAATTGGACATCTAAACTTACTTTGTAAAAATTGATAAAGCTATGCAGCTTCATCAATTTCATTTTTTTCGATGTAATTTTCTAAATCATGTATCCAGTAATAGTTTGAACCGTTGTCAAAAGTAATTACTTGCTCGTCTTCGGCAAGGCCATCTATGTATTCGCCCTTGGCTATATCCCAACAAATTGGGTCTTGATCTTTCATCACTTGAACTGTTGATAGTTTCATAAATCCAACCTGAGTTGTTTCTTCGTAGCAATCTTCAATCATTTGCTCAAAAACTTCTTCTGAATCAATGTATTCAAGATTTTCTTCAATAAGTTCTTTAACTATCCAATCTACGCCATATTCATACCCTGAGTCTGGTAGCAATCTCATAAGGTCGTCGCTATGGCAGGTTTTACAAACTCCTGTTGGGGCTTCTTGGTAGCAAGAATAGCAAAATGGAATAGATTTTTTATAAGCAATAGTTTTTAAATTAGATTCAATCTTTTTTAAGCACATATTTAGCTCCTAGTGTAGTTGGTGAAAAGGAAAAGTGACCCTATTGGGTGTGCTCCGTCAAAATTCTATTTTCAGGCAGCAATTGGCGCATGAAATAATCCGCCGCAGACATTTCGCCATTTATAACTGTCCAGACTAATTCGGGCAAGCTTTCGGTCCCCCGCAATTT
>Ga0222650_1001307_pt1 | contig 13003 bp, 8 predicted proteins | sample AntAcemetagen367_FD_179820 | JGI IMG/M metagenome (GOLD analysis project Ga0222650, IMG submission 179820) | Saline water microbial communities from Ace Lake, Antarctica - #367 | ecosystem: Environmental > Aquatic > Non-marine Saline and Alkaline > Saline | place: Antarctica: Ace Lake | collected...
GCGATAGAAAAGAACTGAAGCAACTCGGGAACATAAAAAAGCCCCCCTAAGAAAATTAATCACGCGAAAACGCGACTCAATAAAATTTTCAAATCCTAGCCCTCGACCAAGTCCGACAGACTGCTAGTAGCTCCGTCCCCAGATGGCTCGGGCTTTTGTGGGCTGGCCGGTCATGAAGCAGTGGGCTTCCGGTTCGTCCTGTTTGTCGTTGGGGAGGCAACGAATGGTGATTTTGAGGCGCTTAGAAATCTCTTCTTCTTCCTCACGGGAACCGGCCCATGGTGTCACGAGCCAGCCGGGATTCTCGTTGGCGTCATGCCAATGTTTCTCAAAGGTCGTGAGGTCGGTGCATGCGACGATGTTTTCATCGCGGAAGGTGCGGGCGCGCCCGAGGAGCGATTGATGGACTTCATCAAGAAGATCGACAACATCGCGCAGAAATACTTCCTTCTCCATGAAGGTTTTCTCGTTTGCGGCCTGATCGCGGCGCTGGAGGCAGATCTTGCGCTCTTGAAGATCACGTGGCCCGATTTCGACTCGAAGGGGGACACCTTTTTTAACCCACTCCCACTTCTTGACGCCACCGCCGAGGTCACGGGTATCGACTAAGACACGAAGAGGTTCACTGCTATAGGATTGTTCTCGCAAGCGCTTGGCGAGGGCCTGGCAGGCATCGATAATGGCATCCTTTGATTCCTCCTTGGGGGTGATGGGGACGATGACAATTTGTTGGGGCGCGACGCGTGGAGGGAGGACGAGTCCGTCATCATCGGAATGAGCCATGATGAGGGTTCCTACGAGGCGGGTTGAGACTCCCCATGATGTGGTGTGGACATGTTGCTCCTTGTTCTCACGATCGACGAAGGTGATGTTCTGAGCTTTGGCAAAATTTTGTCCGAGGTAGTGCGAGGTGCCCGCTTGGATTGCTTTCTTATCCTGCACCATGGCCTCGACGGTAAGAGTGGAATCGGCGCCGGGGAAACGCTCGGCTTCGGTTTTCTCTCCCATAATGACGGGGATGGCAAGGAGGTCACGGATGGCATCGGCATAGAGCTGATGGATCATGTGCGTTTCCTCGAGAGCTTCTTCCTTGGTCTCGTGTGCGGTGTGACCTTCCTGCCAGAGAAACTCTGCCGTCCTGAGGAAAAGGCGGGGGCGCATTTCCCAACGCATCACGTTGGCCCACTGGTTAATGAGGAGGGGCAGGTCGCGGTAGGATTCGGTCCAGCGCGAGAAGGCGGCGCCGATGATGGTCTCAGAGGTTGGACGAATGACGTAGGGTTCGGTCAGCTTGCCGCGGGGAACCATTTTGGTTTTTCCGGTGACGGCATCCTTTTCAACTTCGAGGCGATGATGGGTGACCACGGCACATTCCGTGGCAAAGCCTTCGGCGTGCTCGGCTTCTTTCTCGAGATAGGAGAGAGGGATGAGCAAGGGAAAGTAGGCGTTTTGGTGACCGGTCGCTTTCAGTCGCCCATCGAGATCACGCTGGATCGCTTCCCAGATTGCGTAGCCCCACGGCTTGATGACCATGCATCCCCGGGTTTCGGAATTTTCAGCAAGGTCGGCCGCGCGGACGACTTGTTGATACCACTCGGGAAAATTCTCCGAGCGTGTCGGCGAGATTGCAGATTTGGGCTTGGCCATTAGGGCGGTAGGATTAGGCAAAGGAGGAGTCAGGCAAAGGAAAAACGAGGCTGGTGGGGTGAGAAGTTGACCGTTGGAAGTGCCGGTGTCTTGCCATTCCCAAGGTCGTTTTCTAAGATACCTCTGTGCAGAGCGATGTTCGTGGAGTTCTCCAATACGTGCCTTCCTTCCGGGGAAAGGTTTTCGTATTGGTTCTCGATGCTGCCCGGATGCCGGAACTGGCCTTGGCGGAAGCCTTGCTGGATTTGATTGCCTTACAGCAAGTGGGGGTGAAATTGGTGCTGGTCTCCACGGGGAGTGGTGAGGCGCAGATTGATCATCTCTTGATTGATGGGGAGCTCAAGTGGCAGTCTTGTGAGTTTGATCCCGAGATGGTTGAAGCGATCTTGAATCGTGGCCAGTTGGCTTTGATTGAACAACCGGGGTTGGATTTTCTGGGTGAGAAGATGGTTTGTTTTGCGGCGGGCCTTGGTGCTTTTAAATTGATCGTGCTCCTTCCGGAGCAGGTTGCCGGAGGGAATGCCATTTCGAGAGAAGATGCGCTTCAGTGGCGTGAGGAAGGGGCCGACCTCTTGCATCGGGCTGCCGAGGTTTGTGAGAGCGGGATTCCGCGTGTGCATCTTCTGGATGAAAATCACCAGGGTGTTTTGATGGATGAACTCTTTTCCAACGAGGGTGTTGGGGTCATGGTTTATGCCGATGATTATTTGTCGATCAGAGCGATTGCGCCCGATGATATCTCAGAACTCCTGGCGATGGTGGGACGCTCGATGAGGGATGCGCACTTGGTGCCGCGGTCCTATGAAGAGATTGAAGCCTTGCTCCAGGATTTCCTCGTGATGACGATTGATGGCAACGTGGTGGGGTGTATTGCGCTGCACGCCTCAGCTGAGCCAAATTGTGCCGAAATTGCCTGTCTCTATGTGAAACAAAGTCATGGGGGGCAGGGATATGGGCGCTTGTTAGTGAGAGCGGCTGAGAAAAGGGCGCGGGAGCTAGGGATCCCCTGGGTGTTTGCCTTGAGCACGCGCGCAGTGGAGTTTTTTATTGGGCAGCTAGGTTACGAACGATGTCCGATAGGAGAGATACCGCCGGTGAGACAGGAACGACTTCTGGCAAGTGGAAGAGCATCGATGGTGATTCGAAATCGACTGGACAGATGAAGATTCGACGAGAGGTCGGATCACTCTTCGAGGAGTTTCACGATGAGGCGTTGATAGGTCGCGGAATCGACGAGGAAGTAGCTGGGGCTGGTGTCGGACTTGCCAAAGCAGAGACGGCTGGTTTGCCCTGCGACAACCTCTGAGAGTTTGAGTTGGCGAGTCATTCTTCCCTTGGGGCGGCCTTCGTCGTCAACTTCTTCAATGAGGACCGAGATTGTCAGACCGGGGTCTGCGAGCCTCTCCGCAGCGCTTTCGGCAACAGGACCAATCCATTTTTTGACTTCGACGTCAGTGAGTTTCTTGAGGAGCTTTTCTGCTTTGTTGGTGTTGAGTAAAGCAGTGACATCTTTTCCGGCCCGGGTGGCCGACCATTGCGCGGGGGCAAAAAAATCGTAGTCGAGTTCGAGTGGTGCTTCGTTCCGGCGTTTAATAATGAGCCCATTGATCTCGTAGCGATTGATATTCCAGAGTCGAATTCCCCGCCAATGATAGGCTTCCAAGGGCATGCGGCCGACATTCTCCGGCCCAATCTCGACGACGTGTGGAGTGTTGTTTCCTTTCGCGTCGAGCCGGTTCGCAAAAAAGTGCCTTGAGCTGATTTTGCCAAGATGGATCGTGACCCCGTTGAACTCCGCCGTTTTTGGTTGCGCGAGTCCGAGGAGTTCCAATCCGGTAGCAGGACTGGTGAGATTGTTGCTGGGGAGGGCGACAATTTCCAGTTCTCGGTGGGGTTTCCCTTCCAAGGCGGCTTCGTAGGCCTCTTCCGAAATTTCGAGCGGGCGGCCATTGTCGGCACGCCGAGCGAAATATTGCGGGCGCAGTTTTTCGCCAATCACAAAGACAACAGTTTGGTCGTCTCTCAACTTTAGGGTGATCCGACGGATCGGTTGATTGATGCCATATTCCGCAGGGTCGGTTGAGGCATCATTGGTAAAGCTATTAACCTCATCTTGAAACAGGGCCCCGAAAAGTTCGTTTACCTGATAAATATTGGCAGCACCATTGTAGAGTTCGGAACGTTGGTCGGAGCCATTATCGCGGGTGACTTGGGCATACCAACGGCGTGCCCGCTCGTGGGGGTCTTTTTCCAGCGTGAGTGCGACCTCGCGACCCGTGAAATCGCTCAGGGTGACGCCTTCAATCTGACGAACCTGAAGTGACGTCATGGTGCGGCTTCGAAGCGAGTTCACGTCTCGGGGAATACTGGCGTGGATTGATCCGGGGCCGTGGGGAACCATCAGAATGGCTGAGCGGTTTTTTCCGGGTTCGATCGTAACAACAACGGGGACGCTGGCGGCTTGATCATTTTCGGGCGGATAGAAAATCGCAGTGACCGGTGTGCTGATGGAGCCATCGGGCAGGAAGTAGCGAATGCTGATGGTGTGATCGATATTCTCGGGAAGGGGGGCAGGGAGAGCGAGTAACGATTCATCGAGCACCGCATTGGCTTGGACGGCCGCAAGTCCTCCCAGGAGTTTTCTAAGAGCGCCCGGACTGGTGGCCAGTTCGAAGGGTTTGGTGATCTTCCATTCATCCCCCTTGCTCATTCCTTCGCGCTTTACGGTGATCGCGGAGTTCTTTTCCTTGAGGGTGATTTCAGCGGCAAATCCGGGTGAGTTGGAGAAGATCCGGTGATCACGGAAAAGCCTCAACTCACCGCCGAAAAGATCGCGCATGAGAACGGTGCGGAGTTTGGGGTCAGCGAAGTCCGAGCACACGTAGAGGTGGTCTTCCTTTTCTTTCTCGACCGGTTGGATGATGAGGGTTGGGAAGCTGGGTGGGGCTTTGGTTGGATCCTCGGATTTGAAGGTGGGATCAAATCCTCGCCAACTGGTGTAGCGGCCCATCTTGAAGTGACAGAGCGGGCTTCCGGATTTGTCAAAGAGTTCGACTTCAATGCGAGATTTCTTGAGCCCGAGGTCAGCGAGATCATCGACATCGTCGCGCTCGATGATGTCCTCAATCTGGAGGCGTGCCGCAAAGTCAATCAAGGAGCGGACCGTGCGGGCGTCGGCGAAATCATTCCAAGGTTCCTTGAGCATCCAAGTGCCACTAGCCTTCACGATCTCGGCCCGGGTCCCGTCGCTATTGAGAATATGAATACGGCTAACTTCGGCGGGGTCGAATTGATAGACGAGATCGCCGATCGGGATGGGAGGGGAGCCGAAGATAAAATCGAGGTTACCCCGTGTTTGCTGCATCACCACGAGGAATCCCAGTCCGGCGGTCAGCAGGGAGAAGAGGAAGGTCGGAATGATTCTCATGAGACAGGATAAGGGGATTTAGGCTCTGCGTGCATTCCAAACCATCATGCCAAAGAGGAAGAGTCCGGCGGGGATGAAGACGATCACGATCTGACTCAGTTGTTTGACCTCTACTTTGATGAGGTTTAACTTCCGGCGTTGAATTCCGCGTGGGCCAATTCCCATCAACTCCTCGCGGCCGAGAAGCCAATAGGTTGAGTTTTTGACAAAATCGAGTTGTTCTTTACCGAGGCGGTTGGGGTCGAGGAAGTCACTCGTGGAGAGGACAATCATCTTGGAAATATTCGGGGCGGTGTTATCGGCATTGCTGTTACCACGGATAACGGCAGCTCCGATCGAGAGAGGACCGCTGTAGTCGGCGTCGTCGTCGTATATCGGGTTGGCCGTCTTGTAGTCGGTTTCACCCCAGAAATCAGGGGCTGATTCGATGAGGCTGTAGGCTAGAATACGGTTTGTGACGAGGTCTTCGGCCCCTTCCCGGACTTCGAGACTGCCGACGCGGCCTTCGAACGGGACCGATTTCCCCTCGAGGCTTCCGTTGATCTCAGTTCCGGAGGTGAAGGTGGCGAGGACTTGGCTTTCGGTGCGACCATTGCGGGTTCTGATAATGCGATCATCGCGAGGGGTCACGCCATTCTTCCGCAGAAAGGCGCGGAGATTTATGGGACTCGAAGTCGGTGAGAGGTAGGCGATGATGGCGGAAGAGGGACGCTGCCAGTAGTCTTCGAGAACCTCGATTTCGTTCGGCTCGAAGTCGTATTCGGGAGCGACGATGACGATCCCCTCGGCGTTGGCCGGAATGGCGTCGATCTGAGAGATTTTGATCGGTTGGAGTAAGATGTTCTGCTTTTGGAAAACCTCCATCAAGACGAGCAGTGGCGAACCTGAAGCGGTGACTTCGAGGTCGCTTTTATCTTCGATAAGATACATAATGCGCGGATTCCCTTCGATCGCGGCTTGAATCATGGAGCTGATCAAATCTTCGTCCTGATACCCCACGACCCTTCTTTGATTATTCTCGTCATTGCGGCTTACGAGCATGTCGCTGACGGGGAGATAGCGGAGATGAGTTGTGACATCGGGAGTGCCCTCCACTGAATTTGCGGCCGCGCCTTCTCGGGCATCAATGATAAAGATGTCATCTTCAAAGAGCTTGTCCTTGAGGAGGTCTCCGTAATTATTTTGGACCTCGAGGGCACGATCTTGATCGCGAATGGGATCGAGATACTCGAGCTTGACCTTACCGTTTGAGAGTCGTTCGTATTCCTCTGCGACGGCGCGCAGGCGGGAATAATGAAGTGAGGTTTTGCGGAGGGCGGCGACGATTTTGACGGGCTCATCACGGTCTTGCACGGCTGGCGATGAGAGCAGGTTGTGCGTCGCTTCCGAGAGCGTGAAGTTTCCGTTTTCGGTGAGATCGCGTCGGGTGTGATAAGTCACCGCCAAGTAATACACGAAAACGAGCGAGAGAAAGGCAAACACGAGTTGCAGGACGGACCGGAGTCCAAGTCCGAGCCGTTTGACCGGGCGAGGAGGAGGAGCCATTTCAAAATTGGAGTCAGTTTCAGCCATAGTGCGAGGAGGTCAGGGCTTCCAGCGCCGGTAATCCAGCAGGTGATAAGTCAGAAAAAGGAAGAAGGAGGTGGTTGAGAGGTAGTAAACAATGGGGCGTGAATCGATGAGGCCACGCGTGAAATCACTGAGGTGGTTTTGTGAAGAGACAAACTCGAAGAAGGGCGCGGCGGCGATTTGATCTCCAAAGAAGGTCGTGACGAGACCCAAGAGGAAGTGGATCAAGAGGATGGCAACGCAAACGACTCCAGCGATGATTTGGCTGGAAGTGAGCGCGGAAGCGAGGCAGCCGAAGGCTGTGAAAAGAGCACCCATGAGGGCAATGGCAGCCATCGCCCCGGTGAGTTCACCGTTTGAAAAAGGTGGCGGGACATCGGTCAGGCTGGTGAAAAGGTAGAAGTGAACCATTGCCGGGATCCAGAGGATCAGGAAGGTGACATAGGCCGCGCTAAACTTCGAGAGGACGACCTGCCAAGTCCGAACCGGGGCGGTGAGAAGTCCCTCGAGAGTTCCCGAACGGTTCTCCTCGGAAAAGAGTCGCATGGTGAGAACCGGGAAAAGGAAAAGGAAGTAGATCCAAAAGAAGGGCGAATTGAAGGTCAGGAAAACGAGGTTTTCAGGTTGCGCTTCATCGGCAAAAGCCTTGAGGGTAGCGGTCAGCACGAGCCCCTGCATGAGAGCGGCAAAAGTCAGGATCAACCAGCCAAAGGGACTGAAAAAGTAGGCTTTGAGTTCCTTGAAGAATAGAATTCGGAAAATACGCATTGCGGTCGTTGCTTAGTCCTTGCGGGTGAGTTCGACGAAAACCTCCTCGAGGGTGCCGACGCGGCGGCTTAGAGCCCGGAGGGGCCATTTCTTTTCGGCAGCGAGAGTGCCAATTTTGAGGCGGGTGTCTGTCTTGGGCGCGGCAAAAACGGTGAAGCGGTTCCAACCATCTTGAAGGGTTTCGCCCACGACTCGGGTGACTTCCTCGAAGCTGGAAATTATGGGTTCGACTTCGTTCTTGGGAGTTTGCAGTTCCACGGTGACGCGTCCAGCCTGTCGCATCGAGCTGACGAGGTTGGAAGGGGTGTCGGCCGCTTTCACTTTGCCACCATCGATGATGACGACTTTGTTGCAGGTCATTTCCACTTCGCTCAGGATGTGGGTGGAAAGGAGAATGGTGTGTTTTTGGCCAAGATTTTGGATGAGCTTGCGAATCGCCCGGATCTGATTGGGGTCGAGGCCATTGGTGGGCTCGTCGAGGATGAGGAGATCGGGTTCGTGAATGAGCGCATCGGCGAGGCCCACGCGCTGGCGGTAGCCCTTCGAAAGAGTTTTGATCATCTTGCGGCGGACATCAGTGAGGCCGCAGATTTCCATGACCTCGCCCATGCGTTTGCGAAGGCGGCCGCCGGAGAGTCCCTTGAGTGCGCCCCGGAAGCGAAGATATTCCTTAACGCGCATTTCGGTGTAGAGGGGAACGTTCTCGGGCATGTAGCCGATGCGTTTCCGAACTTCTAGGGATTCACGGAAAATGTCTTTACCTGCAATGCGCGCTGCGCCGGAGGTCGGGGGGAGAAATCCCGTGAGCATGCGCAGGGTGGTGGTTTTACCTGCTCCGTTGGGTCCTAGGAAGCCGACGACATCGCCACGGGCGACTTCAAAGGATATTTTATCGACCGCCATATGGCGTCCATAGCTCTTGCTGAGACTAGAAATCTCGATCATGCAATTTTTTTGTGGGAGAATCGTTGGTGCGGGTTGACTCGCGGGGGTGTGCGGATTACCTAACGGTACTGTTCAGGTTGTTCCAAGCCTGAATGTTTCACATTCGCGAATAACGTTCCGACTACCATTACATGTCCTCCCATATCTCGCCCCGGTTCAACGCCGCTCTTCTGGACGAAAAATACGCTCTATGGAGTGCCGACCCACAATCTGTCGAAGACAATTGGGCGGCCTTTTTCGAGGGATTTGAACTCGGGTCTACTCTACCAAAAAAAGGGGGGCCCAATGGGCAACCAGCGGTCTCAAGTCCCTCCGGTCAGGTCGATCAGCGACTTTCGGAAGATCAATTGTCCTTCCGTGGCAAGGTCGTGAGCCTCGTCTATAACTACCGGACGTTGGGCCACACTCAGGCGCACATTAATCCTCTGGAAGACTCGGGACCAATCAATCCCCGCCTTGAACTCAAGACTTTCGGGTTTACCGACGAGGAATTGGAGCGCGAGGCTGCCACGCAGTTTTTCCGAGATGGCCAAGCCATCAAGCTTCGAGATCTCGAGACGGCCCTCAAAACGACCTATTCTGGCAAGATTGGTTTTGAGTTTATGCACATTCACAATACCCAGATTCGCAATTGGATCCGTCGACGTATTGAGGACAAGGTCGATTCGCCCCCTATCACCGAGGAGGACAGCAAAAAGGCTCTTCGTTGGTTGATGGAGTCCGAGCTTTTTGAAAGTTTTATTGGGAAGAAATTTCTTGGTGAGAAGCGCTTTTCACTCGAGGGCGGCGAGGGCTTGATTATTTTGTTGAATCGTATTCTCGAAGGGTGCCCGGCAACAGGAATCAAGGAGATTGAGATGGGGATGGCCCACCGCGGTCGCCTCAATGTCTTGGCGCAGTTTGTTAAGAAGTCCGTCTCGACCCTTCTCTACGAGTTTACCCCAAATTACGTGCCCGACCTTGTTGCCGGTGACGGTGATGTGAAATACCACCTCGGCTACGAGAAAGTTCGCCACCTTGAAGACGGCGACGTCCGGGTCAGTCTCGCCGCGAACCCCAGCCACCTCGAAGCGGTCAACCCGGTTGTCGAAGGAAAGGCCCGTGCGCGCCAGCGCATGATTGGCGATGACGGAGCCCAGACCAATCGGAAGGTCGTTCTTCCTCTTCTGATTCACGGTGATGCCGCCTTTGCCGGTCAGGGACCCGTTGCGGAGGTTTTAAATCTCTCCCAACTCGGTGGGTATCGCACGGGTGGAACGATTCACTTGATCGTCAACAACCAGATTGGCTTTACCACCATGCCCGAGGACGCCCGTTCTTCCTCTTATGCCACTGACGTGGCCAAAATGATCGAGGCCCCTATTCTGCATGTCAATGGAGAGCGGCCTGAGGAGCTGATTTGGGCTGCTGAATTAGCGCTCGAGTTTCGCCAGGTTTGGGGCCGTGATGTTGTCATCGATATGTATTGCTACCGCCGCCAAGGTCACAACGAAAACGATCAGGCGGCCTTCACCCAGCCACATATTTATCGTAAGATCACCGGTCGGAAGACGGCGGGGCAGCTTTATCTTGATGAGCTTGTGGCCTCGGGTGTCATGACCGTGGGAGAAGGTCAGGCTGTTCACGATGATGTTTGGAACGCGCTCGACGCCGGTCTTGAGGAGATGCGCAAGAACGAGCAAGAAGGAAATCTTAACGTCTACACTGGGTCAACCGCTGAGGTCCAACCTCCCTACTCACACGATCCGGTGGTGACTGGCTTGGCGCTCGATCGTGTGCAACATATCGGCAAAGTCCTCACTACCATTCCCGAGGGCTTCCAGCTTCACCCGACGCTCGCGAAACGATTTGTGCCAAGACGTGTCGAAGCTCTTCAAAACGGAGGACCCTATGATTGGGCCTTTGCTGAAGCGCTTGCCTTTGGCGGTCTTTTGATGGAAGGATTCCCGGTTCGTCTTTCCGGTCAGGATTGTCGGCGAGGAACTTTTAGCCATCGCCACGCGGTCTTTTACGATTATGAGACCCGCGAGCGCTACATTCCGCTTCGGGAACTGAGCGAAGAACAGGAGCGATTCTGTGTCTACAACAGCCTCTTGTCAGAGGCGGCGGTACTCGGATTCGACTACGGTTACACTCTCGGTTGCCCCAATATGCTCATTCTCTGGGAAGCGCAGTTTGGTGACTTTGCAAACGGGGCTCAAGTTTTGATTGACCAGTTCATTTCCTCCGCCGAATCAAAGTGGCAGACCCCAAGTTCGCTCGTGATGCTCCTGCCTCATGGTTACGAAGGAATGGGGCCCGAGCATTCGAGTGCACGATTGGAACGCTTCCTGCAGTTGTGTGCCGAGAACAATATGATTGTGGGGAATTTCACGACACCCGCTCAGTATTTTCACGCGCTCCGTCGTCAAAAACACTCTCCGACCCGCAAGCCGTTGATCGTGATGACTCCCAAGAGTCTCCTCACCAACCCGCGCGCTGTTTCGCAGGTTGAGGACTTCCTCGACGACACCAGCTTCCAAGAAATCATTCCGGATCATTACGAATTCGAGAAACCTGAAAACGTTTCTCGCGTCATCTTCTGTTCCGGCAAGGTTTACTACGATCTACTGACATATCGCGCCGAGAATAATATTAAGAACGCCGCAATCGTTCGGGTCGAGCAGCTCTATCCGCTCCATACAGACGCGATCAAGGAGATCATCAGTCCTTACAGTTCGGCCAAAAAGTTCGTCTGGTGTCAGGAGGAGCCTCTCAACATGGGGGCCTGGTCCTTCATGCAACCTCGACTTGGAAAAGTCACCGGGACCCGGGTTCGCTACGCGGGCCGGGATCGCGCCTCCAGTCCAGCTACCGGCTCCAAAGCCGTCCACAAACGCGAGCAGAAGATGCTCTGCGAAGAAGCATTTTCCGTTTAATTGACCATGTCCCACCAAATCAAAATTCCACCTGTCGGAGAATCCGTGACTTCGGCGCTTGTCGCCCGCTGGCACGTAGCCGACGGAGCTATCGTCGAAAAAGGCCAGACTCTCGTGACCCTTGAGACTGACAAAATCTCAAACGAACTCGAGGCCGAAGTGGCAGGAACACTCTCGATCTCTGTCCCCGAGGGCGAAGAAGTTGAAATTGGCACTGTTGTCGGTTTGATTGCCGAAGGTGCGGCGGGCGAGCCTGCCCCAGCTTCCACTCCAGCCGGGCCGGCCCAAGAAGCTGCTGCTGCAAGCGGCGGTGAGGGCAAACCCACCGGCAAGGTCGTCGATATCATCGTGCCTGCGGCCGGCGAGTCCATCACCTCCGCCACCGTGGCGGCGTGGGCCATTTCCAACAATGATTTTGTGGAAGCAGGGCAAACTTTGGTGACTCTCGATACCGACAAGGTCTCGAGTGATCTCGCCGCCGAGTTTTCTGGCATCGTCACGATTGAAATCTCCGAGGGTACCGAGGTCGCGATCGGAGAGAAGCTTGGCACGATTGCCGTCTCAGATGCTCCAGCAGAATCAGCGACACCTTCTGCGCCCGCAGCAACCCCGGAGCCAGCGAAAGCTGCCACTCCCGCAGCAAGGGCATCCGCGCCTTCAAAGCCCGCTCCTGCACCCAAGCCGAAGCCTGTGGCTGATGGTTCCCGCGTCACTCGTAAGAAGATGTCGCCCTTGCGCCGCAAGATTGCCCAGCATCTCGTCAATGCTCAGCAGACGGCCGCGATTTTGACCACCTTTAATGAAGTGGACATGACCGAGATCATGAAGCTTCGTAAGTCGGTCCAAGAAGATTTCGTGGCAAAATACGGCGTGAAGCTTGGCTTTATGTCGCTCTTCACGAAGGCGGTTGTGCAAGCGCTCAAGGATGTTCCATCGATCAATGCCAGCCTTGAGGAGAACGAGATCGTTCAAAATCATTTCTACGATATCGGGATCGCGATCGGCACCGAGAAGGGACTGATTGTTCCTGTCGTCCGTGACTGTGATCAGAAGTCTTTTGCTCAGATTGAAAAGGATATCATTGCGTATGCCGTTCGTTCCAAGGAGGGGAAAATTGAGCTCTCCGACCTCTCTGGAGGAGTCTTCACGATCTCCAATGGAGGTGTTTACGGGTCACTTCTGAGCACCCCGATTCTCAATCCTCCCCAGAGTGGTATTTTGGGAATGCACACCATTCAACAGCGTCCCATGGCGGTGAACGGCGAAGTGAAGATTCGACCCATGATGTATTTGGCAATGAGTTACGACCATCGACTCGTCGATGGAAAAGAAGCGGTGACCTTCCTGATTCGGATCAAAGATTGCCTTGAGAATCCCTCCCGGATGATGCTCGAGATGTAAAATTATTGCGGTCATCACACAGATCTCTTTCCCAATCAGCCCCGCATTCGTGCGGGGCTTTTTTTATGGCGGCGATGGCCAGAGGAAGTCGTCTTCGGTGTATGCTTTTTGATCGGGGCCGGCCGAGCGAATCTCGAGGAGTTTTTGGGAAACCGGGTGAAAAATCAGGGGAGATCCCCAACGATCAACGAGCTGCCCCTTGTCGTTCAGTGCTCGTGCCTTTTGATTGAGAAAGGGCGATTGATGGTAAGCGTCATAAAATTGGGCACCTACCGCGCGGCGGCTTGATCCGCTAAAACGCAGGTCATGTCCACGACATCATCAAACC
>Ga0222650_1001313_pt1 | contig 12942 bp, 13 predicted proteins | sample AntAcemetagen367_FD_179820 | JGI IMG/M metagenome (GOLD analysis project Ga0222650, IMG submission 179820) | Saline water microbial communities from Ace Lake, Antarctica - #367 | ecosystem: Environmental > Aquatic > Non-marine Saline and Alkaline > Saline | place: Antarctica: Ace Lake...
GCTGCTCGCGCAGCGCCTCCAGCGCTACTTTGCTTTTGAAATCTGCGGTGAATTTACGTCTCTTTTTCATTAGTTGCTTTACTTTATTTAGTAGTCGCAACCTGTCCAACTTTACCAAACCGGCTCAATTTGGATGTATGCTTCAGCCACTTCTAGTAGTATTTCTGATTTCTTTTTCATATCTTCGGATTACTCTAGTTCGCTAAATCACAATTCCGCAAGAAAACAAGTTGACCCTACAAACAATCCTCGATGATCAAGCCGGGGATGACTGCGAAGATAACCGATAGCCTGTCCCTTGAAGATCCCGGTGAAAACAATCGTCGTTGAGTAAGGCACTACCGCTTGTTTCTTGCATTCCACGAGCGATTTTTGTCAAAAACGAGTTCCATTCATATGTATTAATAACATCAAATTCTTTCATCGTTCTTAGCGGTCAAACCTCATTAGAGTTTCGAATTCTGACTTCGTTGAGAGTATGACAACAATTCCTTCTCCGAAATCTTCGATGCAGGCACCAAACGATAATGCTTCTCTTCGACAACTTTGACCATGCCATCCTCAAGCGCTAACTCGAAGAGCGCGATTAGATCGTCGTTGATAAACTGAGCGGAAACACTACGACAGACTAAGTGAGGGAATTTTTGCTCGCAGCAGTCTAGGTCTTGTTTGGTTTGCACCACCGAAAGTTGGTCTGTGCCGCCTTTGGCTTGAACGGGAATCACGTATTGGCAGCCATTGCGGTCGACACCAACGTAAATTTCATCGATCTCAACTTGGCCGGTTCCTTTGACTGAAGTCCGAAGATGGTTCTGCAGAGAATACGTCGTAATGCCGAGAAAGATGTCGATCAAGCGATTGTAACGAACTTTAGCGAGTAGTGCCTGTTCATCCGACAAAGAATAAGCGGTAATAATCTCTGGAGTCGCATCGGGAATCTTAATCGCGATGAGGTTGGGATTTGGAAGGATACGATTCACCTTAACGAGTTTAAAGCAATATTTGGCTCTCCCCGCCCCTTCGATGATCCATTCCATGCCCTTCGGTTGGATCTTAAGAATCTTCTTTGGAAAATCAATTCGGTAGCGAATCGCATAAATCACATCACCAAGATTCTTCGGGAGCTCGATGTTTAAAGACTTCGCCGCGTCTTCTAAATCAGTTCGAGCAAAAGGTAACTCGGTCGCGCCTCTACTATATTTCCCAAAGAAAATCTTTTCAATCAATTGCAGGTAGCGATTCTCTGGTGTCTTTTTTGCAGCCATAATTTTAAGATGCCAGAAGCTTGAGGCGCTCTTGCTCGGTCTGCGCTTGGGTGCGCTTTCTGGCACCACTTTTTAGGGTTCGCTTACTCAAGGGTGCGGGCACATTCCAATATTTTGACGCTTGTGTCAGGTCCATTCGGAGCAAGGCGGCGTCACCTAACTTCAAAACTCGCTTTGGCCGCGCAAGCTTTATGCCCATGGCTTCGATGACCGTAGAGGCTACAGCACGAGCCAGTGGCGGCGGGACAGCATTACCGATCTGACGGGCACCGTGCCACTTGGTATGATTAAAACGAAACCAATCAGGAAAGCCATGCAGACGAGCCATCTCCCGCACGGTTACGCAACGATTGTGCTTATAATGTATCGGGCGCGGGCTAGTGAAAGCGCCGCGCGCGCCATCTGTTCCAGCACGCAAGGTGTTGCTCACGCCATCAGGCGAAAGCTTAAAAAATCGTGAGATCGGCTCGACTGAGCCAGGTTCAGTCCCCTCAAACCGGGTGCGTGAAATCGTGCTGTGCTCCGTGCGATAGCTTGAAGTTAATAAATCTGGATTCCATTCGCGCTTATAGCCGAAGTGCCACGCCTTGGGACTTTCGCAACGCATTTCCTGTGCATAAGCGGAGTGTCCGATCCAAGCGGTGACGGGAGCCTCATCAGACTTCTGCAAGCTATTGAAAATCTCTGCGTCTGGCAGATCGTCAAGTGCCTCAAAACACGTAGGCCCCATTTTATTTAAAAGATCTGAATGCTTGCCCGGCTGCACGGTGAACGTCTCTGGATAGACGGGAGTCACAAGTCCCTTCTTCGCTCCCAGTAAAAATAGCCGTTTTCGATCCTGCGGGACTCCGTAATTCGCGGCATTCAACACCCGCCATTCCTGGCGAACAGTGTAACCACTCGTTTCAAAGGTTTCAATGAGCTCTTCGAGGAATTTCTTATGCTTTCCGAGCGTGAGTCCCTTGACGTTCTCGAAAACAAAATAGGACGCATCCAATTCACAGACAATGCGGACGAAATCTTTGACCAATGAATTACGAGGGTCGTCGAGCACTCGCTGACCGATCAAAGAAAAACCCTGGCAAGGAGCCCCGCCGAAGACCACATCCACTTTTTGATCTCCTACGGACGAAACTTTCCGAATAAAATCGCCTGTAATATCCTGCACCGATTGGGGCAAAACCGCACATTCAGGAAAGTTGTATTTGTGAATCGCGGAATGAACAGGATCGATCTCCACCGCCGCCAAGACATCGAAGCCTGCTTGCTCAAACCCAAGGCTCATGCCTCCGGCTCCTGCAAATAAATCGACTCCTATTGGACGGCTTGGCATAATGGTGAACAAAGTAGCATCAATAATTGAAAAGCAATAATAAATATACTTTTGCCGAGGATTCCAAGCAACAAGGCTCCGCTTTGGAAGGTTTATTTCCTGAACATGCCTACGTCTCGCTCGGAGACTTTGATCATCGAAGACATGCGATTGAAGAAAACAAGTCCTTACTAAGACCAATCTTCCACGATCAAGCCGGGAATCACTGTAAAATGCTTGGTATTCAGAGTCGCTAACTTCAGCCCGTTCGCGAGGGCGGTCGCTCCGATCAGGAGATCGAATTCGCCGACGCTGATGCCAGACCTTTGCAGCTCGGCTTTGAGGCGCGCATACGTTTCGATGACTTTGCGATCCAAGGAGAGCACGATCAGTTTGTGCTTTAAAAAATCGTCGTATTCCGCCCTGAGACGCGCGGAGTTTTTCTTTTCCAGGCCGAAGAGTAATTCAGCCTCGCAAATCGATGAGATCGCCAACTTGCCATCGCCAAGCGCTGACCAGCGGCGAATCACCCCGGCCACCGGCTTACGACGTAGGCGCTGCGAATACACAGAGGTGTCGAGTAAGTGGGTGACCATTCCTTAATCAAGTGGATCGGGACGTGTGCCCGCCATGCGCTCAGGCAATTCAAAATCCGCATCGAGCGCACCGTATTTAGCCTGCGCCTCTTCGAGTGTATCCCAAACAGAGTTGGACTCCTCGGAATCGTCGATAGGCACAATTTTAACGATGGGACGCCCTCGCCGGCTAATGACACACGGCTCCCCCGTCTCCGTGACCTTATTGCAAAGTTCAGATAGTCGATTTTTAGCATCATAGAGAGCGAAGGTTTCCATGCAGACCAATAACGAGCTAGATAGCTAGATTGTCAATCCCAAAAACCTGTGATTCTCGTCGAAGAAACAACCCACATCTATGGCGACGAGAGAAACCAGAATCCCACCTAGCCATCAAATTCACAGCTAGCAAAGAGCTTCCTTCAACTTAAACACTACTTAAAGCGTTAACTTATGGTCTTTATGAGTTACATAAAATGACACTTTAAGAGATTTGTTTGAGCCCACCCACTTGATCTACGGCGAAACCCTTCGGTTACGGCAGAGAAGTGCTTCGCGGAAAAAGTAAAGTTTACTTAGCCAATCAACGACAGCGACCTCAAGGGTTTGCGTATGTTCATGGAAGAGCGCGGCTTGGATCTCGGCTACGCAATCACCCGCAACCCCGAATCACCCTTCACGACCGCCTCTCACGATTGACTCCAATTCAGGCGGAAAAGCTCCTTGGCCCGGAAGGACGCAAGCTGATGATGGAGGGTTCACGCAACTTTCAACTCGATATTGTCAGCGATGTAAAATTAACCACCAAGCGGCTACGAGTCCGCTTCCCGAAAGCGACTGAAAAGAAGCGCAATGCCGAGGTCGTCATCGCGAAAGCACCTCCTGCTCCGTAGCGACAACCGCGCGTTGGGCGAGGGCGCTGGTATGGTGGTAGCGAGCTGATCCGACGCCAGCGATCCGCCATTCGACTAGCTCATGGTCTAAAACAAGCGGACGCCCTACGGCTTTGAACCACGATAAATGGATTCAGACGCAAAATAGTTTGCCCTAAAATGTAGCGCGTTCGAAGCTGCGGAATATGACCCACCAGAAATTAGTTTCATGGAATGTAAACGGACTGCGCGCGGTACTTAAAAAGGGCTTTCTAGACTTTTTAGAAGCTGAAGCCCCAGATGTGCTGTGCCTACAAGAAACGAAGATCTCGTCCGACCTCATTGCAGGCTTCACCTTCGACGATTACCCCCATACCTACTGGAACTGCGCAGATAAAAAGGGCTACTCCGGCACCGCAATACTGAGTAAAGTGGCACCCCTCTCAGTCGATTACGGGCTAGGTATCGATAAGCACGATCACGAAGGACGCGTGATCACTGCTGAGTTTGACGACTATTATCTTGTCACCGTTTACACGCCCAACGCGCAAAACCACGACGAAAACAAACGCCCGCGCCGACTCGACTACCGCACCCGCGAGTGGGATTTCGATTTCCTGAAACATATCTGCAAGCTGGAGCAGACGAAGCCAGTCGTCTTCTGCGGCGACCTCAACGTCGCGCACCAAGCAATCGATCTAGCAAATCCTAAGACCAACCGCAGAAACGCTGGCTTTACCGACGAGGAACGCGCTCGCTTCGATGCCATCTTAGAGGCGGGCTTCATCGATACCTTCCGCCACCGCAACCCCGAGCTGCCTGAGCAATACACTTGGTGGTCCTATCGCGCGGCGGCTAGAGTGCGCAACATTGGCTGGCGCATCGATTATTTCTGCGTATCTGCCACACTAGAGCACCAGATCGCAGATGCCCAAATTTTAAATGATGTTTTAGGTTCCGACCACTGCCCTGTCTCCCTCATGCTTGCCGCCAATCAATAGCGTATTTTCAGCAATATTGAGTGAAATTTGTGCTGCAATTTTGAAGAAGACGTAAAAACAAGGTTCAGCAAGTATTCAGATTCGACTTTCAACAAGGGATTTGTAATAGTAATCATTAATGCAACAGGCAACTCACAATATTTCAAGTAGGTCTCCAGTTAGTTTCTCGCGCGGTTTCTCGCTAGTCGAGGTGATGATTTCGATGTTCGTGCTGGCCTTGTTTATTCTAGCGTTCACCAAAGCACTCACGTATGTCAAATTCACGGCTGAGGACAATCTCTTCGACGCCACCGCGTTGACGGTAGCCGTCAGCACCATCGAGCAGATGAAAGGCGCGCCCATCCACCTGCTCGAAAGCCCCCCAGAGGTCGACGGCAAGGGAACTTTCAGGATGATCGTCGAAGGCGGCCAAGAGCGTCACGTAGTTCTTGGTGAGGTGAATGCGATGTTAATACCCATCACCACTGACGAAGATGGCTCTACAGTCAAGACGATGGACATGGAGATAACGCCCAACATCACGAAGATGACTGCCGCCGCGGGTTATTGGCTGAGCGTCACCTACACTTATAAACACCCTCGCACTGGGCGCGAGCGCACCGAGGTGGTCCGCAATGCACGCAGCACCGTCAACAACTGATCCCCATGAAAACATCACTCCAAAAAAGTAGGTCCGCCTTCACTCTGGTCGAGATCATGGTCGTTACGGCAATTTTCGGCCTCGTCTCCATCGGGCTGACTGCCTTCATGCTCGACTCCACTAGGGGCATGTTCTGGGCATCCAACAAGGCGCTGATCACTAAGGACGTGCGCAACTTCACCATGCGCATCTCCCAAGAGACGCTGGGCGCACGCGCGGGGCTCGTTTACAGCAGTTTCAACAAGGCGGATAGAGACGATGTCGGCGACCGCAAGCAAAGCGGTGAAACAGGCGACTGCCTCGTGCTAGTTTACTACGATCCCCACCCCGACCTTGACGACCCCCTCCACTACAACCGAATCGTCGTCTTCTTCCGCCGACCAGACGCAGCAGGTCTCAGCCCTGTCTATCGCGCGGAAACGGTATTTAATCCTCCCAAGAACATCGAGACTTTAATCGGCGTCTTAGGAGAGACGGATCACTTCGAGGAATTGCTAACCGCCGAATTCCCCACCGATGATGGCGCCTACCCGACCGTGCTGGAGCTATCGCGCGGCCTCGCTAACGGCCAGCTCTTCCGCAACTTCGGCAACGGCACTTTCGTCGTGAATGGAGAAATTTTACACGGCAACAAGGTCAAAGAGGTCACCAATACCTACAATCTAACCATATCACCCAGAGGCTAATTATGAATAAGCATAAAAAAGAAGGAAGTGGACTTTTTCTCGTACTCATCATCTCCACCGCGCTCGGCATCGGGATCTACTCGACGCTCAGCCTCGTCGATGGCGAGTTCCAGCGCAACAAGAAGGCGAGTGCCTACCACGAGGCAAAACAAGCCGCCGAGAGCTTGCTCCAAGCGAGTATGGCCGACCTCAAGACCCGCTTCGAATCACAGGACACGTTTCCCATCGATACGCTCTCTCCTTCGCGAAATCCGCTCTCCATTTCCAATGAGTTCGTGGAAATTTACAGCGCCTCAGATTCCCGCAGTAACTTGGTCATCCCAGAAATCAAAAAATATACTTCCAAAAACCAATTCAACACGCAGGCGACCGAGGTCATCGGTGGGCAGGTACCTCCAGGCCAATGGCTCACAATCGATCCCCGCATCCCTGGTAATGAAACCGATGAGCTGGCCGGCACCCGCGTCAAAGAGCGCAGCATCGAGCTGATCAGCAAGGCCACGGTGAACCGTGTCAACGTAGGCAGTTCCACAGTCCATGCGCGCCAATTTCTTCAAGTGCGTGATGCGCCCCTCTTTGCTTATGCCATCTTCTATAATCTTCCGATGGAGATCGCCCCCGGCCCGCGCATGGATGTGTATGGCAACGTACACTCAAACTGGCCTGTCTGGCTTCAATCGGGCGGTGGGCTTAATTTCCACTCTAAATTCACCACCGCGGGCGGAATGTTCCACGGTCGCCATCCTGATAGTGGTCAGTCGAACAGCAATGGTCCCGTTCGCTTCAAAGATGCCAGCGCCAATCTAGTCAATATGGAGGAAGACAGCTCATGGCCCGAGGAAAGCAGGAATAACTTCAACGGATCATGGCTCACGAGTCATGCAGATAATTTTGTCGATCTCTCAAATCAAATATGGGACGGCAACGTTCAAACGGAAGTATTTCCCCAGAACCCAGTCGGCGTGACCGATTACATAGAAGATACGGATAGCTCGACTAACCGCAAAGAATCTTACAACAGTGCCTACAGCCTGATCCAACCCGCATTAGAGGAATCTGAGCTGGCGATTCCTACTCAAAGTGATAACGAAGAAGCCTATCAGGACGCCTTAAGACTTAACGAAGTCGAAAAACAGAAGTATGCGTACAAGGCTGGTCTCACTATCGAATTCGACCCCACTAAACCCAGCAACCAACAAGTCACTTTCTACACTTTTGAGCGTAACGCCGCAGGCGACGTGACCTACGACTCAGGTGGTGCCCCCATTCGAATTTTGCTGACTCCAGAGACTCCAGCGGAACCTATCGCCGATCCAAACACTTTTTTTGAACTAAATGGTGAAATAGTGCATGGGCTGCACGACAAACGGCTATCGAAAGATCTTAATATCGTAGAAATCAATATCGGGAAACTCGCGGAACTCGTCCATGCCAACGACGAAACAAAATGGGGAGGCAATGAAAACCAAAAACCCGACTCATGGTGGAATGGCGTCGTCTATGTCGACTTCCCGCAGCAAAATGCGACCTCTACCCGCGATGATCGTGTCAATCCAGCCATCGAAAACTGGGGCGTCAAACTCATCAACGGTAAAAAGATCCCCAATCCCAAATTTAGGCACGATGACAACATCTATGGCATGTCACTCGCCACGAATCAAATGCTGTATGTCGAAGGGCACTATAATGCCGACGGCGATCTAGACACCGGCTCGCCCACTGAGCCCGACAATCCAGATAATTTCCTCGAAGAAGGCTACGAAGCCCCTGCGGCTCTGATCGCTGACTCCATCACTTTCCTAAGCGAAGATTGGGAAGACGCCAACAGCACTGAAAACAATACGAACAACCGTCGAGCCGACCATACCGAAGTCTCCGCTGCCATTTTAACTGGACTAGTGCCTTCTGGCGAGACTGGCAGTAATTCCTACAGTGGCGGGGTGGAAAACTTTCCGCGCTTCTTGGAAAGATGGACCGGAAAGACGTTCCGTATTCGCGGTTCGATGGTGGCTCTCTTCGAGAGTGAAGTCGCCACCAACAAATGGGGCTCCAATAATGTTTACAACCCACCCAATCGCGCTTGGGGCTTTCACGAAGAGTTCGGCAAAGGCTACATGCCTCCCGGCACGCCCAATACGCGCCGTTATAGAAGTGTGGATTTTCAGCTGATCACCGCAGACGATTACGCTACCCACGTCTCTAGAATCCAGTCTTACTTCTAAGCCACCTCTATGCGCCTGCACCAAGCCACCCTACTGATACTGATCGCCACAGCGGCGGTTCTCAAGCCTGCACCCGTGGCAGCACAGGCTCCCACGGAAGAAGTGATCTACCCAGCGATCCCTCTAGCCGCACTCGAAAGCTACCAAGCATCGATCTTCGATGAGCCACTAGAATCGATGCGCATGCCCCGGCTACGCCTCACTGGGCCGCGCACCCTGACAATGGATATCATTCCAGGGCACAACGCCGTGCCGACTCAGGGTGAATGCTCGGCACGTTTTGAAATTACAAACGCCCCAGATTTTAAAGTAGAGTTCTTCAGCTTTCCTGCTGCTCGCTTCGGGTTTGAGCTCGATGATACCACCTTAAACCTATATCTCAAAGGCCTGAGCCTCAGCCACACCCCCGAGCAAGCATTCAAAATTATCGAAGAGTCCGCATTCGACGAGAACGGCCCCGCGAAGTTTCGTGTCCTCGGGCAACGCGCTATGACTGTGCGCTACAGCTATCAAATCGAGGAGCGCACGCTCGTCTATGGCGAAAACTGGATCGAGCGCGGTGGCACTATTTACATCGTGCGCGTCATCGCGCCACAGCGCACCTTCGAACTACAATTTCAGGATGTGCGTGTCGTCTTCAACTCCATCAGTGAGCAAGAGTGATGGGTAAGGTAATGGGTAAGGCAAATAGTGAGTCACACTCGCACACACCTTTTTCCCAGCAGCACACCATTGCCGAGCTCGGCGAGTCCGAGTTGATTCGGAGGATCAGCCATTGGCTCGGCGACGTGGCTCCCGGCAGCCCCGCCGGCATGGGTGATGACTGCGCAGTCGTCGACCTACCCCACCATGACCCGCAGAAAAAACAGCAGCTACTCCTCACCACCGACAGCCTAAGCTACGGCCAACACTTCGACGATCAAGTCTCGCCCCAAGATGCCGGTTCCAAGCTGGTCAAGCGTAACTTAAGCGATATCGCCGCAATGGGTGGGCGCCCCGGCCAAGCGCTACTCACCCTACTCTGCGGCGGCGATGTGAACATCGATTGGCTGCAAGCCTTCATCGCAGGCATCCGCGAAAGCTGCACCGCGCACGAACTACCGCTCGTCGGCGGCGACATCAGCGCACTCGCAGATGGGCAATTTTCATCAGTCCTCAGCTTGACTGGCTACGTCGCGCACCCGCCCCTACTCCGCACCGGTAGCCAGCAGGGCGATTCGATCTACGTCACCGGCACACTCGGCGGCAGCATTCACCAAAAACACTACAGTTTCACACCCAGGCTCGGCGAAGGCCAATGGCTCGCGCAGGGCGGCCGCTGCAGCGCCTCCATAGATCTCACAGACGGACTCGCCAAAGACTTGCGCGAACTCATCCCCACCGGCTGCGCCGCACAGCTCGACCTCGACCGCATCCCCATCTCCGGCGACGCCGAGCAATGCGCCGCCGCGAGCGGCCGCCGCGCGCTAGAGCACGCCTTTTGCGACGGCGAAGACTACGAACTACTCTTCACTGTAAAGGGCACTACCGACTGCGCTACCTTTGAAAAAAGCTGGCAGCAGCACTTCCCAAACACCCCGCTAACTCGCATCGGGCAACTCTGCCTACGCGCCGGAGAGGCTCTCTACCTCGACGCCCAGACTAAAGAAGCCTTGCCATGGCACAAAGGTTTTGAGCATCTGAGAAAGAAATGACCGATCTTCTTAAACATCTACGCGCCGGGGTGTGTTCACAAAGCGCCGCCGAAACCGAAGCACTTGCCGCCAGTCTCGGCCATCTGCTACCCGTCGATACCGTGCTCGCCCTGCACGGAAATCTAGGCGCGGGTAAGACGACTTTTGTGCGTGGCCTCGCTCGCGCTTGGGGCATCGCAGAAGCCGTGACCAGCCCCACCTATAATCTCTACGCCATTTATACAGGAGCACGCCAGCTCATCCACCTAGACGCCTACCGCCTCGACTCCGGAGCCGACCTCGACGCACTCATGATCGAAGACTTCTTGCAGTCGCCCTGGTGCTTTGCCGTCGAGTGGCCCGAACGCATCCCCGACGCGCTCCCTGAAGATAGTTGGCACCTCTACCTAACGATCAACGCAGATCAGACCCACCAGATCAGGTTAATTCTTCGCGAGTGAGTTGCCGTCCAGCAGCGTCGCCATCTTCGTGCGCAGCGCATCGCTCATCGCCTGACAGTCACTCGGGTTCGCAGCGATGCAGTTCACAATGGCACTGCCGACGACGACGCCATCGGCAGCTTGCGCAACAGTCCTAACGTGGTTGACATTCGAAATACCGAAGCCAACGACCACAGGCAGATCCGTGTGTCGCTTAATCTGAGCCACATTCGCTTGAATGCTCTCAGACATCGATGCTTGCTCCCCCGTCACCCCCTCGCGCGACACATAGTAAACAAATCCCGTAGTGGCTTTGCAGATCATTTCGAGGCGACTATCGGGTGTGGTCGGCGCGACGATGAAGACTGTCTTCACGTCGTGCTTTTCACAGGCCGCGAGATGCTCGCCCGCTTCTTCTGGGGGCAGGTCGAGCGTGAGAATACCATCCACTCCAGCGGCTTTAGCGCGCTCGGCGTAGGCTTCACTACCTTGCGCGAAAACCAAATTATAGTAGGTGTATAAAATGAGCGGCACTTCGCTGAAAGCCCGGATGGCGCGTACTAAATCCAGCACGTGCGCACTATTCGAGCCACCTTCGAGCGCACGCTGAGCGGCCAGTTGATTCGTCAGCCCGTCCGCCAGCGGATCAGAAAACGGCACACCCAGCTCAAGCACGTCGACCCCCGACTCGATCACTGCACGGCAAGCCTCGATCGAGCTTTCTAAATTAGGATCGCCCGCACAAAGATAGCAGACAAAGGCAGCACGTTTTTCTTCGCGAGCGTGGGCAAAGGCTTTTTCGATTCGATTCATAATGCGGTATGAAGGTAAGAAAGTATAAAAGTGGGAAGGTTAACTATTTCGAATCAGCGCCTTTTCGATCAACGGCAGCATCTTACCACGACGGAAGAGCGTGACTTGGCCAGTGCTACCAGAGACGACGATGCACAGACAATCGACCGCCTGCGTAATAGCCGCCGCCGCCGCGTGGCGACTGCCGAGCCCACTGGGCAACTGATGATCATAGTCCGGCGCGTGGATGAGTGAGCCAGCGGAGATCAATACACCGTCGCCGCGGATGACAAAGGCTCCGTCGATCGACGAAAGTTCTTTGACCGTCTCATCCATGAAAGGGTTCAGGATGTTACGGTCTTCGTCCTTGTATCCATAAAATGGATTCAAAATTAGCGGCTTAGTATATTCGGAAATCTCATCGGCATTACCCAAAGTAAACAAGCAACCGACAGGATGCCCCTCGCGGCCTTCCACCGCGAGTTCGGTGGCGATGGCGAGCACACGCTCGATCACTTCGGGCTTTACGCTCGCTGGCAGCATGTCAGACTTACTCGCGAGCGCAGTGTCGAATTCACGCTCCACATCGACCACCGTGATACTGTCAAACTGATTGCTCTGCGGCAAGCCACCGATGCAGCAAAGGCGATCAGTGCTAGCAAAAATCCCACGTGTCAGACCGATCAATACTGCGCTGCGCAGCTGCGAGAAGCGGTGGTTACTGTAAGCGCGAATCGGGATGACTGCGTCGATCTCCTCACGATCCGTCGCTGCCTCTGAGGTCCCGTGCGCAATCAGAACCGTCTTAAATCCCTTGAAAATCTTACCCACATCCACGCCACCGCCGAAGGTATCGGCAAACACCAGCACCGAGGTGCACTGTGCGCCTTTGGCGATCTTGGCTGCTTCGCGCAGGATCAAATTATTAAAGCGGTTGTGGCGGCGGCGCGGCTTGTTCCTCTCACCAGCAAAGACCAGCTTGAGCTCTTTTCGGAAATCGCTAAGCTTCACAGCCGCCCGCAGGCGTTCCATGTGTGTGTCGTCCTGAAAAACACGTGCCAACGAAGCGAGACCATAGAGATAGCTGCGCGCATTTTCCGAAGCTAGCAAGAGGAACATGTAGCGAATCTCCCGATACTCCGACTGTCCCTCGTAGGCCAGCCCGTTTGGGCAGCGACCGACAGCGACCATGTAGGGACGCTTCATCTTCACCCGTGCGTGTGGCAGGCAGACACCGTTACCTAGGTAGGTTGTCATTTGTCGTTCGCGATTCAAGAGATCAGCGAGCAAGCCCTTCTTCGTAATGCCGCGCTCTTTGGACACGTCGCACACATCGAGCAATTCGGACACAGCGCTCTCAAAATCCGTGCTTTCTAGATCAATAACACGAGATTGAGCGATGTATCTATCTATTCGCATATAGGCGTGGGAGGCGTGGGAGGCGTGGGAGGCGTGGGAGGCGTG
>Ga0222650_1001315_pt1 | contig 12875 bp, 11 predicted proteins | sample AntAcemetagen367_FD_179820 | JGI IMG/M metagenome (GOLD analysis project Ga0222650, IMG submission 179820) | Saline water microbial communities from Ace Lake, Antarctica - #367 | ecosystem: Environmental > Aquatic > Non-marine Saline and Alkaline > Saline | place: Antarctica: Ace Lake...
GTCACTCCCCGAAAGTGCTGCGGGCGGGAGACGCCGCACAACCCCGCGCTGATATGCTCCTCGTCAACAAACGTCGAATAGCCTTTGGGATACATCTCAGACAATGGTGGATTAAAAACGATATCCACGCCACGTTCACGACATTTATCGAGATCCTCTTCCAATACACGGGGGTATTTATCAAAGTCCTCGCTGGGTCCGAACTGGGTGGGGTTGACAAATATCGAGACGATGACTTTGTCAGTTTTCTCCTTCGCAATATCTATCAAGGTGAGGTGTCCCTCGTGGAGGCTTCCCATCGTAGGAACCAAGCCGATAAGGTGACCGCTCGAGCGTAACCCGATCGCATAAGACTGCATTTCGTTGACCGATTTAATTATCTGCATAACACATAAAGTTTTTGAACTATTAACCTATCTATCACAATAATAATCAGAAGTCACACGATCAGGCCTGATTGATTCATCAGCCATCAGTCATCAGCCATCAGTCATTAGTCATTAGTCATCAAATAATATGAGCGATCCTTACATCCAGGAACTATTCGCCGAGCGCATCGGCGGCAATCAATACGGCAAATCCACTGCTATCTACAAGTTTGAGAAGATCAAGCGTGCAAAGAAGGCTGCCAAAGAGGCCAAGCCTGATGTCGACCTGATCGACATGGGAGTCGGCGAACCCGACGAAATGGCCTTCCCCATCGTAATCGAAACGCTCCAAGCCGAAGCGGCCAAGCCCGAGAATCGTGGCTACTCGGACAATGGCGGCGAAGAATTCAAGGTCGCCGCGGCCAAGTATATGGCTGAAGTCTTCGGTGTCACGAATATCGATGCCGGCACTGAAGTGATCCACTCTATAGGTTCAAAAACCGCACTGAGCATGCTTCCCGCCTGCTTCATCAACCCGGGTGATGTTGTGCTAATGACCGTGCCCGGCTATCCAGTGCTCGGCACTCACGCCAAGTATCTAGGGGGCGAAGTGTACAACATGCCGCTCGAAGCAGAGAACCACTTCCTGCCAGATCTTGATGCTGTGCCAGCCGACGTGCTTGCCAAGGCTAAGATCATGGTGATCAACTACCCCAATAACCCGACTGGTGCATCTGCCACACTGGAGTTCTTCGAGAAGGCCGTCGCTTTCGCCAAGGCCAACAACATCATCATCGTTCAAGATGCGGCATACGCCTCGCTGATTTTTGAAGGCAAACCAGCCTCGATCTTTCAAGTGCCCGGCGCGAAGGATGTCGCCATCGAGCTGCACTCCCTCTCCAAGAGCTACAACATGACGGGCTGGCGCATCGGATTCGTCGTGGGTAACCCGCTCATCGTGAAAGCCTACGGCGACATGAAGGATAACTCCGATTCGGGACAATTCCTCGCCATCCAAAAGGCCGGCGCGGCAGCTCTCGCCAACCCACAGATCACCGAAGAGATTTCCGCCAAGTATTCCCGCCGCATGGACCTATTGGTGGATGCACTCAATCAAAACGGTTTCGAAGCCACAAAGCCGAAAGGCAGCTTCTTTCTCTATGTCGCCGCGCCAAAATCCGCGACCATCGACGGCGCGACCACCGAGTTCGACTCTGGCGAAGCCTTCAGCCAATGGCTCATCACCAACGAGCTGATCAGCACCGTGCCCTGGGATGACTGCGGGGATTTTGTGCGCTTCTCCGTGACCTTCGCCGCAAAAGGTGAAGAAGCCGAGAAGACCATCGCCGCCGAGATAGGGGCTCGCCTCGCTAAATACAGCTTCGCGTTTTAGAGCGGGCTTCCCTAGGAAAGCCCATACGGTTTTCACTTTTCAAGGTCGCCTTTCACTCAGGCGGCCTTTTTCATTTGTTCCATGCCTACCCTTTCAAAGCTCCTAGAACACAACCGCAAATGGGCCGAGGCTGTCGTCGAGCAAACACCCGACTTCTTCACCGATCTTGAGAAACAGCAGAAACCGGACTACCTCTGGATTGGCTGCGCCGACAGCCGCATTCCCGCCAACGAAATAATGGGCCTCGCACCAGGCGAAGTCTTCGTCCACCGCAACATCGCCAACATGGTCGTGCACACTGATCTGAATATGCTCTCCGTTTTGCAATACGCGGTCGATGTCCTGAAAGTAGGACACGTCATCGTGACCGGACACTACGGTTGCGGAGGTATCCGAGCCGCACTCGATAAAAACCCGCTTGGCCTGATCGATAACTGGCTGCAACACATTCGCGATATCGAGAACCTATATTTCAAGGAAATGGAGCCACTTGACGAGGGTGCACGCTTTGACCGGCTGTGTGAGCTGAACGTCGTTGCTCAAGCCGATAACCTTCGCCGCACATCCATTATTCGGGACGCCTGGAAGCGCGGGCAAAATCTGGAGATTCACGCCTGGATCTATCGCCTTAATGACGGCCGCCTGCAGCCCCTGCAAGATGTCATCAAAGGCAACTAGTCGCCAACCGATGTCCGTCACGACGATGAGGCAATGCGCCCTTGCCTGTTTATCTCTCCTGCTCTCAGTAGGACTCTTCGCGAGTTCTGGCATGGCAATTAAACACGCGCAGAATTTCGAAATCACTCAATACGATACTCACCGAATTCTTACGGTAAAGAACACCTTTCGCGGCTCCTTCATAAATTATGATTACGCCTTGGTGCCCAAGGGTCGCGACATCCCTGAGTTGCCCAAAGGCATCAAAGTCATCCGCACACCCGTTGAGAAAGTCGTCGCAATGGAGACTGTTTACATCGGCTACCTCGAAGCGCTCGACCAACTCGACACGATCTCCGCAGCGGCAACCGTCAATTTTATAACCAATTCGAAAGTCCTAGAAGGCGTGGCCAGTGGTGCCATTCAGTCCGTCCAATCAGGGCAAACTATTAACGTCGAAAAACTCATTTTACTTCAGCCCGACCTCATTCTTACCAGTGTATCGGGTGATGCGAATTTCGACATGCCGGCCAAGCTCGAGCGCACCGGCCTACCCATCGCCCTGACTGCCGGCTACATGGAGCAGCATCCGCTGGCGCGTGCGGAATGGATCAAATTCGTGGCGGCATTTCTTGAAGAGGATGAACGTGCCCGAATCATCTTTGATCACATCGAGCAGCGCTATCTCGAACTCACTGCGCTGACCAAGCAGTTAGATGACAGGCCCACCATTCTCTGCGGCGCGCCCTACTCCAGCGTTTGGCACGTGCCGGGCGGCGAGAGCTTTACCGCCCGCATGATTCGCGATGCGGGTGGCGACTACCTTTGGAGCAACGACAAATCCCAGGGCGGCATCCCACTCGATATTGAGCGTGTCTTCCTTAAGGCAGCAAATGCGGACTACTGGCTCAACCCCAGCTACTACCGCAGCATGAAGGCTCTAAGTTCCGCCGATAAACGCTTCGGGAAATTTGCAGCGGCCGAAAACGGCACCGTCTTCAACAACACCCGCCAAGTCAGCCCCAAGGGCGGCAACGCGATCTGGGAGAGCGGCATCGTGCACCCAGACGAAGTGTTGGCTGACCTCATCCACATTTTCCATCCGGAATTGTTACCGCACCACGAACTCGTCTATTACGAGCAACTGAAATAATGGCGCAGCACCCGGCAGAACGCTTCGACGCTCCGAACTCAATACAGACCGGCGTGCCACTGAAGACGATCATCAGCGAGCGACTTATCGATCTCATCGCCGACTCGCTCAAGTCCGTGTATCCGAAATTCAATACGCGACGCTTTAACCGTTACGCCAAAACCGGCTTGGTGGATTTGGAGTTCAAGGAGCGTGCCCGCCACATCGCCGACGCCATGCAGGCGGAACTCCCTGATAATTTCGACGAATGTGCCAAGCTACTCATACAGTCATTCGGCCCGGAACTAAGGGTCACCAAAGACTACGGACTGAGCCCACTTTTCTATCTTCCACACTCGGAGTTAATTGGCCGTCACGGGGCGAGCCATTTCGAGAGCGGCATGCACGCCAACTATGAATTAACCAAACGCTATACGGCCGAGTTTAGTGTGCGCCCCTACATCGTGGCTCATCGGGAGAATAGCCTGGAGCTTTTGGAGCAATGGACCCGCGACTCCAACCCACACGTCCGCAGACTTGCGAGCGAAGGCAGCCGCTCCCGCTTGCCGTGGGCGATGCGCCTCAAAGAAATCGATGCGAACCCACAGCTCACGTTGCCACTACTCGAACGCCTCAAGGACGACCCCGATCTGTATGTGCGCCGCTCCGTTGCCAACCACCTCGGCGATATCGGAAAAGCCAACTTACCAGTTTTGCTAGAAACCTGCCAGCATTGGCTCAAGGAGACAAAGAAAATGAAAGACTCAGAGCAGGCCAAGCGTCGACGCTGGATCATCCGCCATGCCCTGAGGCATCCCGCGAAAAAAAGAGAGCGAGCAGCGCTGGAGTTGAGGAAGTTAGCGGAGTAAAACATCCGGGAGGGCCCGGCTCCGTCCGGGCCGCGGTCGTGCAACCAGTCCAGCTTCTGCCTACTCGGTTCAGACGGAGCTGAACCCTCCCATATCGACTTCGAACCCATCAGACGCAAATTGATTGGCATGTGAATAATCAAAGGCACACTTCAACCATCTCAGTGGATTCACAAAACACAGCTTTCAGAAGAACAACCCTTGTCTTCCTTTTTTCAGGCTTGGGCATCCTTGTGCTGGCTGCGCTGAGCGCCTCGATCGGGAGCGTGACTTTGCCGCTGGATGCGGTTCTAAAAACACTCACCGGCTCAACTGATGTGGACCCGGTGATGCGGCAAATCATTCTGGATTTTCGGCTGCCTCGTATCTTGACCGCACTCTTAGCTGGCGCGGCGCTTGGCACGGCGGGGCTTCTCATGCAGACGGTCTTTCGCAATCCTCTCGCAGATCCGTTCGTATTGGGTGTCAACTCTGGAGCCAGTCTCGGTGTGGCCTTAGTGCTGCTGGCGCTCGCTCCCGCCGGCATCAGTTTGACCGAAGGCCTTGGCGCTTCAGGGCAGCTGCTCATTATCTTTGCGTCGAGCGCGGGCGCGGCAGCCACTCTCTTTGTTGTGCTTCTGCTTTCGCGCCGGGTCGACGTCATGTCAGTTCTGATTATTGGCCTGATGATCAGCTACACCGTAGGGGCCATTGTCAGCATACTCATGTTCTTCAGCATGGCGGAACGCCTGCAAAGCTTCATCAACTGGTCCTTCGGCGATTATGGCAATGTCAGTTGGAGTCACCTGCGCCTCTTTGCTCCGGCGATCTTCTCAGGCATCATTGTGAGTGTCCTATTCATCAAACCGCTCGATGCCCTACTCCTCGGCGAAAGCTACGCGCAAAGCATTGGCACGAATACCAAGCGCTGCCGCCTGCTTGTGCTACTCGCGGCATCCATCCTTGCCGGCACGGTGACTGGCTTCTGCGGGCCAATAGGATTCCTCGGCATTGCAGCACCACACCTCAGCCGCTACCTCTGCCGCACCAGCAGTCACCGTGTGCTGATCCCTGCCTCGATTCTGATAGGCGCACTCCTTTCGCTCGGATCAGACTTTGTCTCGCGAGGCCCCGGTCTCGATGTCGTCCTACCGCTCAATGCTATCACCGCGCTGGTCGGCGCACCCGTCATCATTGCCGCGCTAGTGAAACAACGAAACATGAAGCGACTCTTCGGATGACGGACTTACAGATGAACCAGAAGACAGAGAACAGAAGGCAGAGATTAGACGGCTGCACGACGCACGCAGTTCAGAAGGCAGAAGTCCAAGGATAGGCTACATGACAAAATCATCTCAAGAAAACGCGCTTACGGCAGGTGCACTCAGCATCGGCTATCAACAAGGCGCTGCCGCGCGCTACATTGCCGAGGATCTGAATGTATCGCTCGAAGCAGGTGAGTTCGTCTGCCTGCTCGGGCCGAACGGCGTGGGGAAGTCGACGCTGATACGAACCTTGGCCGGGATGCAGTCGCCGCTGAGTGGACAGGTGCAAATCGCAGGCAGTAATTTCCAAGATATTCCACCACGTGAGCGAGCCCGCCTCGTCAGCGTGGTGCTGACCGAGACGGCCCCGATCGGCATGATGGATGCCTATACCATGGTTTCGCTCGGCCGGCACCCCTACTCTGGTCGCTTCGGTTCGCTCAGCGTAGAAGACCGCGAGCGCATCGAATGGTCTTTTGACGCAGTGGGCGCACGCGACCTCGCCCAGCGACAGGTCGCCGAACTAAGCGACGGCGAACGACAAAAAGTTTCTATTGCACGAGCACTGGCCCAAGCAACGCAAGTGATGCTACTCGACGAGCCGACGGCTTTCCTCGATCTGCCCCGGCGCGTCGAGCTCATGTCGATCCTGCGTAATCTCGCGCACAAAGAAAAACTGGCCCTACTCCTTTCCACCCACGATCTCGACCTCGCCTTGCGCTTTGCTGATCGTTTCTGGGTGCTCACGCCAGAGGGGCAGCTCATCCAAGGCTACCCGGAAGCGATCGCAATGAGCGGCGATTTCGCTAAAGTTTTTGCCAGCGAGAATCTCGATTGGGACGCATCAGTTGGAAGCTTCCGTGCGCACCCGACACCCTGCTTAAATGCCAAGGTCAGCGGAAATGGCGCAGCCGCACTGTGGACCAAGCGCGCGCTGGAAAGACTGGGCTTCGGCACGACCGAAGGACACTCAAAAGCCGCCTTTTCGATCGCAGTTCAAGGCCAGGCATTATGGCAAGTCGAGCACGACGGGACCACACAGGACTTCGATTCTATCACTGAGTTGATCAATTGGATCCAGTCACAAGACTGGAGTATCGTGGACCTTTGACGCGCCCAAGCCTTAACTCTGCCTGAGGCAGGTGGCACGTGCCGACTCCGTAGCGCCTCCGCTTGCGAACGGCACGGTTTCGTCCAGAAGTCGAACCGGATACGCAATGAGTTGCCCGCTATCACAACACAAGGCCTCGCCTGCACGGCGATGCTGCCATCCGCTAGCGGAGGCCCTACGGAGAATAGGTGTTCAAAGGCCCTACGAACAATCCGGACAGGTGCCCGAATAGATGACTTCGCCACCCGAGACGTTGAAGCCTTTAGGGGCCTTGAGTTCGGGCAGGCGCATGACGACCGGCAGGTCAAAGACTCGATCGCAGGACCGACAGATAAAGTGCGGGTGCTCCGCATCGGCGGGCAACTCATAGCGCCGGGGTTGCCCAGGAAAATGCAGCCCGACAATCATGAACTCTTCGGTCATTTCTCGAATTGTTCGATCCACCGTTGCAGAGCCAAGACGTTTCACTTTTTGCCGACTGAGTTTTAGAATTTCTTCACGTGTGAGCGGGCGCCCTGCTTCATGCAGGACGTTAATGATCGCTTCACGCTGTTTGGTATGAACCACTAGAAATTAAAGCGCGCGCCGATGTAGCCGGTGCGTCCGAGTGCCGGATAGCCAGCGGCGGAGGCGTAGGATTCATCAAGCAAGTTGTTGACCCGTGCATAGACCGACCAGTCATCATTGATTTGCCAGTCAGCGACGCTGCGGACGACAAAGAAGTCTTCCCCGTCGACCTGCAAGAAAGTCACGGGGTCGATATCTTCCCGATCAAACTGGCCGACGCCTTGCACGCCTACCGATAAGGAATCGGTAATCTTGTAGGATGCGGAGAGTTGTAATTGATGGCTCGGGCGGCGGGCTAATGGGACATCATCAGCAGGATCGACACCGAAGCCACCTGTGCGAGGATCATTCAAACGATCACTGACAGCATACAGATAAGTGTAACCTAAACCCAGTGCTAACCTCTCGTTCAAAGCGTATTCGACGTTCAGCTCAACACCCTGCGTAACGGCTTCTTCGATATTGAAAGTGTCGAAGTTCGCTGGGTTGTAGCTGAGCAGGTCATTAATCTCGTTATGAAAGATGACGATCGTATAGGTCAGTTGCTGATCGAGCAACTGCTGACGTAAGCCAACTTCATAGGAGCTGCTTTTCTCGGCATTGAGTGGCGTGCTCTGATCGGAATCGTAAGCTAGATCGACCGCACTGGGAGGAGCATAGGACGTAGCGGCTTTGAAGAAAACAGAGGCATTCAGATGATCTAAATAATAAATCACCTCCGCGTTACCTGTAAATTCATCATCGTAATCGGAATAGTCATCGTAGCGTATGCCACCGCGAAATTCGAGAGCATCCGACAGGCGCCAAATAAGCTGAGCAAAACCGCCCAATTGTTGAAAGCTCTCGTCATAAGGAACTGCCGGAGCTAGCGGACTGAAGGTATTGAGGTTAGTATTCTCTACCTGATCGTTACGATAGACCAAGCCAAGCGACAGCAAAGCATCATCATTTAAGGAATAGTCGGCCTGTAGATTCGCTTCATCAGTCTCAACATCAATTTCATTTGAGATCGGAAAGTCACCCAAATAATTGAAAGGAAAAACGTTATTGAAAGCGCTATTCACCTCAAAAATATCCGCTTCGCGCTCTGTCCGTGAATAGAATAAATGGACGGAAAGTTCATCGGTCGCGTATCGTAAACCGGGAGATAATATCCAATTCTGAGTTTCTTGAACGTCGAATGGAGTCGTCGCGGGCACCTGGCCAGGCAACTCCTTTTCTGTATCGGAGAATTGGCTAACAACCTCAGCAAAGAGCGTATCTGTCAGCTTCCAATCGAATCGAGAAGCGATATTTATATTCTCATACGAATCATTGATGCGCTCATTATCAGTTTCAGAGGCCGAAGCAGAAAAACTAAAACCTACAACATCCGAGCCAACGGCGGCACTCAGACCGGCGCGGCGGTAAGCATTCGAGCCAATCTCAGCAAAGGCGCTGCCATCGAGCTCATCTTGGCCAAGGCCAGACGCAAGGCGGACATCGACAACACCACCGATACCACTCGACCCATAATTTACGGAAGAAGCACCCTTTTGAACTTCAACGCTGCTGGCATTCGATAAAGAAAGAAACTCTAGATCATACTGATTACCAAAACTCGGATTGATGCGGCGACCATCAAGGAAAAAAGCCGTATGGTTACTCTCTGTGCCGCGTGATGAGAGGGAACTGACGCTCCCCTTTGATCCGTTCGACCAGAGTGTGAGCCCTGGTGTGCGTTGAAGCGCGTCGATGACACTCTCGTCTTGCCAGAAATCCAACTCGGCCGACGAGATGTAATCCACCGACGGAGAAACACGCTCAAGACTTAGCGGCGTGCGCGTACTGACCGTAATAAAGTAAGGGTCGAGATCCACGACCGGCTTGATCTCAGCCTCGACATGCACCAGAGCAACTAGGCCGTGCGTTAAAACAGCGAGAACACGCATGAAACGATGATTTAGAAGAGTGGATGTTAATGCCATATACCATGCAAAGCGCCGTCTCAGTAGGTAGATCAAGTCTAATTAATTCATGAGAATTAGTCTCAAATTATGCAAGGCACTATATAAGGCAAAGCAAAAATGGAGCGCCCATTACATAGGCCGCGCGCGATTAGGCACCCTTATCGAGAACAGTTCTCACTAAGAAAGTTTTTTTAGCACCCGCAGCTAAAACGACTTCCCTAGATTAATTACACGAAAACGTCTTTTGCCACTTGGACGTTGTCCGCGCGAACCACGCGCTTATTACCGTCGGCCAAGACGAGGACTTTGGGCTTCCACCCTTTGGCCTCTTGTTCGTCGAACTGAGCGAAAGACATGATGACGAGAAGGTCACCGATTTGCCCCTTATGGGCAGCTGCACCGTTGAGGGAAATAGTGTGAGAGCCTCTTGGCGCTTCGATCGCATAAGTCTCTAAGCGCTCACCATTGGCAATATTGGCGACGAGAATTTTTTCATAAGGGCGCATGCCGACCTGTTCCATGAGCGCGGCGTCTATAGCCAAGCTACCTTCATAGTGAAGGGCACAGTCTGTAACTTCAGCGCGGAGAAGCTTAGAATTGAGAAGCGTAACTTGCATGGTATTAACGTAAGTGCGTCGGCAGATTTGTCAAAATGCGGCCAAGTTGAGGACTTTGCCGACCTTTGACAAATTGAAAAATTTCAGGGATTACGCCTTTTGACCCGAATAAAATGAGTTGAACCCTACCCGTTCGGATAGCTACCGAGCCATTTCACAAATTCGCAATGCTCGCTGAGTTCACTGAGTGCGGCCTGGGCAAGCTCGTCTTCGTAGTGGCCGATAAAATCAATAAAGAAGAGATAGTCCCAGGCTTTTTTCCGGCTGGGGCGCGACTCGATCTTACTTAAGTTGATACCTCGCGAGGCGAAGGGCCGCAGCGTTTTTTCAAGGGCACCGGGCTCGTCTTTCAGAGAAATTACGAGGCTAGTCTTATCGCGTCCATCGCCGAGCGGCCTAGCGCGCGTCTTACCTATGACGAGGAAGCGGGTCACATTATCCTCACGATCCTGAATGCCCTGCACCTGCACAGGCACGCCATAGTGCTGGGCGGAGAGAATACTGGCAACAGCAGCTACGCCATCGAGTTCGCCAGCCATGCGCACCGCCTCGGCTGTGCTGACGACGTCCATAGTTGGCACGCCCGGTAAGTTGGCCTGCAGCCATTCACGACATTGCCCCAGGGCCTGATCCTTGGAGCGAACTTCTTTGATCTGCTCGAGTGGCACCCGCGAAACAATGCAATGTTCAATCGGCAGATAGACCTGTGAGCAGATTTGCAAGTCAGACTCAACCAGCATATCCATCGAGTGAAAGACCGCGCCCTCCGTTGAATTTTCTATCGGGATCACCCCGTAATCGGCCTCTCCCTTTTCGACTTCGCTGAAAACATCGGGGATTGTCTTCATAGCGCGGTAGCTGAGGCTAACGCCGAAATTGCGAACCGCGGCCTGATGCGTGTAAGTGGCTTCCGGGCCGAGATAGGAAATAAGCAGCTTCTTCTCGAGAGAGATTGAGCTGGAAATCACTTCCCGATAAACGGCTCGAAGTGTCGCGTTCGAACTCGGCCCTTCATTTAGAGCTGTGATCTTCGCCATGACGATGGCCTCGCGTGTCGGATCATAGTAGTCGGATCCTTTTGCATGCTTGATGCGCCCGATCTCACTGGCATGGGTCACGCGTTCGTTGAGGAGGTTGACGATCTCAGAGTCGAGTGCATCCACGATTTCCGGAGCAGTCGACTCGGCTTTGGGCGCGAGCCCCGCCAGCATGAGCGTGCGATAGATGGCCTGCAAACTCTCTGCGGTCAAAGGCCCGGAGTTAAAACGGACGACTTTCTCCAGCACTTGTGCTTCGTTGTAGCCACCGTCTTTTTGCACGCGCTGATTAAGCAATGCGACGAAGCGCGCATCGATACGATCAATCGCGTCACGGTGCCCCTGCATTTCTGAAGTGATGTCTGCAGCCATAGCTACGGGTTCTCCTCAGTTTCGGCAATATGATCAGCCGCATCGCTCTCGGCGTTCTCCTTCTTCCAATCGATCTCTGCAAAGCTTTCATCGAGTGGTAGTTCGTCCGGGTTCGGCTCTTTAGCCAACCCGACGTCTGTATCGGAAATTTCTTCAACCGGCTCGTCGGTATGACGCATCCATTCGTCAATCTGATGGTTCGTTAAGACATCCGACGCTGGCAGTTCATCGAGTTCTTTAATTCCTGTAAATTCGAGGAATTCCTCCGTCGTGCCGTATTGTATAGGGCGGCCGGGGAGTTCGGCCCGACCAGTGACTTGAACAAGTTCGAGTTCGAGAAGTTTATTCAGCGCGCTGTCGATCGAAACACCCCGTATCGCTTCCATCTCAGCGCGTGTCACCGGCTGGCGATAGGCAATAATCGACATGGTCTCCAACGCCGCAGGACTGAGCTTCATCGGGCGGGGCTCACCGCGCAACATACGGACAAACTCAGCATATTGTGGAGCCGTGACGATCTGGTAACCGTTCGGGCCTTCGATGATTCGATAGGCTTTATCTTCAACTTCAGCGGCATCAGTCAGCACAGTCAAAGCCTCGCGAATCGCCGCTTCGGTGACCAGTTCCGGCAACTCTACATCGCTGGCATCTTCTTCCGTGGATTCCTTCGCTTCCTCTGCGGCAGCAAGCGCTTCTTCATAATGACGGGCAAACAACTTAACCAGATCCTTCATTGAGATCGGCTCAGAAATTGAAAGCAGTAGGGCTTTGAGAGTCTTTTGCAGGTTAAATTCCATAGGAAATTATGAGTGAAAGGCGAAATAAGAGGCTTGTAGAGCAAAAAGGGAGTTGTCGACAGAACAGCAATTGATTGAATTCTAACTTTTCCTGCAACGAGAAAGACAAGAACATTTCAATAGATCGATTCCCAGATATGTCCACAGACAAAACACGCCCCCACTCTTCCGTCGTCGTTGATGGCAATGATCGTGCTGCCGCACGCTCCATGCTTCGAGCCGTCGGCTTCAATGATGAGGATTTTCAAAAGCCTCAGATCGCCGTTGCCGGTTCTCCAAGCGACTTGACCCCCTGCAACATGCACCTCGGCGACTTGGCTGAGCACGCATCCATCGGGATCGATAAAGCGGGCGGCAAGGCTGTCAATTTCAGCACGATCACTGTCTCGGACGGCATCAGCATGGGCACGAAGGGGATGCGCTATAGTCTCGTCTCCCGTGACGTGATCGCCGACTCCATAGAAACGACCGTCGCAGCCGAAGGCTTTGACGGGCTCGTCACCATCGGCGGATGTGATAAGAACATGCCTGGTTGCATGATCGCTATTGCCCGGCTCAATCGCCCCTCGGTCTTTGTCTATGGCGGCACCATCTTGCCCGGCTTTCGCCCGAAGGATCAGAAAGAAGAGTGCAACCCGATGGACATCGTCTCGGTCTTTGAAGCTATCGGACAGCACGCCAAAGGTGAATTAAGCGACGAAGAGCTCAAAGAAGTCGAGAAATACGCCATCCCCGGCCCCGGTTCCTGCGGCGGCATGTATA
>Ga0222650_1001318_pt1 | contig 12849 bp, 10 predicted proteins | sample AntAcemetagen367_FD_179820 | JGI IMG/M metagenome (GOLD analysis project Ga0222650, IMG submission 179820) | Saline water microbial communities from Ace Lake, Antarctica - #367 | ecosystem: Environmental > Aquatic > Non-marine Saline and Alkaline > Saline | place: Antarctica: Ace Lake...
GCCCTCCTCGCCAAAGCCCTTGGCCTTAAAAAGGTCGACACCTTCCTCAACTACGAGGGCAACAACATCGCCACCGTCGCACTCGGCCCGCTAGGTGGCCGTACCGAAATCGCTAAAAAGCTGCAAGTCCTCTTCCCCGACACGTATCATGCGATCGAATACGGCAGCGCAAAGCCCAAGCGCATCGGCATCCTCACCGGCAGCGGCCAGAGCGCCGTGCCCCATCTGCTTGCCAACGGCATCGACACTCTCATTACCGGCGAGCTTCGCCAGCATCACTTCAACATGGCACAAGAGCTCGGGCTCAACCTCTACCCCTGCGGTCACTACGCCACCGAGGTCTTCGGCGTCAAAGCCCTCGCCGCCGAGCTCGCGGCCAAGTTCCGCATCAAGTGGCAGTTTATCGAGCAACCTTGTCAGCTCTAGGTCACCGCGAGCTAATGCGGCTCCTCTTATAATAAAGCACTCTTTCAGTGCTGCTGAACCTTCTCACTTAGTGACTTTTGGGCTGATATCTTAGTTTATCAAAAAATAAAAACTTCGTGGTCTAAGTTTGCCATTCGTTTAGAAGAAACTTAATATAGTAAAGTAAATGAAAAAAACGGCCAAAATCGAGCCAGATGGAAACTCAATGTTACTACGTGCCTCCGCCAAGAGGCTCTTTGAGAGTCTTATGGAGCAGACGGCCGACCGCATCTATATTAAGGATAAAAAGAGCCGTTTTATCGCTGCCAGCCAAGCACTAGCCGATATGCACGGCTATAAGAATCGGCATGACATAGAAGGCCTGACCGACTTCGACCTCTTCACCGACGAGCACGCCCAGCAAGCTTACGACGACGAGCAACGTATCCTCCAGACGGAAGCACCCTTGCTCAACAGTGTTGAAAAGGAGACCTGGGAGGACGGATCTGTTACTTGGGTTTCCTCGAGTAAAGCACCGCTCTATCTTTCTTCTGGTAAACTCGCCGGCATCATCGGCATATCGCGCGATGTCACCAGTGAGAAGATCGCTCAGGAAAAACTAGCCGACAGCGAGCATCGCCTGCGCGAGCAAAACCAGATTATGCGCGCCGACTACGAGAGCGCCGAAAACGTGCAAAGCGTTATGATTCCCGGGCGCATACCGCATATTAAACACGTCGAAATCGCTTACCTCTGGAAGCCGATGACGCTCGTCGGCGGCGATATGATTAATTTCCCCCGTAACCCCGGCAACAGCCTCCTCTTTTTCGTGGGCGACGTCTCCGGCCACGGTGTGACCGCCGCCTTCTACACCGTCCTCATCAAATACCTCACTGCTCACAGCGCCGAGGTTTATAATGGCAACCCGCGCGACTTCCTAAACTCCGTCAACGAAGGCATCACCGGTCGAATCAAATGCGGCTTCGTGACCGGACTTGCTGGGCACTTCGGCGCACGCCAAAAAGACGGTAGCCGAAAGCTCATCCTCTCGCACGCAGGTCATCGGCAAGTGCTCATTTACCGGAAGCAGGCAAGCGTCATCGAACTAGTCGAGCTACCCAACGGCACGGTGATGGGAATCCCCGGCACCACCGCCTCGCGCGCCAAAGCGTTTGAGCTCCACGTCGGCGACCGCTTTTACGCCTTCACCGACGGCATCGTCGAAGCTTGCAACCCCCAAGGCGATGAATACGGGATGGAGCGCGTCATCGAATTTTTCCGAAGAAACGCCGATCAGCCGATTCAAGCAATTATCGATCAAATTTACGCAGATGTCGCTCAGTACACAAAAGTCCCCGACCAGCAGGACGACATCACGATTCTCGGGTTTGAGTTGACGTAGAAGCGACACTCTTGTCGCTTTATTGGCCTCTCGACATCAAGGAGCAGGCACAAAATCAATGATCAACCGCCCTCCAGCCGAGATCGAACCATCCTCTTGGTTCCCCCACCATCAAAGCGACAAGAGTGTCGCTTCTACTGCGCCCCTACGCCTTGCGACTACACTGATCGACCACACTCAGAATATAAGCCGCCGCCGTTTCTGCGCGCAGCACATTCGCGCCCAGTCTCACAGGCAAAAAGCCCGCCTCACTGAGTGCCACATATTCCGCCGGCGTAAAATCACCTTCTGGCCCCACCGCGAGCACCACCTCATCGACCGCGCCCGCCGCTTCCAAAACCTCACGCAGTGGCCGGCTCCCCGCTTCTAAACTAGCGACTACTCGCAAAATTCCAGCACACCCAGTCGCAGAGGCGGCGTCCGCAGCGGGTGGGGACACCCGCCCTCCCGGAAACGCCGCAGCGGGTGGGGACACCCGCCCTCCCGGAAACGCCGCGGCGGGTGGGGACACCTGCCCTCCCGGAAACGCCGCGGCGGGTGGGGACACCCGCCCTCCCGGAAACGCCGCGGCGGGTGGGGACACCCGCCCTCCCGCGCTCAGATGCGCCGCCAGCCAATCACTCAGCGCGAGCGGTGCCGCCAGTTCGGGCAGATAGCTCACGCCGCACTGCTTGCAGGATTCAATCATCGTCAGCCGCCACTTAGCCACCTTCGAGAGCAGCCGCTCCCCCTTGATCAGCATCTCTCCCTGATCCGTAAACACAGGCTGCACCCGCGCCGCGCCGATCTCCGTCGCCATGCGCAAGATTAAGTCCATCGTCTTCCCCTTAGGAATCGATTGCAGCAAAGTCACCTGCGGTTTCTGCAAAGGCGCACGCTCCACCGAGTCCACATCGACCCGCACCGCCTTACCATTCGCCTCAGCGATATGCCCCAAGTAGCAAGCGCCCGCTCCATCCAGCACCGCAACCGTCTCGCCTACCTTCGCGCGCAACACCCGCACCAAATGGTGACTCTCCCGCGCATCCAAGGTCAACGACTCCGCCCCAACGGAAGCTTCAGGAAATAAAAACGAACGATAACGTGGCATGGTAGAGAGGCGAAGGACAGGCAGATGCGCCATCCGCTATGGTGAATAGTTGGAGGCGAATTGTCAAAACACTCTCGTTTCTTTGCAACACATTCAGTTTATCAGTTGTCGGTTTCCCTGTTATCAGTTCTATCAATCTCTCAAGCAATCCAATCACCCAAGTTTAATTTTCCACATCCTCATCTGTAATTCGCCATCCGTCCTAAGCCATTCTATCATGCACCCATTCCTTCAAAACGATTTCCACATCAAGTGGTCGACTCTCACGCCTGATCATATCGAGGCCGACATCACAAAAGCGCTCGCCGAAGCGCAAGCCGCCGTCGAGGCGGTCGCCTCGCAGCCGCCACCGCTTACATATACCAACACGCTGGCCGCGCTCGACGACGGGCTAGAGGCCCTCAACCGCGCGTGGGGACTCGTCAGCCACCTCGACTCCGTCTCCAACAGCCCCGAGCTACGCGCCGCCCACAACGCGATGCTCCCCAAGATCAGCGAATTTTACGCCGGCATCCCGCTCAATGCAGCCCTCTGGAAAACCCTCAAAGCCTACGGCACCCAAAGCGATAACGAGGATCTCTCCCCCACCAAGCATCGCTACATCGAAGAGACCCTCGCCGACTTTCGCGAAGCCGGCGCCGATCTCCCCGCCGAACAAAAGCAGCGCGCCGGCCAGATACAGAGCCAACTCGCCGAGCTCACCCAGAAATATTCCGAAAATTGCCTCGATGCCACCAATGCTTGGGAGAAAGTAGTCACCGATGAGGGACAACTTTCTGGCCTGCCAAAATCCGCGCTTGATGCCGCACAACAAAGCGCCCAGCAGAAGGGCCACCAGGCCGCTTGGCGCTTCACCCTGCAAGCCCCTAGCTACATCCCCGTGATGACCTACGCCAACAGCGACGCCCTGCGCCAAGAAGTCTGGCGCGCCTACGCCGCGATCGGTCGCACCGGCGAGCACGATAACCGCCAGCTCGTGCGCCAGATCCTCGACCTGCGCCACGAGTTTGCCCAACTCGTGGGGCAGGATAACTTCGCCGACCACGTCACCGAGCGCCGCATGGCCGCCTCCGGCGAGGCCGCTCTACAGTTCGGCGACGAAATCTTTCAGAAAGTCCGCAGCAAATTTGAAGCAGAGGCCGAACAACTACGTCAATTCAAAGCTCTAACTGAACATCAAACGCTCAACGTTCAACGTCCAACCTTCGACGTTCAACGTTCGGCAAAGCCGCCCCTACTCGAACCATGGGAGGCCAGCTACTGGGCCGAAAAACAGCGCAAAGCCAACTACGCCTTCGACGAAGAAGCCCTCCGCCCCTACTTCCCGATCGACCGCGTCATCAGCGGCATGTATCAGATTGCTCAGAAGATTTTCGGCCTGCGGATTGAGGAACGAGATTCAAAATGCGAGATACGAGATGTGAGCAAGAATACTCATCCCGCATCCCGTATCCCGAATCCCGACTCTCTCGACGAAGTCGAGACCTGGCACCCCGAGGTCAAATACTACGACCTCTTCGACTCTGAGACCCGCGAGCACCTCGGCTCCTTTTACGCCGACTGGCACCCGCGCGAGTCCAAGCGCGGCGGCGCGTGGATGAACTACTTCATCACCGGCAACCGCGATGCCAGCTGCGGCGCGCGCAGCCCCCACCTCGGCCTCATCTGCGGCAACCTCACCTCCGCAGTCGGCGATCAGCCCGCCCTGCTTACCCACCGCGAAGTCGAGACCATCTTCCACGAATTCGGCCACCTCCTCCACCACCTCTGCGGTGAAGTCGAAGTTAAGTCACTAAATGGTGTCAACGTGCCATGGGATTTTGTCGAACTGCCCTCTCAGATCATGGAAAACTGGTGCTGGGAGCGCGAGAGCCTCGACCTCTTCGCCCGCCACCACGAGACTGGCGAGCCGATCCCGGGGGAACTTTTTGACAAGATGCTGGCTGCGCGCAACTACATGAAAGCCAGCGCCAACGTGCGCCAGTTGGCGATGGGTAAGATGGATTTGGAGTTGCACATCCACTGGCCAGCATCCGCCAAAGAAGACCTCGACGCCTTCGTGGAAAACGTCCTCCAAGGCTATAGCACCGAGTACAAAACTAAGCCCCAGAGCAACGTCTTTAATTTCGGCCACCTCTTCAGCGGCCCGACAGGCTACGCTGCCGGCTACTACAGCTACAAATGGGCGGAGGTGCTCGACGCCGACGCCTTCACTAGATTCCAAAAGGAAGGCATCCTTAACGGCGAAACCGGCCGCGCCTTCCGCGCTAAGATATTGGCCAAAGGCAACTCTGCCGACCCTGCCCAGCTCTACAAAGAGTTCATGCACCGCAGCCCCGACCCCGACGCCCTCCTGCGGCGCGATGGGCTGCTAGACTAGACAGCGACTATTTTTTCTTCGCTTTTGTGCGTGGTGCGCCGCCTTTGCCTTTTGGCTTGGCTTCTACTTTGGCAACGACTGGCTTGAGTGGCTCGTCGGGCTGGCTATTGATGATCTTCTGCTGCACGATAGTGAGGATGTTTTGCACCGTCCAGTAGAGCACGAGGCCGGAGGAGAAGTTGTAGAGAAAGACTAGAAAGATGAAGGGCAAGAACTTGAAGATCTTTTGCTGCATCGGGTCGGCGGTGGGCGAGATGGGCATCATGCTCATTTGCAAGAACATGGTGGCACCCATGATCATTGGCAGGATGTTGATCGGGAAGCCGCCGATCTCGAACAGCGTATCGGGCATCGAGAGATCGGAGACCCACAGGAAGGGCTCGTGGCGCAGCTCGGAGGCGGTGCGCAGCATGTAGAAGAGCCCGAGGAAGATCGGCATCTGGATGATCATGGGCAGGCAACCGGCGACGGGGTTGACCTGGTGCTCTTTGAAGAGTTTGAGCGTCTCTTGCTGCATCTTCTGCGGGTTGTCCTTATGCTTTACCTTGAGCTCGGACATGGGGCCTTGAATCTTTGCCATGCGCTTTTGCGAGCGGCCGGCTTTGGCGGTGAGCGGCCAGAAGAGGAGCTTGATGCAGAAGGTCATGATCACGATCGACCAACCCCAACTGGGCACGACCGAGTGGATGGCATACATAAAGGCGAGCAGTAGCTTACTAAAGAAGCCGAGGAAGCCAAACTGCATGACGAGGTCTTGCTGGTTTCCAAGGGCTTGCAGGCGCTTAAATTCCTTGGGGCCGACATAGAACTGGAAGTCCAGCGACTTCGATTCGCCTGCTGCGAGCAGGCCGACATCGTAACCGACGCTGCCAGAGATGCCGGGTGCGCCGGGTCTACCATCGCCCGTTGCCGCAGCTTCGACGGGGTAGATAAACAGATCGCTGGCGACGGTCTCGGAGGAAAGCACGCCTGCGAAGAACTGATTTTTCACGGAAGACCACTCGATACGTGCGGCCTGCGCGATCTCATCCTTAGGCTCACTAGCGCCGATACCGAGGAAGCCGGAGCCGCCAGTCAGTTTTTTAATAGGAATGAAGTCGGCATCTTCGCCGTTGAAGTAGCCGACGTTTAGATAGTTGGCACCGACGCTGTCTTCGGTGATGCGACGCGCCGTGCCGAGATTAAAGTAGATCGTGGAAAGGCTCTTGGGCGTGGCGGAGCGATTCACGATCGAGGTGTTATGCTCGATGATGTAGGGTTCAAAGTCCGAGTCAGTCGGCGCGATACGGTAGCTGCGACGAATCACCATGCCCTCGGCAGCTTGCAGCACGAAGGTGACCGAGTTCGAAGTCTGCTGCTCAATTTCGTAATCGAGGGCAAACTCGCGCATTTTGCCATCGCCCGCAGTCAAGCTGAGGCTCAGGGCTGGCAATAGGCCGTCTTGATTGAAAACGTAGTCGTCGCGCTCGCCGCGTCTAGTTTGCAGGAAATCGACCGTTTTGATCGCTCCGCCACGTGTGGTGAAGACAGCTTCGATAAATTCGTTGGCCAGTGTCAGCGTCTGCTCTTCGGCGCGTGCCGTTTCAGCCACGGGCGCATTCGCCGCTTCGACCTCTTTGAACAGGTCGGTCACGGTGGCCGCATTTGAAGCAGTCGCCGCCGCACCGCCTGCACCGCCCGAGCCGCCCGCACCGCTTGGGGCGCCTGGGGCGGTTAAGGCTGCGTCCACTGGTGTGGTGGATTGCCGGGCTGGGGCTTCGAGCGTCTCTGCTTGTTGCAGCTGTTCGAGCTGTTCGAGGCGCTGCTTTTCAATTTGCTGGCTCTGCCAAAACATGAAGCCGATACCGGCGACAATGAAGATCAGGCCTAATAATGTGTTCTTTTTATCCATCTAAGTGCGTATTCAAAGGAGGTGAAATGTCGTGCCTTGGCTCACTTTTCAAGTCTGGAACCGGATCATATCCACCGGGGTGCCAAGGATGGCAGCGGAAAATGCGCCGCAGCCCCAGCCAAGAGCCATAAAAAAAGCCGTGCCGCAAGAGCGCGTCGCGGGTGTAGCAGGAACAAGTGGGTTGAAAGCGGCAGCCGCAGGAAGTGCCGAACAAAATTTGTTTTAAAGGCGAAATCACCAGTTGATAGACACGCACCATCAAAGCCGCGCAGCGCGAGAGCAAGGAGGGGCGCGCCGTCAATAAACGCCGAAGCTGGGCAAGGATCGACATCAGCTCGCGAGGTTTTTCTCCTTAATCGTGCGGCAAGCCCGCAGCAAGCGCGCTTCCAAGTCCGCAAAGCTGTGCTTGTTGTAATGACCACGCAGCACGACGACTAGCTCGCTACCCTGCGGCAACTCGCCCGCATGTTTGCGAAATAACTCGCGGAAGACCCGCTTACCGTAGTTGCGCTTGACGGCATTACCCACCCGGCGGCTGGCGATGATCCCCAAACGTGGCGCAGCCCGAGTGGCTCGAGCAGCCCGAACAGCCCGAACAGGCACGACACCCTCCGCACCCTTCTCAACCACTCCCTGCTCAACCACTGCTACACGGCATTGAAAAATAAAAGGCCCGCAGTGGATACGATGACCCAAACTGCGGACTTCTTGAAATTCGCGTGGTTTGCGCAGACGCATGGAAGCCGGGATACCCATGGCTTCAATTTGTAAAACGCCCGCGACGACTTAAGCCAACAGAGGCTAAGCGACTAGGCTGCTAGGCGATGACGGCCTTTAGCGCGGCGAGCAGCCAGAACCTTGCGGCCCGAGTGTGTTGCGTTACGAGCGCGGAAGCCGAACTTGCGAGCGCGGCGGAGTTTGGAAGGACGATAGGTTGGATTCATAAAAAAGTGCCTCTAAATGGAAAAACGAAGGACAAAAACCCCTACCCTTGCCCCTGTCAAGGCGCGATCACAGAGATTTTACTGCTGAGGTGCAATTTTACCTGCATCTTAAAATAAATGGTAGCGCTGCATGGCCTCATAAAGCAAGCCAGTAGCATCGAGATGTGGATCAAGACCGATCCGAGCGACGACTGCGGCATAGCAAAAGTAAATTTTAAGCAAAAGCACCTGCTTCAACAGCAATAACTTGCATCTGTTGGACGATTACAGAAACATGCTCGCGAACTAGCAAACACCAAAAACTTCCCAACTTCCCAACTTCCCTATGGCTAAACTCAACTCGATGGCGAACACCACGTCCAAGAAGAAAACCGGCTTTGCCGAGGGGCAACGACTCGCCAAGCAAAAAGCCTACGAAAAGCAGGCCAAGCGCAAGAAGATCAAGCTCATGGAGCTCACCGTCTTCACACAGCAGCTCGCCGCCATGCTCGAAGCAGGTCTTCCGCTGGTCAGCGCGCTCGAAGCGCTCGAAGAGCAGACTGAGAGCCCCGTCTTCCAGATCATTATCCGCAACGTAAAAAACGACGTGTCTGCCGGGCGCTCGTTCTCCGAAGCCTGCGCCGCATACCCGCGCGCTTTTCCAAATCTCTTCGTCTCCATGGTCGAGGCCGGTGAGGCCAGCGGTGGCTTAGCGGAGATTCTAGAGAAGACCTCCAGCTACTTTGAAGAGACCGTCAAACTGATCAAGCAAGTCAAAGGCGCCCTCGTTTATCCCGCCGTCGTCATCGGCCTAGCCATTGCGTTGGTCACCGTCCTGCTAGTATTCGTGATCCCCGTTTTCTCCGATATGTTTGACGACTTCGGTGCCGAACTTCCCAAGCCCACCCAGTTTCTGATCGGCCTGAGCTCCTTCCTTAAGTCCTACATCATCTTCATTATCGCAGGCATATTCGGAACGGTGTGGCTAACCAAACGCTTCGTAGTCACACCGCGCGGAAAAGTTGTCAAAGACACCTTTATAAGCAAGCTGCCCGTGGTCGGTGAGCTCATCCGCAAGGTCAACCTCTCCCGCTTCTGCCGCACTTACGCCATCCTCATGCGCTCCGGGGTGCCCATCCTCAAGACGCTCGACATCGTGGCCTCCGCCTCTGGCAACACCTTCATTTTTAACGCTTGTAAGAACATCTCCAAGCACATCAGCCAAGGCGGCCAAGTCTCCGACGTCGTCGCCAACGACCCCTACTTCCCGCCCATGGTCAAGCACATGGCCCGCGCCGGCGAGCAAACGGGTAACGTCGACGGTATGCTAGTCAAAGTCGCCGACTTCTACGATGCCGAGGTGGACACCCTAGTCAAAGCCCTCACCTCCCTGATGGAGCCCCTGCTGATCACCTTCCTAGGCATCGTCATCGGCGGCATCGTGATGGCCATGTTCTTACCGATCTTCCAGCTCTCTAGCGTCGTCGGGTAGGTTTTAACTCAATCCGATAGTTACGCTGTAAAATTTGAAGCAACAACACGACCCTCGCCTCTTTCTTTTGGAACGCCGAGGCTCTTTTTTGCCCAGATACTGTTAGTTTCCAAATGGGGGCACCTTTTGGTGTTACCTCACTTTTTGAACGAAAACATTCGACGCCGCGGAGAAAACACTTTTGCTACCAACTTTTCTGACGGGCCTGTAGCTCAGCGGTTAGAGCAGGGGACTCATAATCCCTTGGTCGTGGGTTCGAACCCCACCGGGCCCACTACTTCAGAATCAGGCTGTGATTCTGGATAGCGACTTAGCTGCGCTTCAAGAAGGCGATCGCGATGATTTTCTACGGCACTAACCCTAGTATGAAAACTAGGCTCCACAGAATTGTCCGAGGCCAGTTTGTGTGAATCAGCTTTTGGCGGGTTTCTATCGAAACGTCGCCTTCGTCGATTTTCCGGTGTAAGGGCACAGAGACGAAAAAGGTGATCGCCCAGCAAACGAGCACTAAAGCCAAAGCGACCCACTCTCGGATGCTCGCACCGGTGATGGCAGTCCCCGTCGCTAGAGCCAACTGAGCCAGCAGTAGCGGCATAATGATAAACGAAACCCGGAAGGTGTAGGCTTTGTGCCACGCCATGAGCTGGCTGGCTTCGACCCTGAGGAAGCTGGGGTAGATCACCAGTTGCACGAGCCAGAGCACAACGCACATGCCGAAATCGACTAGGGAATGAATTTCGGCGAGTTCGGGCATACAACGACGTGATTTCTAACTACGAAAGGCGCAAAATTACGCGAAAGATTAGGCCATATTTGAGTTCTTTTGTCTCACGCATTCTCGGCTTTCGCGTCTTTTCGTGTTTTTCGTAGTTAAATATTACAGCCTCCCTTTTCGATGTAGCAGCTCGGCGATCTGAATGGCGTTGAGTGCTGCGCCCTTCCAGAGCTGGTCACCAGTCACCCACAGAGCGAGTCCGTTTTCGAAGACGTGATCTTTGCGAATACGCCCGACGCCACAAGGCACGACTTCGGAGTAGTTGAGCGGCATCGGGTATTCGGCCTTGGCGGGATCGTCGACGAGCTCGACACCTGCAAAGTTACGCACGGCTTCGCGAGCGGCTTCGACGCTGACGGGCTTTTCAAATTCGGCACTGATCGAGATGGAGTGCGCACGGAAAACGGGCACACGCACGCAGGTGCAGGTGACACGGAGATCGTCGATTCCCATGATCTTGCGACCTTCGTTGAGCATCTTCATCTCTTCCTTGGTGTAGCCGTCTTCGAGGAAGGCATCGACGTGGGGAATCAAATTAAACGCGATCTGGTGGGGATACACTTCCTTCTTTATCTCGCCGCCTTCAGCCCAGGCGCGGGCTTGCTGCTCTAGCTCGACGATGCCCCAGGCGCCGCTGCCGGAAACGGCTTGATAGGTCGACGCGATGAAAGACTTCAGGCCAAAGGCCTTGTGCAAAGGATAGAGCCCCATCAAAGAAATCGCAGTGGAGCAGTTGGGGTTGGCAAGGATGCCCTTGTGATCATCGACGGCGTCGGGATTGATCTCGGGGATGACGAGTGGCACATCAGGATCTTGCCGAAAGGCGGAGCTGTTATCGATCACGATGCAGCCGCGCTTGACCGCTTCTTTGGCAAAGAGCTTGGACTGGTCGCCGCCCGCGCTGAAGATGCAGACGTCGAGACCTGCAAAGCTTTCGGGGGTGGCCTCTTGAATCGTCCAAGTCTGGCCGCCGAAGGACTGCTCCTTACCCGCTGAGCGAGCCGATGCGAGCAAGCGAAGTTCCGCAATGGGGAACGCGCGCTCGTGGAGAAGACGAATGATTTCTTGACCGACTGCACCAGTCGCTCCGAGAATACCTATATTATATGCCATATGATTTTATAGAAGAAAAGGCGCGTGTAAAACAGAGCTGCGAGGCCTTGTCAATCACCCCGTCCAATCGCGTGCTGATCGTATTAATCGAAAAGCAAGAAATGGCAGTGATCGAGCATGGCAAGATTCCGCTAGTATATGCCATCTCGACTTCGAAAAATCCACCTTCGTGCCTCGCAGATTCCTACGGCACACCGATGGGGCTGCACGCCATCGCCGACAAGATCGGCTCGGACGCCCCCGAGGGCATGGTCTTCAAGGGGCGGGTTGCCACAGGGCAGCACTTTGATGACGTATCTAGGGAAGAAGCGGAGCGTAATTTGATCACCAGCCGTATTCTGCGCTTGCGCGGATTGGAGCCAGGCACAAATAGCGGCGCGGCTTGCGACTCCTATGAGCGCTACATTTACATCCACGGCACCAATCACGAGGATCGGATCGGCCGGCCCTTTAGCGGCGGCTGCCTAGAGATGCTGAATCGCGACGTGATCGAGCTTTTTGATCGGGTCGATCAAGGCGATTTAGTCTGGATACGCTGATGAGTGCACTGGAAGACGGTACAGTGAACAGGCAAGCGGACGGCCAAAAAAGCGACAAGAGTGTCGCTTCTACTCAATCCCACTGCGGGGATAACCGGCCGGGCGGCCAAAAAAGCGACAAGAGTGTCGCTTCTACTCAATCCCGCTGCGGGGATAACCGGCCGGGCGGCCAAAAAAGCGACAAGAGTGTCGCTTCTACTCAATCCCACTGCGGGGATAACCGGCCGGGCGGCCACAAAAGCGACAAGAGTGTCGCTTCTACTCAATACGACTGCGAAAACTGCGGCGCTTGCTGCCGCTGCTTTCCGATTTTTGCCAGCGCGGCCGACGCGCAGCGCGAGCCGGCGATCAAACGCGAGACACGTAAAGTGGAACCACACTTGGCGACCGAGGATAAAGCCTACCAGATGCACCCCCTGCCCTTTTTGGAAAGCTGCGCTTTTTTAAAAGAGGATCAACTCTGCCGCATCTACGCCACGCGCCCAGCGGTGTGCCGGCAGTTTGAAGCCGGCAGCGAGCAGTGCATCGAAGCACGTGCGCGAGTCGGGATTGGGATTTAAATATGGATCGCTTCGCCGAAGACGGCGGCGGCGGCTTCCATCATGGCCTCGCTGAGGGTTGGGTGGGCGTGGATGGTTTTGTGAATTTCTTCGGCGGTGGCTTCGAGCTTCATGCCTAAGCCGTATTCGGCGATCATCTCGGTGGCGTCGGAGCCTACGATGTGGGCGCCGAGGATCTCGCCGTATTTGGGATCGACAAGCATCTTGACGAAACCTTCGGGCTGGTTGGACGCCACGGCCTTGCCGGAGGCTTGAAAGGGGAATTTGCCGACCTTATAC
>Ga0222650_1001320_pt1 | contig 12847 bp, 9 predicted proteins | sample AntAcemetagen367_FD_179820 | JGI IMG/M metagenome (GOLD analysis project Ga0222650, IMG submission 179820) | Saline water microbial communities from Ace Lake, Antarctica - #367 | ecosystem: Environmental > Aquatic > Non-marine Saline and Alkaline > Saline | place: Antarctica: Ace Lake | collected...
CCCAGCCAAAGCTCGGAAAAATCGGCGGTGCCTCCTGGGATAAAACACGCGGCGCAGCTGAACGGGCCACTCTCGACTACGCAGCCGAGTTGCTGAACCTCCACGCCCAGCGGGAGCAATCCGGGGGCTACGCCTTCCCACCGGACCACCCTTGGCAGCGTGACTTCGAGTCGGCCTTCCCCTTTAAAGAAACACCCGATCAACTCCGCGCCATCGACGCGGCGAAGGAAGACATGGAGAAAGAACTCCCGATGGATCGCCTCATTTGCGGCGACGTCGGCTTCGGCAAAACAGAGGTCGCAATTCGTGCCGCGCTCAAAGCTGTGCTCGCGGGTAAACAAGTTGCGATGTTGGTGCCAACCACAGTCCTTTGCCAGCAACACTTCAACACCTTCCGCGAGCGTATGGCGCAATACCCGATCGTCATCGACATGGTGAGCCGATTCCGCTCGGCCAAACAAAACAAGGAGATCATTGCCCAGCTCGCCGAAGGGCGCATTGATATTGTTATCGGCACCCACCGCCTGCTCAGCCGCGACGTGCATTTCCAGGATCTTGGCCTATTGGTCGTCGACGAGGAACAACGCTTCGGCGTGAAGCAAAAAGAATCGATTAAGAAACTTCGCACCAATGTGGACATCCTCACGCTCAGTGCCACGCCGATCCCGCGAACCCTCTACCTCGCCATGGCTGGCGCCCGCGCCATGAGCGTGATCGAAACACCTCCCGTCGATCGTCGCCCGATCGAAACCATCGTGCGCAGCTACGACGAAGCTCTGATCAAAAGTGCGATCCAAGCCGAGACCGAACGTGGCGGACAGGTCTTCTACCTACACAATCGGGTTTCGACCATCGAAGGAGTCGCGGCTAAAATTAATGACATGCACCCGAGGCTTAAGGTAGCCGTCGGCCACGGTCAAATGGAGGAAGGCCAGCTGGAAAGGATCATGACAAAATTCGTAGCGGGCGACTACGACGTTCTCGTCTGCACCACCATCATCGAATCCGGCATCGACATTCCGAACTGCAATACCCTGATCATCGAAGGTGCCGACCGCTTCGGCCTCGCGCAGCTTTATCAAATCCGTGGCAGAGTCGGACGTTTTAAACGACAGGCCTATGCCTACCTGTTGCTCCACCGCCACGCCGCGCTGGTCGACCAGGCCCAGAAACGACTCAACGCCCTCAAGCAGCACAACCAACTCGGCGCGGGATTCCGCATCGCTATGCGCGACCTCGAGCTGCGCGGCGCGGGCAACCTCCTCGGCTCACAGCAGAGCGGCCACATCGCCGGCATCGGCTTCGAGCTTTATTGCCAATTGCTCAAGCAAAGCGTGGCCCGCCTCAAGGGCGAGGCCGGCGCCGACCGGATCCGCGCCGAAGTGAAACTCGATTTCATCGCCACCGGCGAAGGCGGCAGTAGATCACGCCGCACAAGCGGAACCTTCAGTTTCGCCGCGATCAAAGAAGCTGAATACTCCAGCCCGGTTAATACCATCGAGGCTGCCCTACCTGCTGAATACATCGCTGAGCCACGTCTACGTATCGACCTCTACCGCCGCCTGGCCCTCGCCGAACAACGCGAGGCTGTCCGCGGGATCGCTGCCGAACTGGAGGACCGCTTCGGCAAGCTCCCAACCTCCACCCAGGCCCTGATCGCAGTCAGCGAGATCCGCGTGCTCGCCGAACTCGCCGGCGTCCGCCGCGTCGAGAGCGAAGCCGATCGCCTCATTTGTAGACTGGCCCAGCCACTACCTGGAAAGGAATTCCTCAAATCCGGCAGCCGGTTTCCCCGGCTGACACGAAAAGACCCGCTCAAGCGCCTGAAAGAAATCCAGCAATTCTTAGTGCGGCACAAAAAGTAGACATTCGACTGATATTAAGAAAGGGAATCAGGCACGTAGCCGAACGCCTTCGCGTTCGGAAGGATCGAATCCCATTAACATGCGTCCAAAGCCAAAGGGCTTCGGCTACCAACATGTAGCCGGACGCCTTCGCGTTCGGAAGATAGGCCATGCGGGTTCGACCTGAAACGCAGCGGAAGCGCTGCGGCTACTTGGCACAGAAGGGCCCGTCATTCGGTAGTTTATATTTTTTAAACTCCTCCGCGCTTGACGCATTCACCTCCGCATCTTGCCATGATTAAATGTCCGGTCCGGTAGCAGTCATCGATGTAGGGAGTAATTCCATCAAGCTACTTGTGGCTGCATCCGATGAAAGCGGAATCAACTCACTCTTCACCGAAACTATCGAGACGCGCATCAGTACGGGCATCAGCCAGAATTTGCCCCGGCTCGGAGATGAAGCGATGAAGGAAGGCTGCAATACCATCTGTCAATTGATTCGTATCGCACGTGAGTATGATCCGTCAGAAGTCACCATCGTCGCGACCAGCGCGGTGCGTGATGCCATTAACGGGCAAGACTTCATCGACATGGTTTTCGAGAAGACCGGGATCCATATCCACTTACTGAGTGGCACCGAGGAAGCCACTTACATCGGGCATGGCCTCGCCTGCGATCCTCAACTCGCTGGGGCGGAGGACTTCATCCAAATGGATATTGGCGGTGGCAGTCTGGAGTTGATTCGTTTCAACAAGGCAGAAATCGCCCAAGCGCTTTCCTTACGTCTGGGAGCGGTTCGCTTAACGGAGCGTTTCGTGACAAACCGTGACGCACCGATGACAAGAGACATTGAAACGGCCATAGACGCCTACGTTCGCGCCGAACTCGCCCAATCCAACTTCAAGTTCACTCCTAAGAAAAATCGACTCGTTGCGACCGGTGGAGCCTTCGTCGTCAGCCGCGCGATCCTGGCCGCACAAAAAGGCCAGAAGATCAATGAACATCATCCGGTTCTACATATTGATGAGCTTCAAGCCCTGAAAGAACAGCTGTGCGCCCTACCGCTTCACGAACGACTGACTGTGCCCCACCTGCCCGCATCTCGCGCCGACATCATACCAACCGCACTGATCACAATTATCTCCCTACTCAAACACGCGGGGCGCGAGCGCGTCACCCACTCCTTTTACAACCTGCGTTACGGCGTGGCCGCGCAACGACTTAAATGAACGAATACGAACTACTTGACAGTGGCCACGGCCGTAAGCTGGAGCGCTTTGGCAAAATCACCCTCGACCGACCCTGCGCACAAGCTGTCTGGTCGCCCCAGAGTCATAAGCTCTGGAAAGAAGCGGACGCACATTTCACCCGCAAGCAAGGCCTTGAATGGCGAGGGCGCGATAAGCTGCCTGACTCATGGGTGGTAACGGTCAATGGCGTTAAGATGAAGCTTTCCACCACCGATTTCGGGCACCTCGGCGTCTTCCCTGAGACGCGCTCAATGTGGGACTGGATCACCGAAACTCTCAAAAGCGAAAGCCCAAAGCGTAAAGAGCCGCTCAACTTCCTTAATCTATTTGCCTACTCAGGCGGCGCGACATTGGCCGGGGCAAAAGGCGGCGCTCACTGCTGTCACGTCGACGCCTCAAAGGGCATGGTGCAATGGGCACGCGAGAATGCGACGCTGAACAAGCTGGAAGAGCACCCCATCCGCTGGATCGTTGATGACGTCAATAAATTCCTGCAGCGCGAAATGCGCCGTGGTCGCCGCTACGATGCCGTGCTCCTCGACCCACCCTCATTCGGTCGCGGCAAAGGCGGCGAACTCTACAAAATCGAACAGGCACTGCTTGATACACTCAAGCTGGTGAAAGGCGTCCTTAGCGATCAACCCTGCTTTGTTTATTTAACCAGTCATACGCCGGGCTTCAGCCCAATAGTGCTACAGAACCTTATCCAGCAGCTCATGTATAAAGGACATGTGGAATGCGGTGAAATGCTTCTGACCGGAGCGCCGGCAGTTTATTCCGTGCCCAGTGGCAACTGGGCACGATGGACGCCACATAAAACCTGATTTCAAAAGTATAAAACCGAGAGCTGCACCCCTGTCATGATGAAGAAATCATCTCTACTCGTCTTTTTTGCAGCGTTATCCGCAGCCGCGGATGTGCCCCGGCCTAATATATTATTAGTTCTGATCGATGACATGGGGCTGATGGATACTTCTCTGCCATTTTTAGCGGACGATTCGGGGAACCCGGAAAAACATCCACTCAACGAATTTTATCATACGCCTGCCATGGAGAAAATGGCAGCACAGGGTTTCCGTGCCAGCCGGTTCTACGCCAACAGCGTTTGCTCGCCGACTCGCGCCTCTATCATGAACGGACAGTCGGCCGCACGCCACCGGACGTCACAATGGATCAGTCCGAAAGGACGCAATCGCGGCAAGCATGATCCGGCTGACTGGAACTGGAGCGGATTCAATAAAGACGACGTAACGCTGCCCCGCTTATTACAGACCGCTGGTTATCGAACCATCCACTGCGGAAAGGGTCATTTCGGGCCGTTTGGTTCAGAGAGCGAAGACCCGCGCGGAATCGGTTTCGACGTCAATATCGCTGGTGGCTCCATCGGACGGCCTTCCAGCTTTTATGGCGAGGACGGCTACGGGCATGTGCGTGGAACGAGCAATACTCATAAGGTTCCGGGGCTGGAAAGCTATCGTGGCACCGAGACTTATCTGAGTGAGGCGCTGACGCTTGAGCTGAAAAAAGAAATCACCGCAACCGTGAAGGCCAAACAACCCTTTTTCGCCTACATGTCGCATTACGCGGTGCACTCGCCATTCCATGCCGATCCGCGCTTCGTGAGTCGGTATGAAGCGAAGGAAGGCTACAGCAACAAAGAAGCGGCTTACGCAAGCATGGTCGAAGGTATCGATAAGTCGCTGGGCGATTTGATGGCACACATCGACTCGCTTGGAGTTTCGGAAAATACACTGGTTATCTTTCTCGGCGACAATGGCGGTGATGCGCCCATGGGCAGTGTTCACGGCCACGCCTCTTCCGCTCCCTTACGTGGCAAGAAAGGAACCCACTACGAGGGTGGCATGCGCGTGCCATTCATCGTCGCCTGGGCCAAACCTTGCAAAGACATGCATATTCAAAAGCTATTTCCAATCCAGCAGGATGTCTTCGACCCTGAAAAAATCGCTAGCGTGCATGATCTATTTCCCACGCTGCTGAATTTAGTCGAAGTCGAGGTGCCGGATGGCCACACCCTGGATGGCAGTAGCTTGTGGCGCTGGTTCGCCGGAGCAGCCGCCGTCCAGCCGCAACGCTTTCTCATGCACTTCCCCCACTCCCATCGCAGCAGCTATTTCACCGTGCTGATCGATGGTCATCACAAGCTCATCTGGCATCAAATGAGGGAGAATAATAAACGCTTTGAACTCTTCGATCTGGCGAAAGACCCTTACGAGAATCAGAACCTCGCCCATAGCCGTCCTGAATTATTGAAGAATATGCGCCAGTTGATGGCAGAGGAATTACTAAGTGCCGATGCGCAGGCACCCATGGGCATCGACATTAAGATCGCCCTACTCGAGTAGTCTTTTTTCGATATTGAAAACTTATATGCCTAAAGCTTTCGCAACTTTACTATTCCTATGCTTCTGCATTTTTGCAGGCACGTCGGCCAAGGTGCTGGCAGGTGATTTACCGAAGACAGATGAATGGGAGACCGAGCCGGGGCTGGGCCTACGCATTTACTGGATAGGTGACAATTTTGAAAAGGTAGACGACCCATTCGTCATCGACCCCAGCGCTTCGGCTAACGTCGATTTCACTGTGCCACGCCTCGAGGTGCAGCCCGACACGGTTTTCAGAGACAACCAAAAGATCACCGAAAGAAAAGACGAAAAAATCACCGGCCAATACATCGCAGAATGGGCCGGCTGGATTCGTATTCCTATCGAAGGCAGCTATATCTTTTCGCTCAACACGACTGCTCCAGTGAGTTTCGACATTGGAGGCCAAGCGATTCATGACGGTGAAGCTGTGATGCTATCCGGTGGCTGGAAGACCTTCAGGCTGATGCAGATTGTCGCCAAGGACAAAGACAAGCCCATCGCACTGACTTGGAAATCACCGCGCCGCCCGAACATGACTTCACCGGTTACGACGAGGTATTTGCTCGCACCGAAGTTTTACTTTCGCCCGACCCAGAGCGGCGTAAAAGCCCTGTCGGGCAAGGAGGCACGACCGGGCCTGGGTAAAAAGCTCGACTCGCTCCACCCCGGCTATCGGTTGACCAACATTCGTCCCGGCGACATGGAGATGCCGGTCGGCGGACTCGGCATGCTCTCGGACGGTCGCCTCGTCGTAGCCCGCTTCGATGCGCAGACCCTCAAAGGTCCTCACCCGACTAAAGAGCCAAACGGCGAGCTCTGGCTCATTACAAATCCGGAGAGCGACGACCCTGCAGAAATCACGGGCGAGAAGATTGCCGAGGGACTCTTCGAACCCTCCGGCACCCACGTTCTCGACGACGCAATCTATGTCAGCCAGCGCAACGAGTTGAGCAAATTCACCTTCGACCCCGTTACCGGCAAATGGAATAAGTCCGTCATCGCAACCGGCTGGGAGACCAATGACTTTCATCAGATTTCCGCCGGACTGCCCTGGGTGCCGGGACCAACACCCGAACACCCCGGCTACTTCTATATGTCTCGCGGCACGGGCTTAGGTTTGAGGCGTAACCCACCAAACCATGGCTCAGTCTGGAAGATTGATTTAAGCAAACCTGTCGGCGAGAATATAGAAATCATCACAGGAGGTCACCGCACACCCAACGGCCTCGGGTTGAATGCGGCAGGCGAGTGCTTCGTCATCGACAATCAGGGCGACTGGACCCCAGCCAACGAAATCAACCACGTAAAGAAAGGACACTTCTATGGTTTCTATCAACCGAGCAGACCACCGAAGGCGCACCCCTCACCCTTCCAACCCGAAAAACAGCATAGCACCGAGGGCGTGACCGAGGCTGCAATCAAACTTCCACAGGATGAAATCGCCAACTCCCCCACCCAGATTTTGATGTTTCCGAAAGGGCACGAATTCGAGGGTCAGCTCGCAGTGGCTGACATGCGCTACGGCGGCATCAACCGCGCCTATCTCGAAAAGGTCAACGACATCTATCAAGGCTGCATCATGCGCTTCACTCAGGGGCTCGAAGCGGGACCGAACCGCATCTTATTCGGGCCCGACGGGTCACTCTACGCCGGAGGCATCGGTGGCCGCCACGCCCGCTCATGGTATTGGAAAGACCCGAAGAATAACAATCGGCCCACTTACCAAGGCCTCGAACGCCTCACCCCGACAGGCCGACGCGCCTTCGAAATCCATCACATGGCCGCAACACCGGACGGCTTTGTTGTCCGCTTCACCAAGCCCGTGCCCAAGCAAATTCTTGAAGAGACGGTTAGCTATGCCCTCGAACAATGGACCTACCGTGCCACCCGCCAATACGGTGGCCCAAAGGTTGACCCTGGAGAATTGGAGGTCACACAGGCCGTCGCCTCGGACGATAGACTTTCCGTCCGCCTCACTGTCCCCGGCCTCAAGCAGGGCTACGTCATTCACCTGCGCACCGACCCCCTTTCGTCCGAAGGCGAAACGATTTGGTCGGGCGATATTTGGTATACGCTAAATGAGATTCCGAAGCAGTGATGCGATGGACGTATCCTTTTTCGCTAGAAGCGCTTACCTTGACTACAATCAGCCGGAAATGGAATGACTCAGCACAAAGCACATAAGCCAAAAGGAAGCCGCTCTTTTCAATTCACCGCAAAGATATTCGCCGTTTTGCTGACCATCCTGCCTGCGCTGGCCGTGCTGCAACTGGGCAAAAGCACGAATCTCAAAGTTATCATTGTTTATGTGGTTACGATTTCAGTGATCACGTATTATGCGTATTGGTCCGATAAGAGAAAGGCCAAGCGTGATAAATGGAGAACACCGGAGACTACACTACATGCGCTTGAATTCGCCGGCGGCTGGTGCGCAGCCTTCGTAGCCCAAAGGCTCCTGAGGCACAAAATATCCAAAACCAAATATCAGATTACCTTCTGGATGATTGCAGCCGTGCACCAATACTTGGCATTCGATTATTTGAATAGTTGGCACTACTCTAGAGCTTTTCTAGAAAATATAGTATCACTGGCTGGATAAATATTCATGTCCACTAAAGAGCCATAAGATCCGTCTTTGTGAAACTACGCCGAGGCATTTTAGTCCACGGATGAGCCAGAGGACTGGCTCCACTACATTCCCGCAAACTAATCCAAATCGCACGATGTAGCGATGGCAGCCCCCTGCCATCCGGTCCGCCCAGCGACCAAGTCCCATATATCCCAGCACTATTCAATGACGGTTCAACTAATCTTAATATAAGAGTCACAGCACCTGCTGGGTTGGGGTCTCGTTACCATTTAGGAACTTGTTCGCCTCCCCGCAATAGAGCAGTTCGCCCCCACCTTGTCCGCCTTCGGGGCCGAGTTCGACGATCCAGTCAGCCATGCGGATGACGTCGGTGTCGTGCTCGATGATTAGAATAGAATTCCCGGCGTCGCGTAGTTTAAAAAGCAGGTCCATGAGACGTTGAATATCGATCCAGTGGAGGCCGGTGGTCGGCTCGTCGAGGATGTAAAGCGTTTCGCCCTGCTGGCGTTTGCTGAGTTCGAGCGACAGTTTGATGCGCTGGGCCTCACCGCCGGAGAGCGTGGTCGCGGGCTGCCCCAGTTTGATGTAGCCGAGTCCGACGTCGTTCAGGGTGCGGAGCTTTTCGGCGATGCGCGGTTGTTTACCAAAAGCTTGAAGGGCTTCACTCACGCTCATGTCCAGCACGTCGGCGATGCTGTAGCCTTTGAAGCGCACGTCGAGTGTCTCACGATTGTAGCGGCGGCCGTGGCAACTTGGGCACTCGCTGTAAACATCGGCCATAAACTGCATGTCGAGTTTGATCACGCCGTCGCCTTTGCAGCGTTCACAACGACCGCCGCTGACGTTGAAACTAAATCGGCTCGGCTTATACCCCCGAATCTTGGCGAGTGACGCTTTTGAAAAGAGATCACGCAACTGGTCGAAGAGCTTAGTGAAGGTTGCTGGGTTGGAGCGCGGGCTGCGGCCAATCGGCTCCTGGTCGACGCGCACGACGGCGGAGAAGTTATCCAGTCCTTCGATCTTCTTGTGTTTACCGGGGATGCTCTTGGCGCGGTTGAGTTTGAAGGCGGCGGCCTTAGCCAAAATATCATTAATCAAAGTGCTCTTGCCCGAACCGGAAATACCGCAGACCACGGTGAGAAGCCCGACAGGTAAAGTGACGTCGACATTCTTTAAGTTATGCTCGGTTGCGCCTAGAATACGGAGCACGTCCTGGCTGGGGCGAAGGGTTTTAGCATTTTTATCGACGCGGAGCGCCCCACTGAGGAACTGACCGGAACGGCTGGTCTTTGATTTGTAGGATGCCTTCGGCTTACCCTCAAAGATGAGTTCGCCACCCTCGACACCCGCACCGGGCCCAAGTTCGATCAGATGGTCGGCGGCCCGCATCGTTTCGGCATCGTGCTCGACGACCACGACGGAGTTGCCGCGGTCGCGTAAGCCTACGAGGGTCTTAATCAAGCGCCGATTATCAATCGGGTGCAGGCCGATGCTCGGTTCGTCGAGGAGATAGACGACACCCAGCAAGGACATCCCGAGCTGTGTTGCCAAGCGGACGCGTTGAGCCTCTCCACCACTAAGGGTTCGATAGCTGCGGTTCAGTGTGAGATAGCTGAGGCCGACTTCGTTGAGAAAGCGTAGTCGCGATTCGAGTCCGTTAATTGCATCCGAAACAGTGCGGTATTTTTCATCACCTTTGACCTTAGCGACAAATCCGCTGGCGTCTTGCAACGACATGTTGAGGAAATCGGTCACAGCGATGCCTTCGATCAGGACACTCAAGCTTGATGCTTGAAGTCGACGACCGGAACAGGTCGCGCAGGTGCTACTGGTTTGGTAGGCCATGAGGCGGGCGCGCAAGCCGTCGCTCGATGTGTTGCGGCGGGTCTGTTCCAAGTCGGCGAGCACTCCATCGAAGGTCGTCGACTCGGGCTTGGTGTTGCCACCCTTGAGCTTGAAGCTGAAGAGCCGATTGCTGGTGCCGTGGAGAATTTGCTCACGGACCTCTGGGTCCAATTCGTCCCAAGGTAGCTTTGGATCATAGGGCAACTGCTCGGCGAGTTGTTTCATAATCGCGTTGCGCTTGATGATCATCTGCTTGGAGCCGAGGCGCCATGGCTTGATGGCTCCGTTCTTTACCGACTTTGAAGTATCGGGCACGAGTAGTTCGGGTTGAAACTGTAGCGTCTCCCCTAACCCGCCGCATTCGGCGCAGGCACCCTCAGCATGGTTCCACGAGAAATGCCTCGGCGAAACCGGCTCGTAAATCGTGCCGCAATTCACACAGGACAGGCGGTTACTCAATGCCAGTTCACGCCAGTCGCCAGATTTGCGATCTTCAATCAATATAATGGCACGGTCATCGCCCTCGCTGAAGGCCAGATCCAGCGAATCGGCAAGTCGACTGCGCTGATCATCACGAAGGACGATGCGATCCACTACGATCTCGGCACGAATCTCTTTGGCCTTCGAATCGATCAGGTCGTGCTCGTCGAGACGACGCACTTCACCGTTGAGACGAACGCGTTGAAAGCCTCGCTGCTGTAGCCTCGGCAGTTCCCCGCGCAGAATGGCTGGCTTAGCCAACATCCAAGGCGCAAGAATCATCAGGCGGGAGCCTTCCGGCTCTGCAAAGACGCGTGCCAGGCAGTCGTCCATTGAGCGCCGCTCGATCAGACCACCGTCGTCCGGGCAGTAGGCGGTTCCGCACACGGCCCATAGCACACGAGCGTAATCTGCAACCTCCGTTACGGTCGCCACGGTGCTGCGTGGATTCGCGCCGCCTCCGGAGCGTTGTTCCAGCGCGATAACAGGAGACAGACCTTGAATAAAATCCACATCCGGCCGGGGAATCTGCTCAAGCACCATGCGCGCCTTAGTCGAAAGGCTATCGATGTATTTCCGATAACCCTCAGCGTAAATAGTGTCGAACGCCAGAGACGACTTACCCGAGCCACTCATTCCAGTGATGACCACCAGTTGGTTGCGTGGTATCTCCAGATTGATGTTTTTAAGATTATGCTCCCGCGCACCCTTAACAATGATGGACTCTGTCTGCGGTGGTTTTGATTGGCTCATGTGGAAGAAAGCGCAGCTTATAGACGATTAGATCGTGGCACGCAAGCGCACAGCGAAAATTTAAAGCCACGGAAGCCGCTAAAATGAGTTGTCAGTAGGCTGAAGCTAGGTAGATTAGACTCTCACTTATGAGTAAAAAGACATCCCCTATCCTTTATATTAAATCCGGCTGCCCCTGGTGCCGCGAAGCACTTTCCTTTTTTAACAGTAACGGCGTCGACATCGACATCCGCGACGTCAACGAGAGTCCAAAAGACATGGATGCCATGGTCGCCGTGAGCGGCCAGACCAAGACACCAACCTTTGAATATGAAGATTTCATGGTAGCCGACTTTTCCGTCGATGAATTCCTCGCTGAACTGAGCGAGTTCCCGGAAATCCGCCAGAAGCTGGGAATCCACGACGATAATTAGAATGGTAGCGCAGGCGCGTCCCGCGCCGCACGAACGTTCAAAACCCCTCGCCAGTCCCCACGCATTCACGAACGCCAGAAAAGCTAACAAGCACATCTCGCGCACAACGAGGCTAGCTTACACATCCGCACCATCTCGCCAGCATCGGTGCGCCGCGGGACGCGGCTGCGCTACCAGTAAACCACACTTCATTACGAACATTTTGTATGATGACTGGCATTAACCGTAAGCGCTTGAAGCACGGCATACCGCCATGGGTGAAAGACGGCCAAACCTATTTTATCACGATCAACTGCAAACGCCGGGGCGCGAATACGCTCGCGAAACAAGAGACGACTGAAGCCATCAAAGAGGCCGTCCAATATTACAACGATCTGGGAAAATGGTGGACTAAGCTCTTCGTCGTCATGCCTGACCATTTACACGCTTTGCTATCGCTCAACACGGCAAGCTATACGATGTCGCAGATCATTTCTCCTTGGAAAAGTTACTTAAAGAAGAACCAAGGCATAGACTGGCAGGAGGGCTTCTTCGAACACCGCATCCGCAACCAAGATGCACTTGAAGAAAAGGCGCACTACCTCCGCCAGAATCCAGTCCGAGCTGGTCTAGTAGACGAAGCCATGGATTGGCCCTACATCTGGAATGAAACTGATTTCCTAAAACAAAGGTAGCGCAGGCGCGTCCCGCGCCGCACGAACGTTCAAAACTCCTCGCTAGTCCCCACAAATACACGAACGCCAGAAAAGCTAACAAGCACATCTCGCGTACAACGAGGCCGGTTCTCACATGCGCACCATCTCGCCAGCATCGGTGCGCTGCGGGACGCGGCTGCGCTACCTTTTGCAATTGCCCTACTACTCCGCCAGAATCCAGTTCGAGCCGGCCTAGTAGACGAAGCCATAGATTGGCCCTACATCTGGACTGAAACTGATTTCCTAAACCAGAGGTAGCGCAGGCGCGTCCCGCGCCGCACGAACGTTCAAAACCCCTCGCCAGTCCCCACAAATACACGAACGCCAGAAAAGCTAACAAGCACATCTCGCGCACAACGAAGCCGGCTTACACATGCGCACCATCTCGCCAGCATCGGTGCGCCGCGGGACGCGGCTGCGCTACCTTTTGCAATTGCCCTACTACTCCGCCAGAATCCAGTCCGAGCCGGCCTAGTAGACGAAGCCATGGATTGGCCCTACATCTGGAATGAAACTGATTTCCTAAACCAGAGGTAGCGCAGGCGCGTCCCGCGCCGCACGAACGTTCAAAACCCCTCGCCAGTCCCCACAAA
>Ga0222650_1001322_pt1 | contig 12823 bp, 13 predicted proteins | sample AntAcemetagen367_FD_179820 | JGI IMG/M metagenome (GOLD analysis project Ga0222650, IMG submission 179820) | Saline water microbial communities from Ace Lake, Antarctica - #367 | ecosystem: Environmental > Aquatic > Non-marine Saline and Alkaline > Saline | place: Antarctica: Ace Lake...
GATCACCGCCATGAGGGCGGCCTGGTCCGGTTCCCGACCAATGCGGCGCAACCGGGCCTCGTAGCTCTCGCCATCCACGTAGTCCATCACCATGTAGACGGTGCCATTGGCTTCGATCAGACGATGGACCCCGACAATGGACGGATGGGAAAATCCGGCCAGCACCCGCGCTTCATCGAGAAAACGTTCTCGCGCCCATTCCCAGCTTTCTCTTTGCGACTCGCTGTGGGGGACAACTGTCGATCCATCAATGCGGGTCGCAATCGAATCCGGCAGGAGTTCCTTGATGGCGACCTTCTTTCCAAGTTGAAGGTCCACGGCCATGTAGGTGATCCCGAATCCGCCCTTGCCCAGGATCGATTCAATTCGGAAATGCTCGATCTGGTAGCCGGGAGTGAGGGCTAGGCGGTGGGTTTCCATGGCAACCGCCAAGTTACCAGAAAAACAGCGAACGACTCAATCTTGAGTTCACGGGGGCGCAGGCCCGAAAAGCAGTGCTGGTACTACAACTTTTCCGTAAAGAATTCCAAACTCGCGCAGGTGACGGCTGCCGGAAAAGAGCCTGCAGACGGGTGGAGTCAGTGAAGATATCACTATGGAGAAATCGGAGACTTTCCATTTTCACTTCTCCAACCATTGTGCGACGGGCGTAGAAAGAAACTCCTTCAAGGGTATCCCATCTCCTCCTACGAGCAGTGTACGCAGCGGCGCAAATTGTTTTCGGAACGCCTCCATCCCGTGAGGGAGTCCACGATGCGCTCCGCTCTTGACTTCGATGCCAACGACAGCACTGCCGCGCTGGAGCACGAAATCGACTTCCCTGTTCCGTTCCCGCCAATAAGTCACTTCGATGTGGGTTCCAAGTGTTTCGTTGACCAGATGGGCTCCGACGGCGGATTCCACCAGTCGCCCCCAACGCTCGCCGTCCTGTCGCGTCTCGGCAAAATCGATTCCTGCGGAGACCGTCATGAGCGCCGTGTTCAGAACCTGCAACTTCGGACTGGAGCCGCGCTGGCGCACCTTGCCATGCGAGTATTTTGCAAGCCCGGCCACCATCCCCGCACCCTGCAAAAGCTGCAGGTAGTGCGCCAACGTCACGGTGTTTCCAGCATCGGTGAGTTGACCCAGCATTTTCTGGTAGGAAAGAATTTGCCCGGAATAGTCGCAGGAAAGCTGGAATAAACGTCGCAGCAGCGCGGGCTTGTCCACCCGCGTCATCAACAGGATGTCCCGCGAGATGCTCGTCTCGATGAGCGAATCCATGATGTATCGCCGCCACCGGTCGGGGTCATCGACCAAGGGGGCCGCGCCCGGATACGCTCCGAAATAGATGAACTGCTCAACATCCCACCCGAAGCCCTTGTGCATCTCGGCAAACGACCAGTGTGGGGCTGAAATCACCTCAAACCTCCCAGCGAGACTTTCCGAAAGACCGCTCTGAATTAGAAGCGGGGACGAACCAAGAAGCAACACAAGCAATGGGGTGTTGTGCCGGGTGTCGGTGTCCCAAAGATCCTTCACCGACTCCGACCATCCCTGGACTTTTTGAATTTCATCCAGGACGAGGAGAGCTTTCGCCTCGCGCGCTTTCAAGCGTCCGATTTCCCACTGTTGCACAAGCCACTCCCGTCCCTTCAAGGCGGGTTCGTCGGCTGAGGCATAATGCGATGGCAAATCCATTGCCTCCATGACCTGTCTCGCAACCGTGGTTTTTCCAACCTGACGAGGACCGGCCAGAACCTGCAAAAAACGACGAGGTTCCCTCAGACGACGCAGGAGCAAATCATGGATGGCTTTACGGATCATACGATTTACTCAACATAATGAGTAATTTTACTCAATACTGCAAGATAAAATAGTCTGATTGGACCAGACTGCGGCACTGCTCGACGAACCGGGCGTCCATCAGTGCGGGTTGAAGGCCGACGGATTGCAAAGCGAGACCAGGCTTCCAAACCACCAGGTTCTCTCGACGGACGCCTCGAAGAGCCTATTGCCTCACCGCGTTTCTGGTTCGATCCATGACATCCGTACAGAAAGCACCCCAAAGTCGAAGACACTCCTCAAGATCTTCGGCCGCCTTAACCACAGCGGTGGTTTTTGATTCGTCCAAAAATGCATTCAGAAAAGTCGCTATCTCGTGATCTCTGTGCGCACCTGCGGCCATGCGAATCGGCTTTAACTCGGGTTCGTGCTTCTTTTGAAACGAGGCCATTTCCTTCTTTGCCCGTCTGAGTTCAAAATCTATGTCCCCGAGAATTCCCAGTGCATTGCACGCTGCCCGGAAGGGCTTTCCAAAGATCTGCTGCAGGTCGTCAGCCCCTTCGAAGATCACGGTGGCAATCATCCTCGCCGCCGTGCGATTCGTCCATTTGTCGTCCGTTAGGCTGTGAAGAAGAAGCAACGCCATTACGTCGTGGGATAGCATGTTTACATGAAGAGACGCGGCAAAGACCGTTTCGGCAGGGGCCAGACCAGACTCCTGATAGTACACCATCTGCTCGAGGATCATGGAGGTGCCTTTCGATTGTCTCTCGCTTCGTGCCAAGTATTTTTCGGCTAGTTCCACGTAGATCATATTTTAGAAATTTCAGTTCTCAAAATGAGCTTAACCCTTCGCTGCTCGCATCGATTACTTCACCAGAGCTACAAAATAAGCGCATAAAAATCGCCAACGCCACATCGTCATCCGTTCGAGGGATTTTCCCGCATTGCGGGCAGGTTTGGAAGGGTTCGGATTTGCGTGAGCCGCAGGCGGGGCAGATGGAGGCCATATCAGTTTTGCAGAGCTCGAAATTGAAGAGGGTAGAGCACTTCGGCGGTGTAATTACCCATCGCGTCAAAAATCCCATCGACCGTCTTGAGAAGGTGCTGAACGAAATCGTCGGTCAGCAACTCCTTGATCGCCATGTGACGACCCAGGGTCGAGTCGTAAACCACATAAGTGATCTCAAAGCCGCCCTTTCCAAGGACGCCTTGAATCTCATAGTTTTCGATCCGATATCCGGAGGGTAGAGCTAGGCGGTGGGATTCCATGCTGGAGTTTAGAATGTGATGATGGTGTTCTCTCGTCTGGGATAGACGTGATTAATATCCGTTTTCTCTCAGCCAATCCCGCGCATTAGAGTTCCCTTGTGCCGCCGCCTTGCGATACCACGCCACTGCTTCGGTCCGGTCCCAAGCGATCCCCATTCCGTTGTCATACATCCAGCCAAGATAGAACTGTGCATCGGCGTCCCCCTGATCCGCCGCCTTGCGAAGCCAATCCAACGCACTGGAAAGATTCTCGACCATACCTTTGTCATTGATACACATTATTCCGAGATGGCTCTGAGCGATGGAATTCCCCTGATCAGCTGATTTGCGATACCACTCTGATGCTTTGGATAAATCCCGGGCGACTCCCTCTCCCTTGTCATACATTTCCCCGAGATAATTTTGAGCAATAGCATAACCTTGCTCAGCTGCCACTCGGTTCCATTCGCACGCGTCCCGGCATTCCAGAAACCTCGCAATAATTGTCCCAATTGTCAAACCGCAAGGCCTGACCCCTTTGATAAGAACACACCGAAAACCGTAGTCAGGATAACGAACGTCTGGCCTGCTACCGAAGCGAAACGACGACCACAAACGCTCGTAAACGTGGAAGTGGGTCCACGACGCGCCGCGAACCACGCGAACGTCGTGGTCCTGTGGATACGAATTCTTTACATACCTGTCCTCACACCACTGCCAGACATTTCCTCCCATATCGTACAGCCCAAAACAATTCGCCCGAAAGCTGCCCACGGGCGAGGTGTTGACATACGAGTCTACTCCCAATGTGGGATCATAATTTCCGACTCCCTTGGGCGGCGGCCATTGCGTTCCCCCCAAGGACTCCATTCACTTTACCATTCTTCTCTTTGAGCGAGGCGGTGGGTTTCCATGGCGACAATTAGAAATTTGATGATGGCATTTTCTAGTCCCGGATAGTCGAGATTAATATCCAGTTTTTCTCAGCCAATCTTGTTTCCTCTGTTCATTCAGCCAATCCTTCGCAGAACCATCCCCTTGCTGGGCCGCCCTTCGGATCCAACCTTCTGCTATGGCTCGGTTTTTGCCTACCCCTAGCCCATTGACTAACATCAAGCCGAGACGAAATTGTGCCATAGCATGACCCTGCTCGGCCGCTTTGCGATACCACTCCACAGCTTTGACCGGGTTCTTGGCGACTCCCTCTCCATTGTCATACATCACCCCGAGATTGAATTGTGCGGCAGCATGCCCCAACTCCGCTGCCTTGCGGAAACACTCGACCGCTTCGGTCGGGTTCTTGTCGCGTCCCTCCCCAAGGGCGTGAGCCACTCCGTGGCTGAATTGCTCATTGCCAAGCCTTTTTTTTTCCGAATCGCGATGCATCTCCAAAGCTCTGGCAGGATCACTGACTATCTTGGCTGCTGCCGCCTTGTCTGCTGCCGCCTTGTATGCCGCTGCCCTGTCTGCCGCTGCCCTGTCTGCCGCTGCTTTGACTGCCGCTGCCTTGTCTGCCGCTGCCTTGTCTGCCGCTGCCTTGTCTGCCGCTGCCTTGTCTGCCGCTGCCTTGTCTGCCGCTGCCCTGTCTGCCGCTGCCTTGACTGCCGCTGCCTTGACTGCCGCTGCTTTGACTGCCGCTGCTTTTGCTGCTGCTGCATTTGCTGCTGCGGAAGCAATCCTTTGTTGCTCTGTCCTTTTTTGCTCAGCTTCAACTTTTGCAGCAATGGCTCTTCTTTCTGATTCCTTGGATTGGATCACGTAAGCCGTAGTAAAGATGGCTCCTGACAAAGCGATGCCAATGATGGCGGCGGTCACCAGAGGCCGAGCCTTGAACTTTTGCGCAAGATCAGTTCGTCTCACCAAGGTATCTGAAACGTGATCGATAGACGAGGAATTGAACTTCTCAACTGTCGCAATCTCGCCGAAGGGCGTAAATCTCGACTTTGAAACCAACTGCGTTTCCCAATCCTCAATACGCGGCGGACGTTCTTCTGGACGCACGCGCAAAGCCCAGTCCGCCGCACCGAGAAACGTCTCGTCAAACTTGGTCAGGCCACGATTGGAGAGCCAGAGAAAATCATCTTCCATCAATCGATCCGACGCCACGGTTGGCTTCTCCCCCGTGATGGCCCGGCACATCACCGCTCCGAGGGCGTAAATGTCTGTCCACGGCCCCATCTTCCCTTTGGTCTGATATTGCTCGGCCGGCGAATATCCGTGCGTGACAATGCTGGTCATCGTCATGGTGGCTCCGACGGCCATCCGGGCGGAGCCGAAATCGATCAGCACTGGCTGACCTCGTCGATCGATGAGGATGTTCTCCGGCTTGATGTCGCGGTGGAGGAGGTTTTTTGCATGGACCTCACTGAGACCATCAAGAATCGGCCCGATCACCGCCATGAGGGCGGCCTGGTCCGGTTCCCGCCCAATGCGCCGCAACCGGGCCTCGTAGCTCTCGCCATCCACATAGTCCATCACCATATAGATTGTCCCATTGGCCTCGATTAGACGGTGGACGCCGACAATGGCCGGGTGGGAAAAACCGGCCAGCACCCTCGCCTCGTCGAGAAAACGTTCTCTCGCCCATTCCCAGCTTTCTCTCTGAGACTCGCTATGGGGAACGACCGTTGATCCGTCGATGCGGGTCGCAATCGAATCCGGAAGGAGTTCCTTGATGGCGACCTGCTTCCCTAGCTGAAGGTTTACCGCCACATAGGTGATCCCGAATCCGCCCTTTCCGAGAACGGATTCAATCCGGAAATGCTCGATCTGGTAGCCGGGAGTGAGGGCTAGGCGGTGATTTTCCATGTGAGATTATCCAACTAACTTCCGCAGTAAGTCCTGAACTAACTCAACAATATCAACAAGCACTCGTCGGGCGGCCTCGGTCTGGCGGTCCGTGTAATCATCGGAAAATCGTGGAGGTTTATTCATGTCGTTTTCTCCCACGCTGGCTTGAGGCACTGGCGGAGGATCGCTTCCGCCGCTTCTGCTCCCCGACCGCCACAGTGCATGAGATCGACATAGGTTTGAAGAGGATTTGTGGCGCGAAGGCGACCTTCGGCGACATCGTGATTGAAAAACACCCCCTTGTCCCTGGCGACCAGAATTTGCAGGTTCGCGCCGGAGTCCACCGCTTTGGCCTCCAGCCGCTGCATGAGGATGTCTTCCTCGCCAAACGCCGCGTAGAGCCAGATGACTGGCTGGCGAACATCGGAAGCTTGAAAATCTGCGGCACTGAATGATGCATAAGCGAAACGGCATACCATGGGTTGCTCCTCTTCGAGAGATGTCAGTCGTCTATGGATCTCGCCGGATTTGAGAAGCGTGAAGGCGGAGTGGATAAAGTTCCTGTCGAACCGGTATTTCTCCGTCCATGCTGCCAGCAGCCCCTGGGGGTCGTTGATCTGCACGGGACCGTCTCCCACCAAGAACCCTTCCTCCCGCAACTCGCGCACGACCTTGTTTGTTAGCCCCAGGCTCACCTGAGGATCGCAAGCCTCACTCAATTCCCGCTGACTCCATGAACGCCCAGCATTCTCCGGGACCAGGAGAGCCCTCATCAGGTGATTCGTTTCGGGTGTTGAGAGATTCAGTCGTCCAGGTGGCATTTTGACAACCGGGGAGTTCCCCGAGCGCTCAATGAGGAATTGTCCGGGAGCGGCAAGGCGGCAGTTACCCGCCGCATCAAACCAATTCCAGCCCAGCTTTGAGAGCGCTTCTGTCAGGCGCTTGCCCGCTACAGGAATTCCCTTCACGGGGATGCGGTCTCCACTTGTCAGGGATTTCGGTGGAGGGGATACCCTCGAAGGACGGGGATTCTTTTCGCACTCCACGGCAAATCGCAACCCGTCGACCTGCACCTCAAAATCTGCTCCGCCTGTAGCCTTGGGGAACTTCGGATCAAGTTCAGCACGGTCGAGGATCTCAACCATTGCCTCAAAAAGCTGCTTCTGTAAATATTGACTGTTCATGTTTAACCCGACGTTCACGACCACGTGAACAGTGCGATATTAATGAACGACCTGTCAAGAGCTTCAGTGACTCCTGATGAAAACCAGATTTACGTTGAGTCCTTTGGTGCCATTGCGTGAGTCCTGCTGCCATATTTTGAGTCCTAGTTTTCTGCCACTTACCGGGCTCTCTAGACATTCAACTTGATTATCTGATTATCTGATTTTAAGATCTTTCCATGGAGTCAACCCTTACAGTTACTGAGGCTGCGCGGAATTTTTCCGACTTAATCAATCGCGTCGTTTATCGCGGCGATGTGGCGATTCTCACAAGAAATGGCAAACCGGTGGCCCGGATATTGCCTGAGAAGCTCGGAAAAACCACCGGCCGTGAATTAGCTGATTTCTGGAGAGCCCGGCTCCGGATGCCTGCCAATGAAGCGGAATCGTTTGATCACGATCTGGCAGAGATCCGGAGCGAAGGGAATCGGGCGCAACGTGATCCGTGGGCCGAATGAAGGTTCTTTTCGATACTTCCGTGCTGATTGCGCAGGAACGCGGTCTCTGGAACGCCATCGCCTTCAATGAGCAAGTCGTTGGCGACCATGAGGCCGCCATCAGCGCGATCACCGTTTCTGAATTTCTGGAAGGAGTTTTTCGTGCGCCGCCCGGAAAGCGTCAACAGACCCGCCGCAGTTTTTTTGATGCCATCATTTCAACGCACGCGGTTTATCCGTTTGGAATCGAGGAAGCCCACACCCATGCCCGACTCAAGGCCGATCTCTCAGGAAAAGGCATTACCGTGGGTCCCCACGACCTTCTCATTGCCTCCACCTGCCTCCACCACGATTTTGATCTCGCCACTCTCAATACAGAAGAATTCTCCCGTATTCCGGGCCTCCGGCTAGCTCCCGCCCAAGGATTCGCGCTTGGATCGTAAAAAAGAATGCCTCCCGTGACGACTCCCAGCTTCCTCTCTCAATGGCTACTAATGTAAAATCGGATCTGATAGCGTCCGCCAGAGAAGTCGTCTTTCCCGTAGTAGTTCGAGACCCGAGCGGCATTGACTGATGCCGCAACTCGGTAGGCACCGGCAGGCAATTTGAACGAATCGGTGCGCCCTGCCGGAATGACAACTTTGTGGGACTCATTACCGGAATACCGGACGGTCAGCTCGTAGCTGGTGCCATTTTCGATCTCGACCGAAGCCGGGCCGGTGCCTGCATCTCCTCCGACCGCTTGAGCTTTGGGAAGTTCCCCATGCTCACCGGCGGCGATAGCATCCACCTCGAGGTCAATGATCCGCTTTTCCATCCAAGCCTGTTGCTGATGCCCTGGGAGGCGGGCCAGAAATCGCTGGTAATGCGGAATGCTGTCTTGCTCTTTCACCCAGGCAAAATCGTTGTAGAGCGCCTGGATGTGAGCTTCAGCCTCAGCCCGCTTGGAGGACTCGGGATATTTCTTGAGGAACACCGTGACCTCCTCTTCAGAACGAGATTGCGCAAGTCCCTTCCAAACAGCATCCGCCAACTCGGTGACTTTCTCCCTCGCGGAATCAAGATGCTTACCATCGGGATAGACCCGAATATAATTCCTGAATGCCGCTATCCCGCCCGCCGCTTGCGCCTCTTTCCAAACATCTTCCTCACGCAGAACCCTAATTCGTTCCTTCGCCGCCGATGCGTATCCACTCTGCGGAAACCGGTTCACGAATCCCTGATAGGCTGGAACCGTGTCACGAAAACAGCTCGTCTGATAGTGCGGCCAGGGATGAAAGATGAGAAACAGCGCCACGATAGCTCCCAGAATCGCGACAGGCTTTACCCACGGAATCCACCACGCTGGAGCCGATTTCTTCCGTGCGACCTTCATGGCTGACAGCACTGCCGCCCGCATCGTCGGAGGCAACTCCAGCTTCTGTCCGGCTTTGATCGCCCTCGCCGCAGCTTCGAGCTTCTCCGGAGGAAGGAAGTTGTCGCTCAACATCATCGCCAACGCCACATCGTCATCCGTTCGAGGGATTTTTCCGCATTGTGGACAGGCTTGGAAGGGTTCGGATTTGCGTGAACCGCAAGAGGGACAGATGGAGGCCATATTTTTCAGTTTGTCACATGAAGAGCCATCGGCGTGGATTTCAACCGGATTCCCTCAGCCTCAATTGTGAGACTTGGAATTTCAAGTTTCCCCGCTCGCTCTGGCATCACAGTAACAATTGCAGTATTAGAATAGTTTGGACTTTCATATTTTATCCCTTGAAACACAGCACTATATTTTTTGCCATCAATCATTACGAATGGCTCAATCATCCTTACGGATTCATAGACGCTTCGTAAGCCATCAATTTTTATAAAAATTTGAAAATCATCCCCTAATTTTGGCGCATCATTGCTAGACGTCGTAATAACTTTAAGACTTTTACGGCCCGCAGCCCGGGTGGCCTGAGCGTTTAGAGAATCTATATTCTTGGCTTCAGTAGCGAGATCGGGAATCACTGAATCACTTTTCTGATTTTTTAAGTCTTCAGCTTCCTGACGTTCTTTCTGAATTTGCTCCTGATAATTGGTATACTGCAGCTTCGCCGTTTCGAGCTGGCGTTGAAGAGCAGCCTTCTCATCGATAAATTTTTCCTGCCCTGCGTTTAGCGCAGCCTTCGCCGCTTCAAGAGCTACCTGTAATTCCTTCGCTTTTTGATTGGACTCGTTAAGCCTATCATTCGCTCCAGAATTTTCAGTAAGGTGCTGCTTTTGAATGCGTGTGATTGCGCGATCATATGAGCTTCGAACAACAAAGAATACAAGCATACTACAAACCGCAATTGCAACAAACAGTGGCACTGGCAAGCGCACACGCCCTCTCTTCTCGACAGCCGCCATCGATTTTTTACCGGCAGTTTTCGCTGTAAATTCAGGCAAAACTTGCGACACCTTGCCGGCCAGGAATTTGCAATCTTCGATTTTCTGTGGTCGGTCTTTTGCCCAAACTTGCAATGCCTTATCAACAGCCTTTAAAAAAGCGCCTGAAAAGCTCGGCAAGTCAAACCGGCTTCCAAGTGGCATGTATTCATCTTCCTCAACACGCTCTGCGGAAGTAGGAGGCTTCTCCCCAGTAATGGCCCGGCACATAACCGCACCCATTGCATAAATATCCGTCCACGGCCCCATCTTCCCCTTCGTCTGGTATTGCTCAATGGGCGAATACCCATGCGTGACAATGCTGGTCATCGTCATCGTTGCTTCGACCGTGGCCCGAGCCGCACCGAAGTCGATGAGGATCGGGTTGTCGCGTTTGTCGAAGAGGATGTTTTCCGGCTTGATGTCGCGGTGGAGAAGGTTGGCAGCGTGGACCTCCTGAAGGCCATCCAGCAGCGGCCCGATCACCCGCATCAACGAGGCTTGGTCCGGCTCGCGTCCAATCCGCCTCAACCTCGTTTCGTAGCTCTCTCCTTCGAGATGATCCATCACCAGGTAAACAGTTCCATTGGCCTCAATGAGCCGATGGACGGCGATGATGTTCGGATGCCGGAACCCGGCAAGGATTCGTGCCTCCTCTATAAACCTGTCCCGCGCCCACTGCCAACTCTCCTCATGGGACGGCCCCATAGCCACTACCGTACTGCCTTCGATGCGTGTGGCAATGGAGTCGGGCAGCAACTCCTTGATCGCCATGTGCCGACCCAAGGTCGAGTCGTAGGCCACATAAGTGATCCCAAAGCCGCCCTTTCCAAGGACGCCTTGAATCTCATAATTTTCGATCCGATATCCGGAGGGTAGAGCGAGGCGGTGGGGTTCCATAAGTCCTGAGGATAGTTTTAACCAAACGCGGACGAAAAACTCAACCGTGGAAGCATCAGCCCAACTCAGTTTGCCAGTTTTCGACTTTTAATTCAGGGACGCGTTGGAACTCCCGCACGTTGCGGGTGATGACGGTGGCCCCGAGCGCGAGGCCGTGGCTGGCGATGATCAGATCCCGGTCTCCGATTTTATTTCCCTGGCTTTCGAGAAGGTGGCGCGTCCTGGAGTAGTGGTAAACGAAATCCTCCTCCAGAGGTTCTGGAGGAAGGCTCTCTTTCAGCTTGGCCACGGTCTCCAAGAACCGTCGTGTGCCCAAAACCTCCTGCGCTTTGAAGGCTCCAAATTCGAGTTCCGCCAGAACCATCACTGAAAGCACTAATTTTCCCGCAGCCATCTCTCGATTGAGCCTTTCGCTGAGTGCCGGGGACTTATTGGAGAAATAGGCTGAAAAGCAGTTGGTATCCGGAAGATAAATCATTCCGATTCTCTCGAGAGGTTGGGATGTTCATTCGGCTCGATCTCTGGAAAATCCAGACAACTCCCCTGAAGTCCGGCAAAATTCTTCGCCCGCTGACGCAAGTTTTCCTCGTCCGTAATGAGGAGACCTTCAGGCGTCCGACTGATTTTTACAACCGTCGAGGCAATGCGGAAGGCTCGCGGCAATCGAATCGCCTGCGAGTTTCCAGACATGAAGACTTTGGCTAATGCGGTCATGACTTTAAAATGTACATACAGGATATACTTTGTCGAGAGCGATCGTCGCGGCGGGGAATGGCGCTAGCGGCTCATTAGAGGTGGCTCAGGGGAGATCCAGGTTGTCCAAAATCTTGGAAGGGGTGCCTCCGTTCCGATTGACAAGACATTCCTCCAACGGCCGGACGGTGACGTTTTCTCCGAGTGCATAGCTGCGCTTGCCGGGATACACGACCCATAGTTCGTCCAGTTCCAGGTCTTCGAGAGCGGTCCGCAGCGAGCGGGTCATCGTCGGCGCGTCGGCGCGTTTGAACTCGACTCCGATCTTCCGGTTGTTGAGAAGCATCAGGAGGTCGAGTTCGCAGCTACTGTGAACTGCGTAAAAATACGCCTCTTCCGGTTGATAGGCTCCCAAGATTTCCTCAAGGGCAAATCCCTCCCAAGAGGCTCCGAGTTTGGGATGTGTGAGAAGGTCGGCCGGGGAGCGGATCCCGCTGAGTGCGTGGAAGATCCCGGAGTCACGGAAATAGATTTTCGGAGTCTTGACGAGACGCTTGCCGAGATTCGCCTGCCAGGGAAGCAGGCGACGAACCATGAAGGTTTGCTCCAGAGCATCAAGATAAGCCCTCGCCGTATTGGGAGCAAAGCCCATGGATGAGGCAATCTCACTGCCGTTCCAGACCTGCCCGTGATAATGCGCTAGCATCGTCCAAAACCGCCCCATCACTGCCGGCGACATACCAAATCCAAGCGAGGCCAAATCGCGCTCCAAGAAAGTACGGATGAAATTTCTCCGCCAGTCGAAGCTGTCGTTGTTATTGGCGGCAAGAAACGAACGGGGAAATCCACCACGCTGCCAGAGTTGATCCATGGCTCGCGTTTCCTCGACGCTGAACCCCTGCATCTCGATGATCTCGACACGACCCGCCAAAGATTCTGCACTTTGGCGCGACAACTCCGGCGAGGCACTTCCCAGGATAAGAAATGTTGCTGGATGTTCCTCACGGTCTGCCAGTACACGCAAAACCGGAAACAGACGGGGCTCACGCTGCGCCTCATCAATGACCACCAATCCCCGAAGCCCCGCCAATGCGGTCAGGGGATTCTCCATCAATCCCGTCACGACCGGATCCTCCAAATCAAAATAATTGGAATGGCCCGACGGCAAAATCTGCCGAGCCAAGGTGGTTTTTCCGCACTGACGCGGACCAATCAACGCCACCACGGGATTTCTCCTTAAAGCCCGCTCAAGTTTTTGACGATAGGCTGCTCTTTCAATCATTTCATGAAATCTTGCAATCATGTTGACGAATTTCAAGATTTATTATAATGCGCTACCCTGATTTATCGGACCTGAAGCCTGACCTCAGA
>Ga0222650_1001326_pt1 | contig 12790 bp, 9 predicted proteins | sample AntAcemetagen367_FD_179820 | JGI IMG/M metagenome (GOLD analysis project Ga0222650, IMG submission 179820) | Saline water microbial communities from Ace Lake, Antarctica - #367 | ecosystem: Environmental > Aquatic > Non-marine Saline and Alkaline > Saline | place: Antarctica: Ace Lake | collected...
TGTCCTTGGGCTCGACGCCTTTGGTGAGGAGGAAAATGGCGAGGTCGCCGACGACTTTGGAGGAGGGGGTGACTTTGACGATGTCGCCTAGCACGGCGTTGACCTCGTGGTAGTAGCGCACCACCTCTGGCCAGCGGGCACCGAGACCGAGCGCGCGGGCTTGCTCGCGCAGGTTGGTGTATTGACCGCCGGGCATCTCGTGGCGATAGACTTCGGCGCTGCCGAACTTGGGGCTGGTATCAAACGGCTCGTAGTATTGGCGAATGGCCTCCCAGTAAATGCTAAGATCGTCAAAGAATTTTTGATTGAGCTTGGTAGCGCGCTTGTCGCCGCGCATGGCGTGGATAATGGAATTTAAGTTAGGCTGGGCGGTGAGACCAGAGAGTGAGGCGATGGAGAGGTCGACCGCGTCGACGCCCGCTTCGGCGGCTTTGACGATGGAAGCGCCGGCGATGCCGCTGGAATCGTGAGTGTGGAAATGCACCGGGATGGCGATCTCGGAGCGCAGGGTTTTAATCAGCTTATACGCGGCGTTGGGGTAGCAAAGCCCGGACATATCTTTCAGCGCGAGAATGTGGGCGCCCATTTTCTCCAACTCTTTCGCCATATCGACGTAATACTTGAGGGTGTATTTATCGCGCTTGGGATCGAGAATATCGCCGGTGTAGCAAATGGTGGCTTCGCAAACGGACTGGGTGTCCTTACGGATGGAGTCCATGGCGACTTTGAGATTTGGTAAATAGTTAAGCGAATCGAAGACGCGGAAAATATCCATACCGCACTCGGCGGAGTGCTTAATGAAGCCACGGATAACATTATCGGGATAGTTAGAATAGCCGACACCGTTGGCTCCGCGCAGCAGCATTTGAAAACAGATATTAGGAATGCGCTCGCGCAGGCGGCGCAGGCGCTTGAACGGATTCTCGTGGAGAAAGCGCATGGAGGTGTCGAAGGTGGCACCGCCCCAGCATTCGAGGCTGAAGAGCTTATCACCGTGCTGGGCGATGGCATCGGCCACTTCGAGCTGGTCGAAGCTGCGCATACGCGCGGCGAGCAGCGACTGATGGGCGTCGCGCATGGTGGTGTCGGTGATGAGGAGTCGCTTCTCTTTGCGCATCCACTCGGCGAATTTCTCGGGGCCGTGCTGGGTGAGGTAGTCTTTGGTGCCGGGGGGCTTGGGCTGCTTAGGATCGTAGTCGGGCAGGATCACGGGCAAATCCATCAACGGCACGGGGCGGCCTTTGACTTGCTCGTTGCCGTTGACAATGGTATCGCCGAGCAGCTTGAGCAACTTGGTGGCGCGGTCGCGGCGGCGTTTGAAATTAAACAGCGCGGGGGTGGTATCGATCAAGGTAGTTGTGGCCTGACCAGACGAAAAGCTGTGATGGTGGATAACGTTTTCGATGAAGGGTATATTCGTCTTGACGCCTCGGATGCGGAACTCGCGCAGCGCGCGATCCATGCGCTGGATGGCGAGCTCGAAGGTGCGGGCGGAGGTGGTGAGCTTGACCAATAACGAATCGTAGAATGGGGTGATAACGGAGCCGGTATCACCCATCGCGCCGTCGAGGCGGATGCCGAGGCCGGCGGCGCTGCGGTAGCTAACGATCTTACCGTAGTCGGGGGCGAAGTTCTTTTCGGGGTCTTCGGTGGTGATGCGGGCTTGAATGGCGTAGCCGTTGCGCGGCACTTCGGCCTGCGGGGGGATGCCGATCTCGTCACTGAAGAGGCTGTGGCCTTGGGCGATGAGGCACTGGGTGCGCACGATGTCGATACCGGTGATGACCTCGGTCACGGTGTGCTCGACTTGGATGCGGGGGTTCATCTCGATGAAGAACCACTCGTTGGTGTCGAGATCGAGCAGGAACTCGACGGTGCCGGCATTGTAATAGCCGATGGACTTGGCTATTTTAACGGCGGCCTCACAGAGTTCGTGGCGCACTGCGTCGGGCAGGCCGACGGAGGGGGCGATCTCGATGACTTTTTGGTGGCGGCGCTGGACGGAGCAATCGCGCTCGTGGAGGTGGACGACGTTGCCCTGCTTATCCCCGAGGATCTGCACTTCAATGTGTTTGGCGCGGCCGATGTAGCGCTCTAGGAAGACGGATGAGTTGCCAAAGGCGCGCTCGGCCTCGCCTTGCGCTTCTTCGAGCAGTGGCAGCAGGTCTTTGGCGTCTTTAACGACCCGCATACCGCGCCCGCCGCCACCAAAGGCGGCTTTGACGATGAGGGGGAAGCCGATTTTCTTGGCGGCTTTGACGGCTTCTTTGCGATCGCTGATGGGGTCTTGGGTGCCAGGAAGTGTGGGGACGTTGGCCTGCTCAGCGATTTTGCGGGCTTCGATCTTATCGCCCATCCGGCTCAGAAGGTCGGCGCTGGGGCCGACGAAAATAAGGCCGTTCTGTTCACAGGCGCGGGCGAAGTCGGCATTCTCAGAGAGGAAGCCGTAGCCGGGGTGCACGAGGTCGACGCCCTTCTTTTTAGCGAGATCGATGATGCTCTGAATATCGAGGTAGGCGGCGACGGGGCCCTGCCCTTTGCCGACGAGATAGGCTTCGTCGGCCTTGAAGCGGTGGACGCCGAAGCGATCTTCGTTGGCGTAGATGGCGACGGTGCGGTATCCGAGTTCGGTGGCGCTGCGGAAGATGCGGACAGCGATTTCACTGCGGTTGGCGGCTAGAAGCTTTTTCATGTTTTGGAGTATCGTGGGAGGGGGGGGAGGAAAGGGTGAGGTGAAAAGGTGGCCTAAAAAATGAACGCTCAACACGAAACCTTAAACGTTCAACTCACAGGGACGCGTTTCTTTTTAACTTGGGCATTGCAGGTTGGGTGTTGTGTGTTCGAACAAGGCGATCTGGCGGTTCCCCTAGGAGCCGAGGTTCTCTTTTTTGAGCCCGTTGGCGACTGTTCCATTGCCTGAAAGCAGGATGGCGATGGGGCGCGTGGCGGGGAAATACGAGCAGACAATCATAATGATCACGGTGATCGGCACACAGAGAAACATGCCGGGGATGCCCCAGATGGAGCCCCACAGGCCGAGGGAGAGGAGGATCACGATGGGGCTGAGATTGAGACGATTACCCAGCAGCCGCGGCTCAATCAGACTGCCGATACAGAACTGCACGGCGGTGAGCACGGAGACGGTGACGATAAACGGCCCGAGCGTGTCGAACTGCACGAGGGTGAGCAGCGAGGGAAAGAGCGTCGCGATGATCGAACCGATAGTGGGAATAAAATTGAGCAGAAAAATCAGCACCGCCCAGAAGCTGGCGAAATCGACCCCCACGACCTTGAGCACGACGTAGCTGATGAGGCCAGTGGCAGTACTGGTGAGCACTTTGATGCCGACATAGGAGCGAATGTCGGAGCGCATTTTATCGATCAACTCAAAGGCATCTTCTTGGCGCTTGGGGTCGCGGACGATGGCTTTAATCTTATCGCCGAAAGTGCGTTGCTCCAAGAGCAGGAAGATCAGGTAAACGGTGATGATGCCCATACTACCGACGAGCGAGCGCACAGTCGCGCCGAAACTCTGAAGATAGCCACTAAAATCGAGTTGGTTAAGAAACTCGCGAATATTCGGCACCTCATTACTGCTAAAGATGCCGTACGTTTTGATAAATAATGCTTCCAAATTCTTCTGATACTCGGGCGCGACTTTAATCACACTCTGTATGTTCAGAGTGATGAGCTGCACGAGATAGAAAAGCGAAACCAGGATAGTCACAATGGCCAAGAGCATGGCCACAGACTTGGGGACGGAGAAGCCCTTGAAAGTGGGCGTCGTGATGGCATGCGCCAAAATGCTGATCAAATACGCGATGGCTCCCGCGATCACAAGCGGCAAGAGCAAGGCCTGCCCGAGGTGGAGCAGGAAGAAGGTCAAAAAAACGATGATCATCGCCATGGCGACGCGTTGGATTTTCATTAGGCGGATAGTGAGTGCCGATTCGGCTTTGTCGAATATGTTTGTTAGCCTCCTTTGAGATTGCAGGCTCCGCTAGCGAAGATAACGCTGCATAGCAAATGACGAAGCCTCTACTCGACCAAACGCCCGACCACAGATCGCTCAAAGTCTTGCGCGATGCGGGCGTGATCTCGCCTGCTTCATTTTGGGCGGGTATCCGGCAGATGAATGATCCGCAAGAATGGGCGCGCTGGGCGGCGCGGCTTTGCATGGTGCTCGGAAGCGCGCTGGTGCTAGCGGCGGTCGTTTATTTTTTCGCATTTAACTGGGATGCGCTGGAGAGGATGCAAAAGCTGGGGCTGCTACAGGCGTTGACACTGGGGGCGCTGGGCGCGGGGCAATGGGTGGGCTTTCGCCGACTCGGTGGGCAGCTGCTACTGATGGCGGCCGCGATCTTCGTCGGCGTGAGCTTTGCGGTGTTTGGGCAAGTGTACCAGACGGGGGCAGATGCTTTTGGATTTTTCGGTATATGGGCGCTCTGTATATTACCATGGGTGCTGGCGGGGGCTTTTGCGCCGCTGTGGGTGCTGTGGTTTGTGCTGGTGAATCTTACGGTGTGGCTGTTTTGGAATCAGGTGGGGCAGTTCAATAGCCTGCTACACTATAGCTACATTTGCATCCCGCTAACCGTGCTCAACGGCGCAGGCTTGCTGCTGCGCGAGCGACTCGCCACGCGCTACGAGTGGCTGCGCGGGCGGTGGCTACGGCCGCTTTTTCTTCTGGGCGCGCTGACTCCGCTACTGATCCCGGCGCTCGATCTGATCGTCGATTCGTCCGCGGGCGGTGGCTACGCGATGTTTGTCGGCTCGGTGATCTGGATGCTCTGCCTCGGGGTGACGTATCTGTATTTTACACGTTGCCAGTTTGACAGCACTGCGCTCTGTATCGTTCTGGGTAATGCAGCGCTCTACCTAATCACGGCGATCGGTAGAATGCTGGAAGAGGCGGATCTCTTCGATGATGGAGCCGGCTTCTTTTTAATGGCCCTCGTGATCGTGGGAGTCACAGCCTTGCTGGTGTGGTGGCTGCGTGAGCTTAGCCAGCGTCATGGCTCGACAGCGGGGAGCCTGCAATGAAACTGCGAGATTTATTAAACGACGACCAGATCGAGCCGGCCGAAGCGGCGCTTGCGCAGGCGCACCCCGAAGCGATGGAGGTGAAGGATCCAGTCATCCTCAAGGTGTTGACCGCCGTGTCTGCTTGGGTCGCCAGTTTGTTTTTGCTGGGCTTCATCGTGCTCGCAGGTCAACCAGACGAGTCCTCAACCTTTGCCATCGGCGCGCTGCTGGCGGGGCTGGCGATAATGGTGCACTACAGCCAAAAAAACGCGGGCACGTTTGTCGCGCAATCGACGCTCTCTTGTATGATGTGTGGGCATTTGATGATGCTCGTCGGGGTGGTGTTGATCATGGACTACCAGAGTGACGAAATGCTGACGCTTGCGATCACCCAGACACTGCTCTGCGCCCTGCCAGTGTGGATCTTTCGGCGCGCGGCCTATCAGTTGATAGCGCTGCTGCTGGCGGCGTTCTTCTGGACATATTATGCGGTGGAAATGGATGCGCCGTGGCTGTTTCGGCTAGTCCTGGCTGTGCAGGTGTCGGCATTGGCTGCGCTGACGCTATGGCGCGGGCGCAGGAGTTCGTTCGGCTACGCGCTGGCGCTCTCGGTTGGAGCGACGCTCTTTTTTCTCGATTGGATACAGTCGATGCCTCGGAACGCGCGCTTCGATGAGGCGCTATGGCCGACGAATTTGATCATCGCGGTATTCTTGGCGGCCATCGGCGGGCACTTGCTACCGGTGGCCAATCGCTGGCAACCGAAGGTGCTGGTGCTGTTTGTAATGCTGGTGGCGCTGGCCTTTCTGAGTAGCCCCGGGCTGCTATTTGCCATTGCACTGCTCACACTGGGCTACGGCCTGCGAGATCCAATCTATACGGGGCTGGGCTTGATCGGACTGCCGACTTTTATCATCTTTTTTTACTACTCACTGCAAGTCAGCCTGCTGGAGAAGTCGGGGATTCTGCTCGCCTCTGGCATCGTATGCCTACTGGTAGCGTATCTGGCGCACAGTTCTTTAGAAAAAGGCGCGTCCGTGGAGGCGGCAAATTTATGAAGACGGTTTTGATCTGGCTCGGCGCTTTGCTCGCGCTCGGCGTATTGAACCTGGCGATCCGCCAGAAAGAAGCGACTCTGGCCGGCGGTGAGACTGTTTACCTGAAGCTCGCGCCCGTCGACCCGCGCTCGCTGATGCAGGGCGACTACATGGTGCTCAACTACGCCATCGCACGCGAGCTCAGGCAGGAAAAACTAGATGCGTTCGGCGGCCATGTAGTGATCGAGCTCGACGGGCGAGCTGCCGCCACTTTTGTGCGCTTGGACGATGGCTCCGCGCTGGCTGCAAACGAACGCACCCTCACCTACAAAAATCGGCGCGGCGCGCAATTTGGCATCGAGAGCTTCTTCTTCCAAGAGGGCAAAGGCGCTGCCTACGCGGACGCGGAATATGCAGAGATTCGCCTCAGCCCCAGCGGCGGTGCGATGTTGATCGGCTTAGTCTTGGCACCGTAGCGCCACTTACGAACGCCGATTCCAAGCCACGCAATCGGCATAACGAACTTGCGAGCCGCCGAACAAATCGAGCGCGCTACCGATGGTGAGATCCACTTTGCCCCCGCTGAGACAGTCGACCGTCGCGAGGTCTTTGAGGGCATTGGCACCGCCCGCATAGGTCACCGGGATCGGGCAATGCGCACCGAGAAACGTCACCAACCGCTCGTCGATGCCGCCACACTTGCCCTCCACATCGGCGGCGTGAACCAGAAATTCGGCACAACTGCCCGCCAGCTCAGCCAGCGTCGCCGCATCCACAACGAGGTCGGTCGGCGTCTGCCAGCGATTCATCGCCACCACCCAGCTCTCCTCGCGCGCTCGGCAACTCAGATCTAGCACTAGCCGCTCTTTGCCCACTTCAGACACGATCTGATCGAGACGACCCGGTAAAAAGTGCCCCTCCGCATCAAACAGCCACGAAGTGACGATTACGTGGCTGGCGCCCGCCCGCAGCCAATCAGCCGCATTTTCGAGGCAAATACCGCCTCCAATCTGCAATCCGCCCGAATAAACGGCCAAAGCTCCCCGCGCAGCCGCATCATTCCCAGCGCCTAGCTTGATCACGTGCCCGCCCAGCAGAGCGTCCTTTCGGTAAATATTGGCAAAATACCCGGCCGGGCGATCACTCTCGAAATTGGTCTGCAAGCCGCTCCCATCCTCGCTTAAGCTGCCGCCTACGATTTGTTTTACGCTGCCATTATGCAGGTCGATACAAGGGCGAAATTTCGTCATATACACCACACAAGCGCATTACTTTTTACCTGAAAAGCTAAAAGAACAGCTAAAAATCCAGTCCTCTGAAAATTGATTAGGAAAAAGCTTGAAAACAAAAATTCTACCGGTAGTAATTAGGTTTCAAATCTCATTAAAAAACGCCACTTAGCTATGAAAACTCTGCGAATCCCACTCACAATTCTCTGCGCGCTATTCATCAGCACGCTCTCTGTCCATGCCGCCCAACTCGCCCAACTTGCTAGCGCCAAGGTAATGAGCGTCGAAGGCACTGTAACCAAATACGCCGCTGCAGGCGGTCAAACAAAGCTCGAAGCCGGCGACGTCCTCTCCCGAGGTGACAGCATCAGTGCAACGGCGCTCAGCTCCGCAGAGCTTGTTTTCTCAAACGGTTCTGAAGTTACAGTCGAGGAAAATACCAGTTTAACCATCGCCATGCTCGAGCAAGAATCCTTCGCTAGCGGGCAAAGCTACGAGCAGCTACAAGCCGATCCCAGCAAGTCACAAACGCTCTTGCAACTCAACTACGGTGAACTCGGCTTCCATGTTAAAAAACTGCAGCCCGGTTCTAGCTTTGACATTGAAACCCCTCTTGGCACTGCGGCGATTCGAGGCACTCAAGGCTCGGTCAGACTCTTCTATAATGCTGAACGTAACGAATTCACTTTTTCAGCGACAAACATCGATGGCATCGTAGATATCATCTCACGCTACTCAGGAGGTATCGAATATGGCGCAAATAAGATCGGTGACAAGAGCTTTAATAGTAGCCTGGATGAAGCCAAAGCCTTATCACTCCCTCAACAGCATACAGTTAACATCATCATAAGTCGAGACGACTCCTTCTTCGCGGAATTCTTCAATCGGCTACAACTATTTATTCCGGCTGGTCAGGGTTCAGGGTTGATTCAACTCCCAGATCCTCAAATTACACCGGCCGACCCAGGCGTCATCGTGGTGAGCCCCGAAGATCAGGTGTAGTAGCCGCTAGTAGCCGCAGCCGCAGTAGCCGCAGCAGCCGTCGAATAACTAGCGCGCCCGTCAGAAAGACAGCATAATTTTCAAAAGCCCCGCACTTCGCGACTCACTCGAGTCTTCCGAAGTCCGGGGCTTTTTCATCGATTCACCTCGCGCCACCTCGCACCACTTCCATGCAGTATCTCGCCATCGTCTCGCTGATCTGGGCATTCTCCTTCGGCCTCATTGGTAATGCGCTGTCGGGCGTCGACTCAATCTTCGTCGCCACCGTGCGTCTTGGCATCGCTGGGCTGCTGTTCCTGCCCTTTCTACGCTGGTCGCGCGTGCCTGCCGGCAGCCACTGGAAGCTGATCGGCTGTGGCGCGGCGCAGTTCGGCATCATGTATGTCTGCTACATTAAAGCCTTCCAATTCCTACCCTCACACCTCGTCGCGCTGTTTTCCATCCTCACTCCACTCTACGTAGTGCTGATCCATGATCTGCGACAGCGCCAACTTCACCGTAAATACCTCTACGCAGCCCTACTTTCCATTACTGGTGCCGCCATCATCAAAGCACAATCCGGCTCGGTCGATTCCATCTGGTTCGGCTTCGGGCTGATGCAAATCGCGGGCTTAGCCTTCGGCTTCGGCCAAGTTTACTACCGCGACTGGAAGCGCAGCCACCCACAGACACCCGACCACCAAGTGTTTGCCCTGCTCTATATAGGCGGCTTCTTAGTAGCTGCCGTCGCCGCAGCTTTTTTTACCGATTGGCAACAGATTCAGCTGGATACCCAGCAAATCCAAGTATTAGCTTACCTCGGAGTCGTTGCTTCTGGCTTGGGGTTTTTCCTCTGGAATAAAGGCGCCGCACTCAGTCGCCCTGGCACGCTTGCTGCCTTCAATAATGCAGTCGTGCCACTCGCGATGGCCTGCTCACTTTTTATCTTCGGCGAAATTGCCGATATCGCAGACGGTGCGCTACTACGGCTCGTGCTGGGCAGCATTTGTATCGCCGCAGCCGTCTTTTTGGCAGAGAAAACCCCACGACAAAGCTAGGCGGTGCTTTACAAGCCGCGCAGATACGCCTTTATTGTAGATTCCACTTAATACATAAAACCAACCAACACATACTATCATGGCACTCGCAATAGGCACCAAAGCTCCCGATTTCACTCTAAAGACTAAAAATGCTGAAGGACTCCACGACCTTACGCTCAGCGATAACTTCGGCAAAAAAAAGACCCTCCTCCTCTTTTTCCCACTCGCCTTTACCAGCGTCTGTATGGATGAGATGTGCTCGGTCAACTCAGGGCTCCAAGCCTACAAAGATCTCAACGCAGAGGTTTACGGTATCTCCGTCGATAGCCCCTTCTCACAGGAGAAGATGGCCAGTATCGACAAGCTACAATTCCCGCTGCTCAGCGATTTCAACAAAAAAGTCTCCGCCGCCTACGATGTGCTCTACGCCGACCTGCTCGGCTTCAAAGGCGTGTCCAAACGCTCCGCCTTCGTCATCAACGAAGCAGGTGACATCATTTACAGCGAGTCCTCCGAAGATCCACACGATCTGCCAAACTTCGACGCGATCATAGCCGCGCTCGCGTAAGTCGAATTTGTAATCGCTCCGCCATCGGCGGACAAACAGTCGCCGCTCTTAATTCTTAATTCTCAATTCTCAATTCCTAATTGATCATGAACGATCCGTTTAATGTCCTCACAGAGCTGAATGGCTCCAAGTTTTACAGCCTGCCCGCGCTCGCTGAGCAGTCTGGCATGGGCGGCATCGCTCGTCTGCCCATCAGCATTCGCATCGTGCTCGAATCCGTTCTGCGTAATTGCGATGGCAAGAAAGTCATGGAGGCCGATGTCAAGGCACTCGCCAACTGGAGCGCCACCGAAACGAGCAGTAAGGAGATTCCCTTCGTTGTTTCGCGCGTCGTGCTACAAGACTTCACCGGTGTGCCACTGCTGGTCGACCTCGCCGCCATGCGCGACGCCGTCGCCGCGCTCGGAAAAGACCCCGCCGTGATCGAGCCATTGGTGCCCGTCGACCTCGTAGTCGACCACTCGGTGCAAGTCGACCGCTCCGGCTCGGCTAACGCTTTTTTGGATAACTTAAAGATCGAGTTCAGCCGCAACAAAGAGCGCTACCAGTTTCTCAAGTGGGGTCAACAAGCCTTCGAGACTTTCAGCGTCGTGCCCCCCGCCATCGGCATCGTGCACCAAGTCAATCTTGAGTATCTGGCCAAGGTCGTCTTCGAGAAAGACGGCATTCTCTATCCAGATACACTCGTCGGCACCGATTCGCACACCACCATGATCAATGGCCTCGGCATCGTAGGCTGGGGCGTCGGCGGCATCGAAGCCGAGTCCGGCATGCTCGGGCAGCCCGTTTATTTCCAAACACCCGAAGTCGTCGGCGTTCACCTCAGCGGTGCGCTCCCCGAGGGCACCACTGCTACCGACCTTACGCTCCGTATCACTGAAATGCTGCGCGAGGCGAAAGTGGTCGGTAAGTTCGTCGAGTTCTACGGCGAAGGCGCTGCCAAGCTCAGCCTCGCAGACCGCGCCACTGTCGCCAATATGGCACCCGAATACGGTGCCACGATGGGCTTCTTCCCCGTCGATGAAAAATCGCTCGACTACTTGCGCCTCACCGGCCGCGACGCCGCTCAGATCGAGCGCGTTAAGACCTACTACGAAGCGCAAAACATGTTCGGCATCCCCAAAAAGGGCGATATCGACTACTCCGTAGATCTCGAGCTCGACATCAATACCATCGTGCCCTGCGTCTCCGGCCCTAAGCGCCCGCAAGACCGCATCGCTGTGCCCGCGCTGAAAGAGCGCTTTACAGCCTTACTCGGTATGCCCACAGCTGAAGGGGGCTTCGGTATCGCCCAATCTGATCTCAGCAAAAAAGTGCGCGTCAAAGAGCCCGTCGCAGCCGGTGGCCGCGACGAGCCCACAGGCGGTATCACCGATCTTCGCAACGACGAACGTGCTTCAATGAATGAAGCCGAAATGGTCAGCAACCGCCCCGCGACTCCCGGCGAAGGCCCGCACCACGACCTAGCGGATCTGCCCGAAATCGGCCACGGCCAAGTATTAATCGCCGCCATCACCAGTTGCACCAATACCTCCAACCCTTCGGTGATGATTGCAGCCGGCCTCGTCGCCCGCAAAGCCCGCGAGAAAGGCCTCAAGGTTAACCAACTCGTCAAGACCTCGCTCGGCCCCGGCTCGCGCGTTGTCACCGACTACCTCGAAGCCACCGATCTACAAAAAGACCTCGACGGCCTCGGCTTCCAACTCGTCGGCTACGGTTGCACCACCTGTATCGGCAACTCGGGCCCACTCGACCCCGCCATTGAAGATGTGCTCAAAGATGGCAACGTCATCGGCGCATCCGTGCTCTCCGGCAATCGTAATTTCGAAGCCCGCGTCCACGGCGCACTCAAAGCATCTTTCCTCATGTCGCCTCCGTTAGTGGTAGCCTACGCGCTGGCAGGCACCGTCAATATTGACCTCGCTCACGACATGATCGGCACCGGCAGCGATGGCCAGCCCGTTTACCTGAAAGATATCTGGCCGACCAACGAAGAGATCGAAGCCCTCGTGCTTTCAGGTCTCAAACCAGAGATGTTCCAGAGCAAATACGGTGATCTTAACGCCGCCAACCCCGAGTGGAATGCCATCACCTCCTCCGAAGGCAGCATCTACGGATGGGACGACACCTCGACCTACATCCAAAGCCCGCCCTTCTTCGAAGGCTTCAGTATGACGCCCGGCACCATCACCGATCTCACCGACCTACGCCCACTTGCGATCGCTGGCGATTCCATCACCACCGACCATATTTCCCCCGCCGGGGCGATCAAGGCCGACGGCCCCGCTGGACGCTTTCTCGCCGAGAACGACGTCGAAAAACGTGACTTCAACAGCTTCGGCTCCCGCCGTGGTAATGATCGCATCATGACACGCGGCACCTTTGCCAACGTCCGCTTCAAAAACAAAATGGCCGACGGCAAAGAAGGCGGCTACACCAAGCTGATGCCCGAAGGCATACCAATGGATATCTACGATGCCTGCCAAGAATACAAAAAGCGCGGCACCGGCCTGATCATCATTACAGGCGAAGACTACGGCATGGGCAGCTCGCGCGACTGGGCAGCCAAAGGCACCGCTCTGCTCGGCGTCAAAGCCGTCGTCGCCAAGAGCTTCGAGCGCATCCACCGCAGTAACTTGATCGGCATGGGCGTCCTCCCCTTCCAATTCCCCGAAGGCATGAGCGACGAAAGCCTCGGCCTGACTGGCGAAGAGACTTACTCACTCACCGGCCTCTCGGATCAACTCAAACCTGGCCAGACTGTAGCGATGGAAATCAAGAAACCAGACGGCAGCGCACAAACTGTCGACCTCACCGTGCGCATCGACACCGAAATCGAGGTCGAATACTACCGCCACGGAGGCATCCTCCAATACGTGCTCCGAGACATCCTCTCCGAAGCTTAATCCG
>Ga0222650_1001328_pt1 | contig 12754 bp, 10 predicted proteins | sample AntAcemetagen367_FD_179820 | JGI IMG/M metagenome (GOLD analysis project Ga0222650, IMG submission 179820) | Saline water microbial communities from Ace Lake, Antarctica - #367 | ecosystem: Environmental > Aquatic > Non-marine Saline and Alkaline > Saline | place: Antarctica: Ace Lake...
GGGCGAAGCGGGGGATTAGTAAGGCGTTGAGTGACCCGCAGGATTTATGGGAGAAGAGGACGCTGCCGAGGTATCGGATCTTTCTTTTTGATGAGGGAGTGGAGGTTGAAGATGAGCGGACGTCGAAGAAAGCGAAGAGGCAAGGTGGGGTTTCGAAGGGAGCTCGCCTGAAGGTGCAAGCTGAGGGTGGGGTTTTGAGCGGGCGGGTGGTTTTGCGGAAGCGGATTTCTTCGTTTACGAACGGGGTGGTTTATGGGCGAAGGAAGTTTGTGAGGGAGGTTGCGGAGAGGTATCGGGAAATGATGGGGCAAGAGAAGGTAAGGAAGTCGAAGAAGCTGGGTGAGGGCCGAGGGCGCTTTGTGGTGCAGGAATAGAAAAACGGCCGAGCTGGCAATCGAGTGTTCGGAAGTGAGATGGCTGAGTAGGATCCAAGTGAGCGCGGAGATCTGGCACTTAACCGCGAGAGATCCATCGGCTTCAACTCTCTTAACCGATCTCAACGAAGCCGGGAAATCCACGACAGACTCCACTCGATCCAGTGCCCGTCACCTAAATTCAAGTTTTGACTGGGTAAGCCGTGACACAAGCAGAACTTTGTCTCAGTGACAGACCTCGAGTCTTTGCGTCTTCAATAACTTATGCCATGACAGGCCCTTAGGCCAGGAAGCGCTTGATCGCGCCGGTTTGCGCTAATTTTTTGCGGGTCATATCGGTATCGAGATCGCCGTAATGTGCGACAGGGTTCCCGTAGGCGTTCAGGAGGGTGGTGTACCAATTGCCGAGGGTTTTGTGGCCTTCGGTGGCGTGGGGGGCGAGGCGGAGGTAGCGACCGGCGATGTCGAGTTTGGAGTTCTGACCCGACATCACGATGGTGGGGGCCTCGGTGTCGGGGCCGTGGTGACCGGCGCCGGTTTCGGGCATGTAGATGATGGTGGTGTTGTCAAACATGCTGCCGTTTCCTTCGGGGACGGACTTGAGTTTGGTGACCATCTTTTCGATCTGGGCCATGTGGCTCGCTTTGACGATGTTACGCAGTTTGATGTCCTTGCTGTGACCGAGGCGGTGCAGATCAACTTTTCCGGTGTTGCCGGGCAGGGTGTCGATGGGGGTGTTGAGATCATCGATGGTGTAGGTCACGAGGTTGGTGAGTCCTGAAATGAGGGCGGCGAGCATGACGTCGGTGAAGGCGCCCTGCTTCTCGACGAGGGTGGCATCTTCGCCACCGTTGGCGTGGATTTTGTCAATCGCGGGGAGGTTCTTGGCAATGACCCCGGACAGCGAAAGGACCTTGGAATTGCGGGCTCGGATGGAGGCGAGTGATTCGACGTGACTGCTGATTTTTCCGCGCTCGGAACCGTTGAGCTTGGAGAGTTGCCGGCTCTCCTTTTCACGAAGGTAGTCGAGGAGGTTGTTCTGGGTATTGACGGCCTTGGAATTGGTGACTGATTTGAAGAGTTCGTCGTAAGCGGTCTGCGGATCGGCGTAGCAATAGTTGCGTTGGTGGGCCGCGGGTGCGGAGAAGCCGGAAACGATGCCGGTCCGGTAGCCCACGGTGCCGCCGCCGGCCGCGAGCGAGAGTTCGACATGGCCGAAGGGGGAGGGAAACATTTCGGCGAGTTCGAAGTCGATGGTGCGGCGTTTGATGCCGCTGATGACATTACGACCCGCGCTGTAGGCGCCCATGCATCCGGAGAAGGAGTAGTGGCCGCCACCGGCCATCTTCATCGAGAGCCCTTGCAGGATGGTCATGTTTTCCTTGTGGGCCTCGAGGCATTTCAACCAATCGGGCAGCTCGTGTTTATCGAGGTCGGCTTCAAAGGCTTCCTTCTCTTTGTCCTTACGCTTTTCTTCTTCGGAAAAAGTGGGGAGGGAAAAAGTGCCGGGAACGTTTCCGTTCGACTTCCGGATAAAAATGAAGCGGTGGGGGTGCCCCGTTTCGGTGCTTTGACCGAAGAGGTGGCTGAAGGAAGGAGAGAGGGCAAGTCCACCTGCGCCGAGGCCGGTGGCTTTGAGAAAGTGTCGTCTATTGATCATGGGATTCAAGAGGGGCGGGTTTACGGTAGATGAAGGAATCGGAAGTGAGAAGCGAGATGATGACGGCGTCGAAGCTGCCCTTATTTTTAAGGTAAGCTTGTTCGGCCTCGATGAGGGTTTTGGAGTCCGAGAGATTCTCGTTGCGACCCATGAAGTAGCGGAAGGTGTAGCGGATGATGGATTGGCGGACCTTGGATGATTGGGCGAGGCGTTGGGCGAGGTCGAGGGCGTCGGTGATGTCGCCATCGAGGGCGGGGTCGCCGGTGCCGCGGAGGTGTCCTTTGGCGTTGACGGGAAGAGTTTTGTAAGTCGGTCGACCGTCGATGTGAAGGCCGCGTTCTTTGGGGGCGGGTGCGATGATGTTGTCGGGGTGTTCGAGCCTTTCCTGGAGACGGAAGCGGCCGAAGTCGTCGTAGATTTCGAAAGCGATTCCGAGTGGGTTCATGCGCTCGTGGCATTTCCAGCAGTAGTTCTCGCCGGTCTTTTCCTCGAGTCGCATGCGGAGGGTGCGGTGATGATCTTCGGGGACGACGGCATCGACGGTGATGGGGACATCGGGGATGGTGCCGGCGAGGAGTTTTTCGCGGACCCACTTTCCGCGGCGGACGGGGTCGGTTTCGAGGTTGAGCGAGTGGGCGATGAGCCAAGCCGGGTGGGTGAGGATGCCCCGGCGATGGGGGACCTGAGCGGGTTGGGTGACGGGGTAATCCCAGTGGGTGTGATCGACGTTGAAGAATTTCGCAACATCGACGCCGCGCATTTGTTGGCCGGTGCGGGTGGAGGCGTTTCCTTTGTGCGAGTAGTGCTGGGGAAAGGAGTTGTAAGGTGCGGCGGCTTTTTGTCCCTTGCCGAGGCGGAAGGCGAAGCTGGTCATCGTGCTCTTAAACGAGCGGACCCAGCCTTTGCGTCGTTTTTCATCCTTCATGAAATTCCGGAAGACGGTGCCGCGCATTTTCATTTTGTTGATGAAGGGCCAGTGTTCGTAGAGTTCTTCTTCGGTGAAGTTCTCCCAGTCGTATTTTTTAAAGTAGTCGTAGATCGTTTTGATGCGATCGGCGGAGGCCTTCATGTCGGCATTGTTGCCGGTGTGATAGGTGTAGAATTTTTCGGTCGAGAGAAGTTCCTCGAAGACCATGGTGTCGTTTTGGAGGATGTGATCGACGAGCATGTCGGCTTCATCGATGAGGCGGCCCCGGGCGTCGAGGTAGTTGGCATGGTTACCAAAGCGGGGCGCGTCTTTGAAGATGTTGAAAGCGGCGGGGTAGCCGAAGAATTCGCGGAAGAAGCGGAGCTTGCGGATGGGAGTGTTGGTGAGGCTTGAGTTGAAGCCGTCTTTTTGGACTCGTTCTTGGATGATGTAGAACTGGTCGCGTCGGGCGAGCATGCGCTTGACCTCACGGCGATAGTCCTCGCGGGTTTCGAGTCGGCCTTCGCGGGCGGCGGCGGTGAGTTCGGGATCGGGGCTGTTGTCGGTGAGAGCAAAGGCGAGGGCGTAGCTGGCATCGCGCGCGGACATCATGCGGCGTCCGTCTTGATCGGCCGGGCCTTGGCCGAATTCGTAGCGATAGACGAGTTCGGAACTGAGGATGAGAGTCTCAACGAGCTTGGCGATGCCGGACTGGAGGTCGAGATTTGCGATGTAGTCCTGGGTCAGGGCGAGTTCGTCGCGGGACTCGGTCGCGGTCGGTTTGCGCTCCAGGATTTTGAGGTAAAGTTCTTCGATCAGATTGCCGAGGGCTTCGGCGTTTCCGGAGTCGGACTTTTCGCGTTCGGCTAGGAAGGACTGTTCCCAGTCGGCCATGCATTTTGCGATCACTTGGAGGTAGGTGTCCCCTTTCTTACGGTGTTTTTTGAGGGCGGCTTTGACCGTCGCCATTTCGGGTTCGGGGAGTGGCCGGAAGGCAGGGCGGGTGACGTTTCGTTTTTGGACATCCTTACGGATGAGATCCATGTCCCAGTGTTTGGAAATGATCATCATGAGGGTGACGCGACTCTGGATTCGCTTCGGGTTGATCCCGTGCTCAAACCAATCCTTTTCGGTTTTCTCGACAACCTCTTGGTAGCTCACGCCATCTTGCGAATATTCGTTAAGGCCGCGGTAGATGGCCTTGATGTCCTCGGCGTCGTAGCGTCCGTGGATGAGTTCGAGATTGTCCTGAAGTTTGGCCGCTTGTCCTTTCTTATCGAGGAGCACTTCGATTTTATCGATCTGGGCGCGGGTGAAGGTGGGAAGGAGGTCCTGGTGTTGTTTTTTGAAAAGATCCTGAAGGAGAGCCGGGATGTGATCTTCGAGAAAGCTTTCGCGTGAGCGGAGAGTTTCGCGCTGGCTGAGTTCCATTTCCATAATGCGATGCATCGCGGGATAATGGGCCTTCATGATGGTTTCCGAAGTGATGTGCCCGGCGATTTTGCGGGCGTTGGAAATCATGGTGAGGAGGTGCCCTCCGGTGAGCGCGGTATTGTCGTAGTATCGTACGCCAATCTTGGCGGGAAGGAGGAAGGGGTTGGTGATGCTTTGCCGGAGGCTGGAGCCACCGAAGCGGGTCCCGAGGTTGACGCCATTATCGCCGATGACGGTTTGGCGTGTGCCGTCGATGGTGCGCACGCCCTCGTGGTTGACGAGCTTGTTGATCTTGTCGTTAAAAATGAACTCGCTGATGAGCCAGCGGCGGTCATGGGTGAAAGCGGGGAGTTTGGCGTATTCGCCGGAGAAGAGCTTTTGGTGATCGATATAGTTGCCGTATTCCGAGCGCTTGAGCTTTTCCTCAAGTCGAGAGGCCTTGTGTTTTTTGAGCTCCGAGCCGGCCCATTTTAGAATGGCGGCGCGTTCGTTTTCGGTCGGTTGGCGCTTCTTTTTCTTGGGCGGCATTTCTTGGAAAAAGACCTGCTCTTGTAACTTGTTGAGGAGGTTGAGCCGGGCTTCCAGAGTCTGGCTGCCGAGCTGGTCGAGGCGGAGGTCTCCCTTTTGGGTGTCTTCGTCGTGGCAGTCGTAGCAATAGTTGTCGAGCAGGTCCGTGACCTTGGCGGGAATGGTTATCGGACTCGCCGAGGCCATGGCAATGAGCGAGCAGGTTGTGAGGAAAAGGGGGAGCAATTTCATGTCAGAGAAAATTTTACGATCTTAGGAAGAGGAGCCATTTGGGTCACCAGTCGGGTTCGTTCTGGGTTTTGGAACCGCCGCTTTCGATAAGGAGATACGAGTTCCCTCCTGCCTATCCTATCGTCATTTTCGGGGCTTCGTGAATGTTGAGTTCCATGGAAGAGCGACCGTCTGAGAGTTGTCTTTCCTTGCCGGTGATTTCGGTTCGTTCAATCGGTTGAGGCGAGGAGTCAGAAGTTCGGTCTCTCAGTCCCCAAAGTCCCTGATTCAGCTCCATGCGTCGAGAGTTCATTCTCGTGTTTTTAAGGGAATAAATCGTGTTTTTACGGCGAATAGTAGGAGGCTGTCGGCTGGTCGTATTACGACGGACTGGAGCGGAACTCAAAAGAAGACAACCCCGCCTGATCTCGTTTCTGTCTTGAGTATGAATGATGTCGATGTATGATGACGTTTATGAGAACGGTTATCGACGTGCCCGATGAAATTATTCAGTCCCTTGATCAGGTAGGGGGTGCGGAAAAGCGCTCCCGGGCGTCCTTGATCCGCGAGGCGATTGCGGAATATCTCAGGATGAAGGCGATTCCACCGGCAGAGGCGGCCTTTGGTCTTTGGAAGGAGACCCCGAGAGATGGAGTCCAGTATCAGAATGATCTTCGGGGAGAGTGGGAGAACCGATGAAGGCAGTTTTCGATACCAACATCCTCATTGACTACCTCAATGGGGTTGAAGCCGCGCGGAAGGAAATCGCGCTTTACCAACTCAGAAAAATCAGTGTGATCACCTTCATCGAAGTGATGGTTGGAGCAAAAGACTCAGAGGAAGAGAAGGCAATTCGGGGTTTTTTGGCCTCTTTCGAGGTGGTTGAGTTGTCCGCGGAGATCGCACAGGAGACCATTGTCCTGCGGAAGGAATTGCGACTCAAGATTCCAGATGCGATTGTTTATGCGACAGCGCGCGCGGAAGGATGCCTTTTAGTTTCTCGAAACACCAAAGATCTGAAATCTGAGTGGCCGGATATCAGAGTCCCATACCAGATTTAAGAGGGAACCGGCGGAGGGGAATGATGACACCACGAAAGGAAGGGGGCATCGAGTGGATCAATTGTGAATCGACCTGCTTGGCTCGCCCCTGGAACTTCCGCGCAGAAACCCAGGGCGGCGGTCGTGCCTCCCTCTACCCCGGGCTTGCGATAGGAGGCCTCGTTGAGGCGGAGAGCATATCCTTCCTTTCACGAGCGATTCCTTTACCTCGAGAGGACGAGCCACTTGGGCTTCCAGCCCGGTTTGTTGCGGGTGCTGAAGCCTCCGGTTTCGATGAAGAGGTAGTCGCGCGCTCCGACTTTCTCTACCGTCATTTTAAGGGCTTGGTATTTGTCGAGGTCCATGAGGGTGTTGCCGGACCAAACTCAAGAGGAATGGTCGCTTGCTCCATTTTCTTCAAAGGTGATGCGGGTAAAGAGTGGTCGACGAGCTTTCGGATTCTTTTTCGCAGCTGGGTCAAAGTCGGTGATTTCGGCGACTTCGGTGAGGAGGTTCCAGGTTCCCTTGATCGCCGGATTTGCGTCGAATTTCCCATCCCAGCGGAACTTGTCTTCGTCGGGTAGGAGTTCGTGATTTTCGGGATCTTGTTTGGCCTGCCACCCGGACGAGAGCATGGGGACAACCGAGGCTGATTTGAGAACGAGATCATGACCCATGGGCGGAAGCTTTTGCTCTTCGAAATGGATGCTGATCTTTCCCATGGGAAGTTTGGAGGTCGGCTTGGCTTTGTATTTGTCGTTGTAGCGGATGAAGGTTTTCAGGGCGATGGTGACGTCGCCGCCCTTGAACTCGTCGATAAACTCCTTCGTGAGGTAGGCTCCCTTTGGCAGCCCGCCCGATCCCCGACCGTTGCCTTGCTTGGCTTCGATCAGGGCTTTGCCGTTAAGGTAAATGATATGCCCTCCACCGGCTCCGACGTGGTTGCCATCATTGACCATGAGGCGGTAGCGGTGGCCCTCTTTGAGGGCGGGGAATTTGAAGGTGCCACGCATGAGGAGGACTTCCTTTTCCCAGAGAGTGTTCACCGGAGTTGCGCCAAAGCAGGCGGGGCCGACGCAGCTGTGGTCGCACTTCGTGATCGGGCGGTCGGGCAACTTGCCATCATAATTTCCAAAAGGACTTTTACCTTCCTTCCAATCGGACTTGGCGGGTTGGAAATCGGTGGCGAACCAGTTCGCCATTCCTTTCGGCAGGGTCACTTCGCGGTAGCGCGTGATCAATTGATCAAAGGGAACTTGCTCGGCGGGAATCGGGTCGAAGGAATGGTAGGACCATTTGGAATTACGGAGGTCGGCGAACATCGTCCAGCCGAACTCTTGATAGCCCGCACGATCGTAGAGTGCGGCGAGGCCATCGATGGCATCCCGCGATCCTCCGGGGCGCTCTGACTGGGTCTCGGCAGCGGCGAGCTTGCCAAGCTTGACGCGATTTTTTCCAACAAACTCAGGGACCAATTCGTCCATGATGATGGGCTTGATGGCCTTCTTCAGCTTGGGGCCAAACTTGCTGGCATCGGCGGCGAGGAAGAATTCCTTGTAGGGGAGGATTTCGTTGGGCTGCCGCTGCTTCGCAATTTCGTAAAGGGCATCGAGGCCTCCGGGGACATCGGCCAAGGAGGCCGCGATTGCTTCGAGGTGGAACTCGTAGGTGGGCTTGAGATTCTGACCACTTACCGAGGTTTTTTTCCCCGCGTAGCCGGTGAAGGTCTCCTTCAAGGTCTCGGCCGCGAGTTGGTGGACCGCAGGGCTCGCGGATTTGATTTGAGCGCGGATCGCCGGGGCGAAACCAAGCGTCACCGAGACCCGTTGATTGGTCCGGATCAATTCGCCCATCGCAGGGAGGATTTTTTGGTAGGAGCGTTCATCGGCCGCCACTGGAGTGAGTGCGGTGAGGGCGGCGTTACGAAGCCAGGCTTCTTCGTGTTTGAGATAGGGGATGAGGAGATCGACGAGCGGCACGATTACGTCTGGGGAAGCCAGACCGATCAGTTGCAAGGCGGCGTCTTTGATCGTCCACGATTCCTTGGGGTCTTTGACTGCTTTCACCGAGAGTTCAAAAACTTCCGGGGTGAGCTTTTTCGTTTTGACGTGGGCTCGTAAGATCGCTTCGCGGACCCGTGGATCATGGGACTGAAGAAATTCCGTGACGAGCTTCGGGCGAACCTCGCCGCCGGGTTTGGTCCACCCGATGTAGCCGCTATTGACGCCGAGAGCCTTCATCGCGGCGGTGAAGCGGATGCTGTAATCCTGATGGTGCAGGGAGCGCCGGATTTCGTCGTCGCTTGGTTGCTCGGTGCCATGGAAACGACGGAGGAAAGGCATGCTCGAATCATGGGCGAGAGTTCCTTGTCGTATCCGGCGCCGCCGAGGATGCCGAAGGAACCATCAAAGCGGCGCGAGAGGTCGTAGTGCCACTGCCGGTTGTCCATGAAGTCGCGGTATTGCGCGGGCTTCTTTTCGTAGAGTAATCCCATCGCGGCACTGCGCCAGATTTCGCCAATCCCGCCTCCGGTATGGCCATGGAGCATGAAGGTCGTGCTATAAAAACTCTGCATCGCGCAAAGGTCGCGGGCCTTGGCGTAGAGCGAGTTTTCGCCATCGGGAGTGAGCGCAGCGGCGGCCGCCATGGCGAAGGCCAGCTTGCCGTTCTTGCCATTGTCGACAAAGCCGATTTCAGGTCGGTCGTCGCCATAGGGATTACTGCCTCGTCCGGCGTAGCGATAGAAGTGTCTCAGGGCACCGTGAAGGGTGTGGTCGGGAACATCCGCGCCGCATTCTTTGGCGAGGAGGAGAAAGGTCACGACGTGGGTGCCGGAGGCATTGAGATGGCCGCTGCCATAACCGGTGAGGGCGGAACCGCGACCGGCCCAAGCATCGTTGTGTTGCGTTTTCGCCGCGCTATCGACCCACTTCTGGATGTTTGCGAGGATCTCCGGATCCCCGGTGCGGAGGTAGCACTCGGTGAGTGGAATTCCGCTATAGCCGAGATACCAGGGGTAGGAATGGGCGGGAGCCTTGTGTGCCCAGTTGCGGACAATTTCGAGATCCTTGTCCTCGCCCGTGGAGAGGAGGAAAAGCATACCAATCCCGCCCAGGCCTTCGGTTGATTTGGGTTGGGAAAGATAGTCAGCGACTTGGCGCACGATCTGGTCCGACTTGGGGCAGTTCAGAGGCCACGTCTTGCTGTAGGCTCCGAGGACGGGAACCGTGACCGTCACTGCTTCAGCCTCACCTTTGATCGCGAATTTTATCAGACCGTCCGCGGCTTCCGCGGCTGCGAGAATGTTTCCCAACTGAATGCGCGGATCGATATCGGCCAAGGTCTCACCATTGATGGTCTCGATGATTTGCCCCTTCTTGAGCTTCCCGGTGGCAGCAGCAGGGGAGCCTTCCTCGACATTCTTGATCTGCATCGTGAAGGCCGGCTGCCGCAACTCGATACCGATCCCAACCGGGCCAAAGCGAGCGATCGTCTGCAGCGATTTTGTTTCGCTCGGTCTGGTTGAAAAGAGGCCGTTTGTTTTTTTGTAGAAAGTCTCTCCGGCAGCTGTCGTCAGCGCTCCGGCAAAAGCCAGAACATAGACAAGAGAATGTCTGATCAGGATTGAAGTTGCGTCTCTCATAATTCGGCCACCACCGTCCTCGATTTCTCGAGACCCGTCGAGCGGACACTCTCGTGCATATGAGAAATAGAAAGGTGCATTTGCGTTATCTGGGTCCGCAAGCAATCCGCACCCACCCCCAATTGCGTGAGGCACAGCCCTAATTTTCACGCACAAATCGTTTGGTCAAATTCGAGTTTCTCACCAACGCGGCTGTCCCATAGAGCGATCAGGTAAGTCGATTCTCGTGCTGCAGGGCGCAGGAATTAATCTTTTTTTTGGACGGAAATCTGGTGTGCTTTTTAGAGGATGAAACTCGGAATAATTTTATTTTGAGTGGTTGGGCTTTGGGAATGGGACTGATGAAGGTTCTTTCTGAGAAGACAGACTCGCAGGTGAAAGCTCCTCTCGAGGCGACACCCTCGACGAGAGTGGAGTCAGCGAAAAAAAAGAAGGTGGAAAGATCGGAACGAGGACGGCCAAGGCAGAAGGGGAATCGTTAAAGGGCCACCGCGATCAGGCCCGTAACCCTTTTGATGATGCGACCAAGCCCGAAGAAGCGATGGCGTCTTTCTTGAGGGAATGATTGGAGGATTCCTGAAAGATTGTTCTGGGGCTTTACTTGAGGAAGTGCCCGAAGAAGCGGGCGAGGGGAAGAAGTCCGCCTTGTTTTTCGACTTCGCGACCGATCTCTCGTGTCGTGGCATAGGCGGAATTGAAGGGATGGTTGACCGATGGATTGGAGATTGGGAAGAGGTGGCCGGCGATGGCAGGGGGTTTTAGAGCCAGCGGGAGGAGCCATTGGTCATCGTTGCGCTGAATCACTTCGCGGTGAAGGGGAGATCGGATTTCCTTCAGGGCAAGAAATTGCTGGATGCGCAAATCATCGAGATTTTCCATGGCTTGGGCGAGTTTTTCACGGATCGTTGATTCCTGACCATACTTCAAGAGCCTGGTGAAGAATGGTCCAAGAGAAGGGATGACCTGAGTTGATGGGAAGATCGTTTTGGGGTTCTCGAGGAGGCCTTGGGAGAGGACCACGAAAAATTTGACCTTCGCTAGGCGCTTGTCGCGATCTTGCTTTTCTTGTTGGAGTTCTGCGACTGGCGCGGCGGTGAGTGTCTCGCCTGGGGATAGGGGGCCAAGACCAAGAGGTGTTCTTGGGCGGCTTGAACTTTTGATTCAGGGGTTTTGTAGGATATGATTTCCCGTAAGGGAGATTTCCCCTGTGTCATAAGTTCTCCCCGAGCCACGGTGGTGAGGGCCGAGTTTGGGTCTCTTGTTAGAGGTGCAAAGGTCCGTCGCGCTGTTCCCAAGCCTCATTTTTCTACCCAGATTTGAAAGGATTCCAGAGATTTTGGCTTGATCGCTGCTGCTTTTACACCTCAACTAATGACCTCTGATCGGTAGACTCCGTGACCTCGGGAGTGAATTTCTGACAATCAAACTCTGCTCTAATACCCATGAAAAAGCCCTTTCCCACTTCAATTCAGTTCAACTTGGTTTCAACCGCCCTTTCAACCTCGGCGCTCTCGCTGACTCTGTTTAGCTGCGCTCCGGTTAACTACCCTCCGACCACGAACCCGGGGGGTCCAAGGACGCCGCAAACTCCGAATCAGCCAGCAAATCCCGTAGTCCCCGCACACACCAATGCTCAGGCCTATGACAAATACTTTGGGGTAGGATACAACTACATCGACGCTAAGGTCTTGGCGAACTTCTGGGGAGAATCTTCCCCTTCGGCCGCGAAACTTCGCTTGGGTCACAAGATGCTGATCTCTGGACCGCGGGAAGGAGCAGCCTACCTTGGAGACGCCAGACGAGGCGTCCTCAGCAGACCCGTGGACCAGTGGCCGGTCTGGTACGATGATGGCGGATACTCATATAGCGACGCCGAGAAACTTGGCCGCTATTGGGGTGGTGGCACTTACCAAGCGAAGACCAAGATGTCCCGCCATCTCATTCAAGGACAGGACCAATGGAATCGGACTGCTCTCGCCGCCGCCCGATAGACCCAACTCAGGTATCTATTGCATGCCCGACCCAGGCAATCGTGCCCTTGCTTCCATTGGGAAGCTCGGTGTCGAAATCGAATTAATCGCTCCCGTCGGTAAGAGCCGGGAAGATCTCGCCATCGCCATTGCCAAGAATTTCGGAGGCAGCGTTCGTCGATTTTTTCATCCCCAAGGCGAGCCGAGTAAGGTTCCTAATACTCCTATTTTTGAAAACCTGACGCTGGGATTTCTGGTCGAAGATGAGGCCGGAACGATCCTTGCCCAGTGTGTTGATGACCTCACCCTCCAAAGTGATCTCGTCCCTGAGACTCCACCCAAACCCGGGTGGTATCGCATTGTTTCCGACGACGCCCGCTTCCTGCGGCTCGCGATGCGGCATGCGGATGCCCGCGATCCACTGGAGACGGTTCTTGACCCGCTCGCGGCTCTCTTTGGCGCGACGCCCGATGCCGGGGAAGCCGGCATGAGGCGTGTCGCGGACGAAACTGGATCCCCGATCGTTTTGGGCGCGGCCCTTCCCGGCGAACGCGAACGGCCGTGTGAACTCGTGACCAGCCCGATTTGCGACAACCATCTCGAATCTCTCGAAGCCTTGCTCAAGCCGGCTCGGGAACTGGGATTCACGATTCCGGCTGAAGGTGCCATTCATCTCCACTTCGATGCCGAACCGCTGTGCTCGGCCTCAACCTTTGCCAATCTAGTGCGAATCCTCGGGGTTCATTCCGACGCGATTAAGGAACGCTTTCAGACCAATCCCCGATGCACCCGCCTTGGTCGCTGGCCCATTGAAATTTTTGATGTCATTACTTCAAAAGGGTTTCCCCAGCTCAGTTGGGAGTAAGCGTCATAAAATTGGGCACCTACCGCGCGGCGGCTTGATCCGCTAAAACGCAGGTCATGTCCACGACATCATCAAACCCACCGCCCGTGCGCTGCTCGGAAGTCCGCTTCGCTGAAGTTGACT
>Ga0222650_1001334_pt1 | contig 12715 bp, 19 predicted proteins | sample AntAcemetagen367_FD_179820 | JGI IMG/M metagenome (GOLD analysis project Ga0222650, IMG submission 179820) | Saline water microbial communities from Ace Lake, Antarctica - #367 | ecosystem: Environmental > Aquatic > Non-marine Saline and Alkaline > Saline | place: Antarctica: Ace Lake...
CCGTGCAGATACTGACCGATGCGGGTGCGGACATCAACCATGCATCGCATAGCGGTTGGACACCGATGTCACTGACCAGGAAGAAGGGGATTAGGGCTTAGATTTAGTTATTAATACATACGCAGGTACGGAACCATTTGGTGGTTTCTTACAGAATATCTTACACTTACAACAATCCCTTACAGACACGAGTTGCTTTTTAGTCGCGTAACATCGTGTCGGTAACATAATATCTTTGGAGAGGTGTCGAACTATCTGGTCTATGAGTATCATCCTACTTACTTTATGAGAATATTTTTAACTCATTTATCTTCTTTTATCAAAATCGCTATGACACGCTACACACATGGTCGCAACGGGATACTTCCCATGCAATTCTATAAACTTCCGTAAAATTCTCGATGATTCGTATAATCCATATTCCCCTCGTGATATATGTATCGCATCTCTCAAAATATCTAATCTATCGCGAATTGTGTGAGCACGCTGTAACTTACTACATGAATTGCACACCTTGCACATACGTTCAGTTCTAAAAAAGTAATACACAACGTTCCGAGCATGTGCTTCTAAATTTATGACTATATTTGCAGTTGGTGTATCTTCAAGGTAACGTACACCGTTTATTTCATTTAGGATTTGAATTTTACATTTTGGAAGTTTAGCTATTATATAAGATTCTAATCTTTTACGAATCGTGAGAAAATTTCGTGATTTGAGAGCAGTGTCTTCGTACTTTAATGTTTCAAACTTTTCATCATTTACGTACAGAATATCTTCAAAGAGTTCACAAAGATCATCGATTTGATTTGTGGTATCGTCCTCACAATCGTCAATTCTTTTAAATTGTTCACTTTTTGAATATTTATCACCTGTTTTCAAAAATCGCAATACCTCAATTCTTGAGCGAAACCGTTCATTTTCAGGAGAGAAGTAATACGTATCAGTGTTTCCACACGATTTCCCAGTTGTACGTGTAGTTTCTATAGTGTACCATCCGGTTAATTTGCTGTCAACCCCATTCGTTTTTAAGAATGATACCAGGTTTTCCATTATTCATAATTTTTTATGTATCTTATTTTACTTAGGTTCGTAAAATCACTTACTGATCATTAGATTTAAAATTGTAAATTAATACTAATGCTCAGTATTCCGATTGCGTTTTTTGGGTTGACGTCTTTGTATTGGATTTGTGTATGTGCAAACGCACGTGATGACGTTGATACTCTCATTCCGGGATGAATATGTTAAAGAGTGTGTACAAATACCCTTTAAATGAGTGAAGACACAGAACCATGTAAAAATTTTGAATTTTGTGATGGAATGCAACCCCCTCAATGGTGCGGTGAAGGTGGTCACTCAATTTGTTATCTTGATAGTGGAGGTGATCCCGATTTATGTATGAATTGTGCTGTGATGTTTCGAAAAGAATTGGTATTCAAAGACGATGTTGAATGCCCAATTTGCTTTGAAACAAAGAAAGGAATAACACAACCAAACTGTGAGCATGCGATTTGTATCGAGTGTTTTCGCGATTGTTATTACGGTAAATATGATGAACCAGATTTCCCCTATTCGAAAGATATTGAAGAAGAATACGATGAATATGATGATTTGTATAATGCACCTAAATCATTTCTCGATAAATATCCGTTAATTCGCGAATACGAAGAGGAATGTAATAGAAGATATGATAGACAGGATGAGATGATATCAGTAAATAGTAGATGTCCTCTATGTAGAAGTTAATCATCGTAAATCCTTATCCGCCGTGTAGTACGTCTTCCCCTTAGTGGCGAAACTATGGACCCTAGCATACCCCCACGCTTGTGGAGAGGCTCCCGGACGATGCCCGGTTCTCCACGCAGCGAGTCCCCTGTTGAACACAGTCTTCACAGTCCTCAGAGGAATCTTAGTAGCCTTAGCAATTTCAGGGAGGGATTTAGCTCCCGGATACATCTTCCTAAATTTCTGGGTGTAGGAGGAAGTCTTTGTCTTCTGTCCCTTATCAGTTCGGAACTTGGTGTAGTCCCTCTTGAGCATTTTCTTATAACGTGTCTCAACCCCCTTGAGAGTCTCAAGCCCCCTGAAATATTTGAGGGGTGCGTAGATCTTACCCTGTATTTTACGCAACTCCTCAACCTTCTTGGTGATGGCTGCATCGCTGAGAGGCATCTTACTTATTCTTTATATTTTATTATTTCATGCCAATCGTCATACATGAGTATACCGTGAACAACCCCACCGATCAAAAGTCCTTTGAGTATCGAATTATTTACAAATGGAAGTACAAGTAAACTAATCAACCAGTGATGTAAATGAATTGTATAATTATAAACTTGTAATTGGTTGAATTTATAGCCACAATCAGGTTGACATTGTTGATGGTATAACACGAATGACACAATTGCACTCAAAATTACAGACAATAGCATCTTATATTTACCTGATATAATTTTTAATTCGTATTATATAGAATAACAATAATAAGAACAATAGGATACTCACGTAGTCAAATGTGAGTTTGAGACGGTCAAACCCAGGTTGTACTTGTGTATCCAACTTCAAAGGTTTAAATAGAATATCGGCTATGAATGATACATAACCCCAGCCCTCTTTTTTATTTTCCGTATCCTCAAATAATTGATATGCGAGTGGATACGTGTACGTATACTTGGACCAAGTTCTATTATGTTCCAGGTCTGCGTGACCTAACAAAAAATTGCGCGTCGAAGCAGCTTTCATATACGTTTTATTGTAAATTACAGCATGAGCGCATGTGGTGTATAACAAGCGCTGGTTCTTATTGTGAAGAAGAATATCAATAGGTGAGATTAACGAAAATGTCGTACCCAAATTATATATTTCTGGGTCGCGTTTTTTTAAAAATGTACGCAGGTCATTCACGACGACGGGATCTCTGATACGTTCGTCAAATTGACAATCGTCTTCAAGTACGATAATTCTGGAATATCCTTGATTGAGTGCATGCTTAAACACATTTTTTAAAGCATCCTCGAGGTCGTAGTTTGGTTTATTGACTCTCAGATTCTTCTCACACTTTTTGTATCCTTTGTTGTACTGAATCACAACTTTTGTTGTAATTTTAGCATCTTCGATTTGTCGTATGATTTGTTTTTCTCTTTCTGAATTTTCCATGAGTAAAACGTAAGTACATTCTATCACGCCATCGTAATTGCCTCCGTCGATTGTATACGATTTTGTATAATAACAATCGCTCATACTGTATCTATAGAAAATTTTTAGACCATACTTCCCATCTATTTAAATATAAACACGCGAGACACAGTGCTAGAATCTTAGGATCTTTTCTGTATATATATGCGACATACATAAAGCTCGCAGTCATCATCGTATGCTGGAATTTTTTTTGTGTATATATGGGAACACCTAGTTTGTCACGTATCGCGTCGTATACAAAAGTGTCGTCATTACTGTTTTTATCTTCAGAAACCCTGTTTTCGAGAACGGATAATATACATTTATTATCGAAAATAACCCAATGTAGACTCACAAGCGCGCATGCGAGTGGATACATGTAATATAGTTTCTTCGGTAACACGAATAAACCGAATGTCTGGAATCCGATGATCCACACCGCGTGAATGATCATCAAAATAAATAGAATTATATTCATATACAGTATATGAGGATTTTAATTAATCGAAGTGTTGAAAATGTATGTACAATCGAAACTATATCTGAGTGGAAATATGCAATCGAGCAGATTAAATCTCGTGTTGTGTTGTTCATTGATACGAATATTAAGCGACTATATGGGCTCCCGGTAATTGATGGAATTGTATTCGAGGTCGAAGCCAAAGATGAATACAAGAACCTTACATATTATTCAAAATTTATAGATGAGATGGGAAAAAATAAAATGGATACACACACAGTCGTCGTGTCCGTTGGTGGTGGTTCTGTAAGTAATTTGGCTGGGTTTATCGCGGGTACGTATAAGAGAGGTGTGGAATTTGTAAGTTTTCCGACAACATTGCTCGCCATGACGGATGCGTGTATATCTTATAAACAGGCACTAAATACAAAATGTGGAAAAAATCAAATTGGGTGCTACAAAGTACCGTCGAATATTTATATTTACTATGACTTTTTGAAAACCTTAGACGAACGGTTTATATGGGATGGGTACGCGGAAATTATTAAACACGCGGTGTGTGAAAACTTTACACTCTCGAATGATGATATGTTTTCCAATGTGATGAAAACGATTGAAGCTAAAATCGAACACGTGCGAAGTGATCCATGGGAACAACACCCGATTCTCATGTACGGTCATCAGTATGCACACGCACTAGAATACGTATCAAAAGATGAATATTATCACGGGGAAGCTGTAAACGTGGGGATGATAGGTGCCTCTCACGTTGGGCACGTTTTGGGTATTCACGATGATACACTTATCAAACTACATAAACAATATTCGGATACGTTTCATCTACCCAAAATGTTCCGATGTGGTAATATATTCACCTTGAGTGAAATGTTTGAATTTATGTATAATGATAAGAGTGTTAAAAATAACCAAATTCATTTTTCATTTGGTGAAAACCTAGTGGATGATACAATTGGAGTCGAAACCGATGCATTATGTTACGGGTTAAACAATACATGTATTGATCACATGATATTTCCAAATAGAACTGAAATGCATAAAATTGCGTATGGAACATGCAGTGTAAATGAAAATGACGTGTATAATGCTATCAAACGTGGATACAGAACTATCGACTGTGCACACTTCTACGGAAATGAAGCCATGATCGGTAACGAAATTAAACGGTGTATCGACGAAGGAGTGTGTACAAGGAAAGATTTATTTATCATTGGGAAATTATGGAATGATCAACATGATAATGTGGAAAGTGCGTGTCAAACAAGTATAGATACACTTCAGATTGGATATTTAGATATGTATCTCGTACACTGGCCGGTCGTGTATAAGGATGGAAATCGATACGACGCAGATGTTCTCACTGTATTCACGAAAATGAAGGAACTGGAAGGAACTTTATGTATAAATGTAGGTGTTTCCAATTTTAAAATCGAACACCTTGAAAAAATAAAACATTTAAAACCGGCGATGAATCAGATTGAATTCCATCCACATTTCCAACAAAAGGAATTATATGAGTACTGTAACAAAAATATGATCAATGTCATGGCGTATAGTCCGATGTGTAAAGAGGCACTATCCGATCACCATATTACCACGATCGCAAAAGAGCGAAATTGTACACCGAGTATGGTTGTATTGAGTTGGGTTTTAAATGCAGGTGCGGCGGTCGCTGTTAAATCTGTCAGTCACATGGAAGAAAATTTAAATTCAAACTTCATACTGTCCGCGCAGGAGTTTGATTCGATTGAAGATAAAAATATACGTGTAATCCAGGAACGATGAATAAAGTTTTACTTTTATCTTTATTGGGTTTGATTTTTTACATGTTAGATAAGTATCACTATCCATGTAAAAAGGAAGTACCCCTAAAGCATAACATCTTACACTATCTTCACAATATCACAACTGTTTTAATTTATCTCGGTCCATTTATATTCAAAGATACACGTATTTTGTCGATTCTTTTATTTAGTGCTATCGGTTTGATTATACAGGGGATAGTTAATCCCAATAAAGAGCAAGGATGTTTTCTTATGCCCATATACAATAAAGAATGTGGTTTAGATGAGAACAGACAATTGTATGATATATTTTCGGTTTTTCAAATTAAACAGAGGTTGTCGACAGACGATTATAATATTATTTATTATGTCGTGCATACATTGTTAGCCATATACACGATATCAAAGTTAAAATAATGTTGTCTTACTTTTTCCTGATATTTATATTTGTCATTACCGCGTTTCCGTTGTTGTTACGGTTGAATAATTTCACGTTTTCCAACTGTCGTGATATTTCATTTACTTTGTTCATCTGTATATAATTTTTGGTCAGATTGTCTACCAGCTGTGAGAGTTTCAACTTATGCTCAGGAGTCTTCGTTCTCTTCCAAGCTCGTTGAATTTTAATCGCAGCATCGCGGTTACGGTTGGTAGCTAGACTAGATAGGTTAACTAACTGATCAATTTTATTTTTTATTTTTTTATCAAGTTCTCTACGTTTACTTATAGAATTAAAGAAAGTCTTTACAGGGGGCATCTTACCTTTTCCTGAGATATTTTTACCGCGGTGTTTGTATCGGGAATAAAGCCTTGTGTGAATCATCCATATAAAAAATACACCATTATTTTAATAAGTCAGGATGGGTCTCTCAATTATCATGGGGAACATGTTTTCAGGTAAGACCTCAGAACTTATTCGAAGGTTGAAACGACTCAAAATTTTAGGGAAGCGGATTGTGGTTGTAAATTCTGCGAAAGATACGAGATCTCCTGATGAAGTTCTCAAGACCCACGATAACGTAAAGTTTGGTTGTTACAAAGTATTTAACTTGTATGAACTCACGGGAAAGTGTGACTTTGAGGATTCTGATATTGTAGCTATCGATGAAGCGCAGTTTTATCCCGATCTTAAAAGGTTTATCGTGACATGTCTAGATATGGGGAAGGATGTTATCATCGCAGGTCTCGATGGTGATGCGTTTCAGAGGAAATGGGGAGAACTTCTAGAGTGTATCCCAATTGCCAGTGAAGTTACAAAGTTGTCAGCATTGTGTATGTACTGTAGACATGAGACCCCGGGTCCATTCACAAAGCGCATAGTGAAAAACACAGAACTCGAACTCATCGGTGGGAGTGATATGTATGTCGCAGTCTGTCAAAAACATCTATGAACATCTAAGATGAGTACGACTCGTCGTCCTTCACCTGTTTTTATAAGTTCATGGTACCTCGAATGATCAAATAGAAACTCTTCACCATCTTCGTGTATATGTGATCCTTTCTCAGTATAGAGTGTACAATCACCCCCACCCTCTATAGTAAGATGATACCGTAAATACCAGTTCGATTCAGCCCGATGTGGCGGAATAACCATTGATCCCTCAACCACGGCGAACCGAGCAGTCTCTTGATGGATACTGGGAATCTGATCAATCAGACTTTTTAAAAGTGGGAAATTTTCGGCTTTATAGAAATAGTACCCATCATTTGTATCAAACCATGGGTCTATATCATGGAAGAGGTGACGATCAAGTGTGGGTGAAACTTCAAGAAACTCTCGACGTATCTTGTCGTAGTGTGCCTTTACGAGCCAGAGTCCGGGAATTTCAGGTGTGGATACCACACTTAGAATATCTATAAATGTATTCTGTATACCCACCATGATACGTTTCGAATTACTGAAATAAAGGCGATCTATCGGTGCTTTCAAATAATCATAAAGTAACATGCATACGGGAACCAGTAACACAGGCCACATTATTTTCTCCATAGATAATAAAAATGCCAGGTTACCCCAGAAAGTCTATGTATGCTGCCCCAGCACCAAATGAGGAGGTTGACACGGTCGAGAAGCGTTTTGTCATGCCTAACATTTCCCTTGTTCAAATTGCTCTCGTCATCATGGTCGTCGCCTACGCCTATTCGGCTCGGAAGGTGAATGGTGTCGTCGCGGGTTCCGTCGCACTCACTGTGGTCCTTCTTCACCTATATGATCATTTGTACCGTGTGAAACGTGGTCCCGAAAGCCTTTTCTTTTTGCCCAAGAAGGAAAAGTATGGCTGCCAGGCGTGTAAAAATTAAATACTCATAAATTATAAGTATGCGCGTCAAAATTACTAAAAGTCCTAATTCTAAAAAGAAGTTCAGGGCGACCTTAGAAGACGGCAGGACTGTTGACTTTGGTGCCAGTGGGTATTCCGACTACACCAAACACAAGAATCCTTCACGTATGCGTTCTTATGTACTCCGCCATGGCGGTAAAGTACCGAAACGTATTATAGCAGAACGAGATCCAAAAAGGATTCATAAAATGATGCTCGATGTGATATCGAGTGACAAAGAAGACTGGAAGAAGAGTGGTATCGACGGGGCTGGATTCTGGTCCCGTTGGTACCTCTGGGGTCACCCTACGTTTGAGGGGGCGAAAAAAAGTATTTCGAATAAGTTTGGGATGGTTTTCATCTAATATACAAGAAAATCTTGAAATGTCACTATTTCCCCTTGATTAATAAGTACGACGAAGTTGTGATCATCCTTTGTGAAAAATAATGGATTTGGTGACGCTAGTGTATATACACGATCTATGGTTATATTGATGCGATCCAGGTATCGAAGTACTACCGACAGATCTATCATGTCTAAAGCAATTCTAAATTTACCAACAGAAAACTCATACGTATCATCGTGATTCTTATTGAGTAAATGTTTCTTTATAAATTTTTCAGTCTCATTTTGTGGATTTGAACCGATAGTATTCACAGTTTGAGAATACTTCATCAAATCGCGAACACCGTGGGCGAGTTTTTTTATAAAGACGCACTTCTCTGGAGTCATACTCTATATTACCCTAAAAGAAATTATCTGTTCGGTACATGTTAACATCAAATGAACCAGTTTTTCCGGTTACAGAAACTGATTCATTTCCATATAGTTCCTGACATCCGATGTCATCTACACAGTCGCGACCATCATGATTCACTGGGATTGGGTACAGGTTTTCACCCCCAGTTGTAGTGTAGTAATGGTAGCGATCTCGGCGACCACGAACCTCCTTACCGTAAAGGGGTAGAGTCTCACCTTCTTCTCCTACGATGATACCCATCTGTTGCATGTATCCAGGTTTGTATTGCTTAATTGGTGGTCCTCTGAACTCTGGTGTACGTATCACCTCGCGCGATACGATAGGTCGGGGAGGTGGCGCCATGACTGGAACCTCCACCTGTACCTCAACGATCTGTGGATTGTACCACATGTAACCCACAGTGAGGACGAGTACAACGAGTGCGATCATCAACATTTGAGTCTTTGTCTTCTTCTTCATTTACTATAGTTAAGGAAAATCTTTCACTTGGAGATATGAAGGTACTATCAATTGATATTGGATATCATAATATGGGATTGGTATTAGCAGAGTCTTTACCTGTACCAAATATCACAGTGGAATATATAAAGAAAGTGAGTCTCGGAGACTACAAATATATACGATCAAACAATTTTGTAGACTTGATTCCTTTATTTGTAGAAGACCATCAAGAAATTTTTGATTCAGCTGATAAAATACTTATAGAAGCACAGCCACCGGGTGGTTTCACTAATATTGAAATCCTATTACATTACATGTTCAAAGAGAAGGTTTCTTTAATTTCACCTGTGAGCATGCACGCACATTTCGGAATGAGACATCTTGATTATGACCAAAGAAAAGAGAGAACTGTATCCATATCTGAAAAATATATCGATGGAGATATTCCATATGAAAGAAAACATGACATTGCTGATGCTCTATGTATGATTGTGTACCATAACTTTAGAAATTGTGTACATTTTTCGATAAGTTTAGGTACTCATAGGTTTACCTTTAATTAATTTATCGAAATCCTTTACAAACGTATCAAAATATCCCAAACGATATTGCACAAATGCCCAAAGTGCGAAAAATGTGGTTTTTGTCAGTTTATTCAGTTCATTTTCTTCCATTTTATAAATAGGTCCCACAACTTTTCCCATGAATGTCTTTTCCTTATCACGCCCCGTGACATACATCTCAGCCTGAGTCAAGGCACATGTATCATCATTTACTGACCAGTGATAAAAGATAAATGGAATGATCATCGAGTAAAATTCCAGGTTTCTTCTATTGTTCATGAAAGGTACCACGAGGATCCACAAAAGAAAAATAAGATGAATGATGAATATTATATTCATTTACTATATATAATGGTAAAAGAAAAAATTATATGGAACGACCAGCATGAAATTATATTAAGACAGTGGGGCGAGACCTGTGCGTGCTACAGGTTTATGCACCATCGTGCGTTCTTACTCTATAAAGATTTGAGTATGAAGTTCACTTTACCTGTGATTGTTCTTTCAACTATTACAGGGACTGCAAATTTTGCACAATCGACTTTACCTCTCAGTATTCAGCCAGCCGCGCCATCTGTTATAGGTGGTTTAAACTTGATAGCGGGTCTCATCGCCACAATTTCAAATTTCCTAAAGATTAACGAATTGATGGAAAATCATAGAACTGCCGCGTTATCACATGGTCTCTTATCTAGAAATATTCGTTTAATGTTAGCTATACCACGAGATGAGCGTAAAATTCATGGTCTGAAGTTTGTAGAAGAATGTAAAACTGAATATGATAGACTACTTGAACAATCTCCACCAATTCCTAAAAAAATTATGACAAACTTTGATCAAGAATACCCTCTAGATAATGTATTTACAAAACCAGAGATTCTTAATGTGCGTTCAATCCCACTTTTGAAAGTTCCTAAAACGATTGAACCCATAGAAGCTATAACTAAAAATACACCACTCGAGCACGTGGGTAAGTTCATTTCCAAATTAAAATCAGAAGAAATCATTGAAGAGGAAGAGGAAGAGGGAGAGGGAGAAGACTCAGACGTCGAGCAAGGTACACCAAAAGAATGAACATAGTCAAGTTGGTTAGAATTCCACATGCAATGTATGGTACAATTTTCCTTTTTAAAGGTTCTACGATACGTTTATGAAGTGCGTCGTTCTCGAGTACCAAATCTATAGCCTGATTAGTAAGATCATCAATGGACTCTTTCATTAAAGTAATTGAACAAAAAAAAGATCCAATTGTGACGACAATTCACACGAAACAAATAGAACTTATTAAACGTTATATACGGGAGGGGAAGAATGTATTTATATGTGGTAGCACCGGTGTTGGAAAATCATATGTACTGCGCGCTGTCCTTCAAGGCCTGAATCATGTTGAGTTACAGAGTGAACATATGAAAAGTAAGTCATTGTTTTTACCATTCATACGACCCTCGGTGAAACACGTGTTCATTGATGATTATGAACCTGTATTTAAACCGGTCATAGAGAAAGTTGCGGATGGTGACCGTATTTCTCGTGGATCTCTCCTGGTGACAACCACGAATATGTGTATGTATCCAAACTTTGAAACTGTGTTTATCCCTAGACATAAACCAGACGTTCTAATGACATTGACTGATGATCATGGTCCTCGTGTAGAAAGTGCAGCCATGAGATCAATTGGAAATATTCGTACATTTTTTACATATCTAGAAGGGTATGATGAAATAGATGACTTCAAAAGTCCGAAAGAGTTTATCGCAGAAGTTTTATCAGATCCTAACCCAATTGAGATACGTGATAGTGTCTCTGAACATGGTCACATGTGGGATGTATTCCAAGAAAATTACCTAAACTCCAAAGATGTGGATATTATTAAAGTATCTGGGTCGTTTTCGGATGCTGATATGTATGATAATCGTATGTACGCCCATGGTGAATGGAACCTCATGCCGTACTTTGTTCTTCATGCCCTAACTATTCCTAAGAGCGCTCTAGGTGAACCACTCGAGAGAGACAAAATTAGGCCCGGAAGTTGCTGGACAAAGTTTGGAAATTATAAGATGCGAAAACAAAAATTTGAAGAAATTAAGAAGAAATCGAGAATGGGTCTCGGTATAGAGGAACTTGGTCTATTAAAGAAATACGCAGAAAATGGAGACTTAGACCCATTGCTTGAATATAAAATCACACCCCAGGATTTCGACGTCATTAATCATCTCGCAGTTGGAAATGGCTTAAAATCGAGAGATGTAACAAGAGTAAAGAAAGCATTGAAACATGCCTACGAACGAAGAAGAACCTGAACCCGTCGAAGAATGTGTAAAGGTCATCGGCAATGAACTCCTATTCTATGGTGATGTTGATCGTGAAAATGCACTCTTGTTTGTCGAAAAGTTTAAAAAACTGGAGATTGATCTTCTGAAAAAGAAAGCTGAACTATTTGGATATGAACCACAGATTCGTGTACATATCATGAGCGAAGGTGGTTGTATCTTTGCAGGTATGAGTATGATGAATGTTCTCGAAACTTCACGGGTGAAAGTTATCACCGTCGCCCAAGGGTCTTGTTGTAGTGCTGCTACGTTTGTGTTACTCGGTGGTGCTGAGAGACGTATGGGGAAAAATGCATATATTCTCATCCATCAGATTTCTACCGAAATGTGGGGTAATTTTCAGGAACTCAAACACGAACTGAAATCGACGGATAAGTTTATGAAGAAATTAAAAGAAATGTATCTCGAAAAGACTAAAATCCCTGAGAAGGTTCTAAAAAAATTGATGAAAAAAGATATTTATCTTTCGGGTGAAAAGTGTCTCAAGTATAAGATTGTTGACGCTGTTGACTAATCGTCACAGAGCGCTTATACATCGCCAATATACATATGACAATAAACACCAGACAAAATGTATTTACAGTCAAGGGGACTGGTGATCCCTCTGGAGGTCTAAGTCGTTCCATTCTACCATAATTTACAACTGGAAGTAGAGACATCTATTTAAAGTTGAGAAATTAAATAAACCTAGTATGGAACGCCTTATAAAAAAGGATAAAAATGGGAGTGCTCGTTTTCCCGTTGGTGTGGTAGTTAGAGATTACGAATAATAATAGGGTATAGTAATGAACAAGATTGCGATCGATATCGATGAAGTTCTTGTCCCGTTTCTCAGTCCTATGTCGAGGTATCACAAA
>Ga0222650_1001335_pt1 | contig 12699 bp, 16 predicted proteins | sample AntAcemetagen367_FD_179820 | JGI IMG/M metagenome (GOLD analysis project Ga0222650, IMG submission 179820) | Saline water microbial communities from Ace Lake, Antarctica - #367 | ecosystem: Environmental > Aquatic > Non-marine Saline and Alkaline > Saline | place: Antarctica: Ace Lake...
TTAGAAAAAGCAAAAGAGATTATGGGAGATAACAAGTTCAAGCAAGAGTTTGAATGTGATTGGATAGCGAACATTGAAGGAGCTGTATACGGAGAGGTTATGCAAAAGATGGATGATAAAAGGCAGATTACTAGAGTACCTTACGATCCTTCTTTGCCAGTCTCTACCGCATGGGATATAGGAGTTTCAGACCACACTGCTATTATATTTTATCAACAACTAGGTTCAGCAATTAATATTGTAGATTACTATGAAGAACGAAAACAAGGATTACCCCACTTCATAGAAGTAATAAATTCCAAAGAGTATATCTACAAGGATCACTTTGGTCCACATGATATAGAGGTGATGGAATTTAGTAATGGAAAAACCAGAAGGGAAGTAGCTTATCAATTAGGAGTTACATTTAAAGTTGTGCCGAAAATTCCTTTAGAGGATGGAATCCACGCTACCGCTATGGCACTACCCAGATGCTACATTGACATAGACCATTGCAAAAAATTAATAGATGCGTTAAGACATTACCACAGGAAGTACATAGATAAAAACAGAATGTTTAGATCTAAGCCTGTACACGATTGGAGTTCACACGCCTGTGATGCCATGAGGTATTTGGCTGTGGGACTTCAAGAAATTAATACTAGACAAGCTGCTCCACAAAATGTAGCAGATAATAGTTATAGGATAATATAAATATGGGTTCATTATTTTCACCAAAGATGCCATCACTACCACCAGTAGCACCAGCTCCTGAGATGCCTTCTTCAGAAATTTCAGCAGAAGAAAAAGAAAGTATTGCTAAAGAACAAGCAGCAGTAGAACGAAAAAGAAAAGGTAGAAAGTCTACTATTTTAACTGGACCTTTAGGAGATGTCAGCGATGCTGAGATAGAAAAGAAAACTTTATTAGGATCATAATATGGCAAATCCAATTGAAACATTTTTTATTCCTCTTGCAAAATTAAAAGGTGTATTAAAATCTGATAATACAATAAATCAATCATCTCCTTATATATCTGATGTTAAAACATCTAAATCAAAATTATTAAATAATAAAGTTCCTAAAAAAAAATATGCTTCTATAGGTTTATCACAAATGCGTTCTGGAAGATCATCTACAATAAAAACATCCAGTTATGGTGTGTTAAATAAATTAAAAACTAAAAAGAAAACCTTATTAGGATCATAACATGGGAATTAGAAACATAATTAAAATAGCAAAAGAAATAATCAAACCAAAAAAAGCTAAAGTAGAAATTAAAAAAGAAGAACCTGTAATTCTAAAAGCAGAAGAAGTAATTAAAAAACCTGAAGTAGAACAAGTAAGAGTTACAGAAACTAAATCTACCTTAACTAGAGAGACTAATTAATATGGGAATGGCTGCAGCAATTACAAAAGCGGTTAAAATGGGTGCTGTTAAAAAAGTAAACAAACCTGCTCCAGTAGCTACTACTATAGCTCCAACCGCAGCAGAGATTTCTCAAAGCACAGCAACCGATGCAGATGGATATTCATCCAGTGTTAAAACAAAACGAAAAGGAAGATCAGCAACTATTCTAACTAGCTCAGCAGGAGTAGAGGGAGATGCTACACTAGGTAAGAAAAGTCTATTAGGATCATAATGGCAAAAACAGATTTAAGTAAAAGTTTATTAGCACGATTTGACAAACTACAAGGTCAAAGGCAAAACTGGGAAACACACTGGCAAGAAGTTGCAGATTATATGCAACCAAGAAAAGCTGATGTAACTAAAACCAGAGCCAGAGGAGATAAACGAAATGAGATGATTTTTGATTCGTCTCCTATTCAAGCAGTAGAATTACTAGCAGCTTCTTTACATGGTATGCTGACTAACCCTTCCACCCCTTGGTTTACCTTACGATTTAAAGAAGAAGATATAGACAACGAAGAAGAAGCAAAACTTTGGTTAGAGTCTGCAACCGAAACAATGTACACTGCGTTTAATCGTTCTAACTTCCAACAAGAAATTTTTGAATTATACCACGATCTAATTACCTTTGGTACAGCAGCAATGTTTATTGAAGAAGATGATGATGATTTAATTAAATTCTCAACCAGACATATTAACGAAGTGTTTATTGCTGAGAACGATAAGGGAAGAGTAGATACAGTATACAGAAGATTTAAACTTTCTGCTAGAGGTGCGTTGCAAAAATTTGGAGATAAAGTTTCTCCAGACATTATGGCAATGTCAAAAAAAGATCCTTACCAAGAAGTAGAATTAATCCACGCACTTTATCCAAGATCTGATTTTGATCCTAAGAAAAAAGATAAAGCTAATATGCCATTTGAATCTGTTTATGTAGAATATAAAAATGGAAACGAATTATCTGTTTCTGGATTTAAAGAATTTCCTTTTGTAGTACCTCGTTACTTAAAAGCATCCAATGAAATCTACGGAAGATCTCCTGCGATGACTGCTTTGCCTGATGTGAAGATGTTAAATGAAATGTCTAAGACCACTATTAAAGCAGCACAGAAACAAGTTGATCCTCCTTTGTTAGTGCCTGACGATGGTTTCTTATTACCAGTTAGAACTGTACCTGGCGGATTAAATTTTTATAGATCAGGAACAAGAGATAGAATTGAACCTTTAAACATTGGTGCAAACAATCCATTAGGATTAAACATGGAAGAGCAAAGAAGAGATGCTATTCGTGCTGTGTTTTATGTAAACCAATTAATGATGCAGAATGGTCCTCAAATGACAGCAACAGAAGTCATCCAAAGGAACGAAGAGAAGATGAGATTACTAGGACCTGTTCTTGGTAGACTGCAATCAGAATTGTTAAAACCATTAATTGATAGAGTGTTTGCTATACTGCTCCGTAACAATATGTTGCCAGAAGCACCAGAGTTTTTATCTGGAAGAAATGTAGAAATTGAATATGTTTCACCACTTGCTAAAGCACAAAAATCTTCAGAGCTACAATCCATTATGAGAGCAATAGAAATATTAGGATCATTAGCAAATGTAGCACCAGTATTTGATTATGTTAATTTTGATAACCTAGTGAAACATCTAGCAGACATAGTTGGTATGCCACAAAAATTATTGAAATCACAAAACCAAGTAAACTCTGAAAGACAACAAGCTCAAGAACAAGCTCAACAACAACAACAAATGCAACAGATGCAACAAGTAGCACAAGCAGGAGGAGACATAGCACCATTGGCAAAAGCATTGCCAGAGGAAGCAAAGGCTTTAGTAAACCCAGAAGAGTAATAGAAAGGAAAAAACATGGAAGCAAGTAAACAACTAGAACAATTAATTGGAAAGTTAAAAAAAAATTACGAATTTATATTCAATACAGACGAAGGCAAAGAAGTCTTGTTTGATTTAGAAAAGAGATGCCACTACCACGCTACTACTAATGTTAAAGGAGATAGCCATGAAAGTGCATATATGGAAGGACAACGCAGCGTTCTTTTATTTATAAAATCAATGCTGCAAAATGATAATGAAAAAGGAAAATAATAATGTCAAACGAACAGATAACGCAGGAAACTGTGCCTGTAGAAACAGCGACACCATCTACAGAAACAGTCCAACCAACAGCAACACTTAATACAGTTGCAAAATCAGATACACCTATAACACCCTCTTCTTGGAAAGAGTCTATCAGTGAAGAGTTTAGAAGCGATCCTAGTATAGAAAAATTTACGGAGATTGATGCACTAGCAAAAAGTTACATCAACGCAACTAAAATGATTGGTCAGGACAAGGTAGTTATTCCTAACAACAACTCAACAGACGATCAGTGGAGTGAAGTGTATTCAAAATTAGGTAGACCAGAAACAGCAGATCAATATAAATTAAATGTTAAATCTGATGTAGTTAATTTTGATGAAGGTGCAATTAAATCATTTGCAGAACAATCTCATAAACTAGGTTTGAATAATAAACAAGCTGAAGGTATTTTAGATTTCTATAAAAATAATATGGAAGGTACTGCACAGCAATCAAAGATTGATACAGAGACTGCTCAAGTTCAAGCGGAACAACAGCTAAGACAAGAGTGGGGTAGAGACTTTGAAGGTAAAGTTAAACAAGCTGGTGCATTAGCTAAAGCAAATATTAATCCAGATGTATTAGATATGCAACTACAAGATGGAACAAGGGTAGGAGATCATCCAGAAATTATAAAAGGATTTGCAAAAATTGCTAATATGATGTCTGAGGATAAAATTGTTTCTACAGAAAGCGAAAATGTAGATACCATGAAAGACATTGAATCAGAAATAACTACTTTGACTAATGATACCAATAGTCCTTACTGGAATAAAAATCACCCAGATCACGACAAGGTAGTTCAACAAGTCTATACATTAAGAGAAATGTTAAATGCAGAATAATAATCTAAACGATCAAGAGATTAGATTAGAAATATTGCGGTTGGTTAAGAAAACAGGTTCTGAGAACCAGAAAACAAACCCCTTGCCAACTGCAGATATTTATTATAAATGGGTTAAAGGTAAGACAATTCGCAAGAACCTTACTGACAAGAAGGAATAGACTCTAGTCTAACAGACTTTAAATGCAAGAAATGCCTGTCAATTTTGACGGAGAACCTTTCTGTTTTAATTTTATTAATGACCATGTGGGTTGTTAATATTTAACTTTAATAAATGGAGAGACAAATATGTCATCACAAATAACTACAGCATTTGTTCAGCAGTATTCTGCTAACATTCAAATGCTTTCTCAACAAATGGGATCGTTATTAAGAGACAAAGTCCGAGTTGAATCTGTGGTTGGAAAAAATGCTTTTTTTGACCAAGTTGGTTCAGTAACTGCAGTTTTAAAAACTAGCAGACATTCCGACACTCCGCAAATTGATACACCTCATTCAAGACGAAGAGTATCACTTGCTGATTACGAATATGCTGATCTAATAGACACTCAGGATAAAGTAAGACTCTTAATCGATCCAACATCTTCTTACGCTCAAGCTGCTGCAATGGCAATGGGTAGAGCTACAGACGATGTGATTATAGCTGCTGCAACTGGTACTGCTTACACAGGCGAGACTGGTTCAACATCTCAAGCTCAACAATCAGTAATTGCTGGTGGTTCTGCAGGTTTAACTATTGCTAAATTAAGAACTGCTAAGCAGACTTTTGATTTGGCTGATGTTGATCCTTCAATCCCTAGACACATTATTGTAGGACCTGAGCAGATTAATAATCTATTGGCGACAACCGAAGTAACAAGTTCAGATTTCAACACAATCAAAGCGTTGGTTCATGGTGAAATTGATACTTTTCTTGGGTTTAAATTTACAACATCCAACAGACTTACAAAATCTGGTAATGACAGACTTTGTATAGCTTTTGCACAAGATGGAATAGCTCTAGGAATCGGAAAAGATATTTCCGCTAGAATTGACGAAAGAGCTGACAAATCTTATGCCACTCAAGTGTACTACTGCCAAAGCATCGGTGCTACTAGAATGGAAGAAGCTAAAGTCCTTGGTATAACTTGCGTAGAAGCATAATAGGAGGATATATATATGGCTAATTCAATACAATATGCGAAGATAGTTAGTGTTCCTTCTGAGAAGGTTGATACTAATGAACTAGCAGGTAGAGTAAGAGTTGCATTTGCAGAGTACGAAGCAAGTGCAGAGCAATCTACTGTTACTATGTTCTACATACCTAATGGTGCAAGAATCTTGAGCGGATCAGTAAGTTATGACGCTCTTGGTGCAAGTACCACTATATCGGTTGGACACGGAGGCTACAATGACTCATCAGGAACAGCGGTAACGCTTGACGTTGATGAATACAAAGCAGCAGCCGCTTCAACTTCTGCAGCAACAGTTGTTGCAGCAGATACTATGGCTTTAGGTAGAAACAGTGTAGTTGATGCTGACAAAGATGGTATTCCAGTTACAGTTACCCTAGCAGGTGCTGATGGTGCTGGTACTATTCAGTTGCAACTATTATATGTTAAAGACTAATAAATAGTTTGGGTGGGGGAGCAATCCCCCATCTTTCTTTAAATGAAACATTTGAAAGAAGTCAAACCTGTGTTACATTTTAAGAAAGATGATTATGTTTATAGATTTGTTTTGGTAGACAGATTTAAACACACAGCATCTGCTCATAATGGATTTGATATTCATAATGAGAGAACGGAAGCGGAAATCTGGCAACGGATGACCAATAGGAAAATAAGAAGAAAATATATAACGAAAGAATAGTTATGGCAAAACAAGGTTTATACGCAAACATTCACGCAAAAAGAAAAAGAATTAAAGCTGGCTCAAATGAAAAAATGAGAAAGCCAGGATCTAAAGGATCTCCAACAGCAGCAAATTTTAAAAGATCAGCTAAAACAGCAAAGAAAAAATAGATGGCATCCATAGTAGATATTTGTAACGGAGCATTAAATCAGTTAGGAGCTACTACTATTCTATCCCTAACAGAAGATTCAAAAAATGGTAGACTTTGTAACTCAAGATATACTCAAGTAAGAGACGCAGTATTTAGATCTCATCCTTGGAACTGTTTACAAAAAAGAGTAGAACTAGCTGCAGACTCAACAGCTCCAGCTTGGGGTTTTAGTTACCAATACACTTTACCTTCAGATTGTTTACGACTGTTAGTTATTTTAGATTACGATTCTAATTACAAAGTAGAAGGTAGAAAAGTATTAAGCAATACCTCTTCTATGAAAATTTTATATGTATCAAGAGTTACTGATCCTAATGAATACGATGAATTATTAAGAGAAACTTTATCTGCTGCCTTGGGTGCAGACATTGCTTACGGAGTAACTTCTTCTAATCCTGTTGCACAGAATATGTATGAGTTATTTCAAAATAAATTAAGAGATGCTAGATTTGTAGATTCTACAGAAGGTCAAAATGTATCACAAGATTTAGGAATGGCAGATGCTATTGACGCTGGTACTTTTATCAATTCAAGGTTTTAATTTATGGCTAGAGTTGCGGTACAGCTTACCAACTTTACAGGAGGAGAACTATCTCCCAGACTAGATGGTCGTAATGATCTTACTAAATACAGTTCAGGCTGTAAGACTTTAGAAAATTTAATTGTATATCCTCATGGTGCTGCGGCTCGTAGACCAGGCACATCTTTTGTTGCAGAGGTAGCAGACAGCGATAACAAAACTAGACTTATTCCTTTTGAATTTTCTACTACTCAAACTTATATGTTAGAGTTTTCTAATCTTAAAATTCGTGTCTACAAAGATAATGGTTCAGTATTAGAAGGAGATAAAACAATATCAGGAATTACTAAAGCAAATCCTGCAGTAGTAACTGCTACCTCTCATGGTTATTCTAATGGTGATGAAATATTAATTACAGAAGTAGTTGGTATGACAGAAGTAAATGGAATAAGATTTATTATTGCTGATGTAACTACCAATACCTTTTCATTAAAAAATAAAGATTCTGTTGCCATTGATAGCAGTAGTTATACGACATACAGTTCTGCAGGTACAGCAAATAAAGTTTTTGAAATTACTACTGAATACACAACTGCACAATTATTTGACATTAAATTTGCACAATCTGCAGATGTTATGTATATCACTCACCCTTCTCACGAAGTAGCAAAACTATCTCGTACTGGTCATACTGATTGGACATTAGCAGATGTAGATTTTACAGCTGGACCTTTTCAAGATGCAAATATAACTACAACAACTTTAAATCCAGCATCACATACTGTAGGTACAGGAGTTGCATTAGTTGCTAGTGCAGTTACTGGTATCAATAGTGGCAGTGGATTTGTTTCAACTGATGTAGGTAGACTAGTTAATTTTAGAGATGGTTATGGTAAAATAACTGGAGTAACAGATACGACTAATGTTACGATAACTATTATAAAAGATTTAGGATCAGCAACTGCTTCAGCAGATTGGTCTTTAGGTGCGTTCTCAGACACTACAGGTCATCCTTCTTGTGTAACTTTTTTTGAGCAACGATTAGTATTTGCAGGAACAACCAATCAACCACAAACAGTATTTTTTTCTAAGTCAGGAGATTATGAAAACATGGATGCTAATATTGGTGGAACGATTGCAGACGATGATGCTATTATTTATACGATTGCTTCCAACCAAGTAAACGCAATTAGATTTATGACTGCTACTAGAACTTTAATTATAGGTACAGCAGGTGGTGAGTTTACAGTGTCAGGTGGTGGAACAGACTCTGCAGTTACACCAACCAATATATTAATTAAGAAACAATCTAACCATGGTGCTGCAAATGTAGATGCGATTGCAGTAGGTAACGCAACTTTATTTCTACAAAGAGCAAAAAGAAAAATTAGAGAACTAGCTTATAACTTTGATGTGGATGGTTATCTTGCTCCTGATATGACCATTCTTGCAGAACATATTACTGAAGGTGGTTTAATTCAACTTGCTTACCAACAAGAACCTAATCAAATTATTTATGCTGTTAGAGGAGATGGAGAGTTAGTAGGATTAACTTACCAAAGAGAACAGCAAGTAACAGCCTGGCATAGACATATTTTTGGAGGTATCTTTGGAACAGCTACTATTACAGTTACAGATTACGCAAATATAAAAAATGGAACAAGAATTGTTTTAAAAAAATCAGATGGCACAACTACCACTTTTACTTCTGCCACTTCTGCTACTTCTGGATTTTTTCACAACGCTACTAGCAACAACCAAACAGCTACTAATTTAAAAACTCTTATTGATGCAGATAGCAATTTTACCGCTACTGTTTCTAGTAATGTAGTTACTATTAAAGAAGTGGTATCTACAGGTTTAGATTACTTAACTATTTCTAGTTTTGACATTGCTAGACTTACTGCAACTAGCGAAGGAAAATCTATTTGCGAAAGTGTTGCGGTTATACCAACTGATGATACAGAATATCAAGTATATGTTATTATTAAAAGAACTGTAAATGGTTCTAGTAGAAGGTATGTAGAATATTTAAACAATGTTGATTTTACAGAAACAGATAATACTACTTTTAATTATTTAGATAGTGCTTTAGCTTATAGTGGAACTGCTGTTACTACTCTTTCTGGATTAGATCATTTAGAAGGTCAAACAGTTCACATATTAGCAGATGGTGCAACTCATCCTACAAAAATAGTTTCTTCTGGCTCTGTTAGTTTAGATAGATCTTCCACAGATGTGAAAGTAGGATTAGGATATAATTCTATTTTACAAACCATGAGATTAGATGCTGGTTCTCAAAATGGTACATCTCAAGGAAAAACAAAAAGAATTTACGAAATTACTGTAAGATTATATGAAAGTGTAGGAGTAGAAGTAGGACCTAATCTTTCTGATATGGAACGAATACCATTCCGTACTTCTGCAGATGTGATGGATCAAGGTATACCTACATTTACAGGAGACAAAGCGGTAGAGTTTAGAGGTAATTATGATACAGATGGATTTATATTTGTTAGACAAACTCAACCTTTACCTTTGACTGTTTTATCATTATACCCAGAATTGCAAACCAATGACTAAAGATATTTTACAAATAGTGCCTTATATTTCAAAACATGGTAAGATTATTCTAGCCAACCAAATGAACCATGTTCTTATGGATAAAGATGCTCAATTTGAAGGAGAAGCAATGGAATTAGAACAGACAGGTTTAGCTTATACTTGTATCATTAATGATGATCCTGTTGCGTCTGCTGGTATGAAAATTATTTGGAATGGAGTTGCGGAAGGTTGGGTGTTAGCAAGTAGTAAAGTTTGGGATCATCCATTAGTTATTGCTAGAGCTATTAAGAAGAACTTTGCACGATTGGCAAAAGAAAATGAAATCCACAGGGTACAAACTGCTGTAAGAGCAGATTTTACTATGGGTTTAAAATTTGCTAAATGGTTAGGATTAAAAGAAGAAGGATTAATGAAAAAATACGGATTTGATGGTTCAGACCATTATAGATATGCGAGGTTATTCTAATGGGTTGGCAAGCAGCAGTAGCAGGAGCGGTAGTAGGAGGTGCTATCCAATACAAGCAACAAGGTGCTATTGGTAAATATAATCAATCAGTTCAAAATAGAAATGCTCAAGTCGCAGAACAAGAAGCTGGACAAATAGAAAAGCAATTAGAGTTTGATATTAATAAATTTGACCAACAATTTGTTCAATTACAAGGCGAAACAAAAACTTCTATTTACAAATCTGGTGCTGAACTTTCTGGATCTGGATTAAGAGCATTAAGGTACAACGCAGAACAAGCTGAAATTCAAAAAGATGTTATGGAATATAACTCTCAAGTTGCACAATCACAAAAACTAGAAGAAGCAAATTTTGCAAGAATACAAGGTCAAATGGCTAGATCAGCGGCTAAAATGGCACAAATAAATACTATAGTAAAAACTGGAACAAGCCTGATGTCTATGAGTGGTGGTGGATCAAGTGGATCAAGTGGATCAAGTGTACCCTATAGTGGTTCATATGGTGGAATTACTGGTGGGAGTTTTGGAGAATAATGCCAAAAATACCTACATTTACATCCAAAGCTAGACCAACTGCAGAAGTAGGATCAGTTAGATCTAATCTTAGAATAGATCCAACACAAACAACGGGTGCTGCTCTATCTTCTTTAGCAGGTGTAGCACAAGATTATTATATCAAACAAAGAAATCTAGAAGAAAAAACTGAAGCTAATAAAAAATTTTTTGAAATTCAAAACAAAGTAGAAGAAAGTCAAGCAAAAGTTAAAAATGATTTTAATCAAAATAATGCAATAAACACATTTAATACAGATTTTAATAATGAAAAAAATAAAATATTATCTCAAACATCAAATAAAAGAGTTAAACAATTATTAGAAACAAAATTAAATATTGAATATCCAGAATATTTATTAAAAGTTAAAAAAAACTCAAGAAATGCTTTGCAAGTAGAAAATCTTTCAGTACATGACTCTTTACAAAATACTTTAATGGCTAAACATTATTTAGCCTCTGGTGAACAAAAAAATATTATTAAAAATCAACTAATTAATAATGAAATAGATTTTAGTAATAATTGGGAAACAGGAAAAACAGAATTAGATAAATCAATTAATGCTATAGAGTCAGATTTATTTATTACTGATGTTGAGAAAGATATTAGTAATAAAAATTTTGGTAAAGCATTATCTTTATTAAAAGATGTTAAGTCATCTAAATTTCTAGATACTGATAAAAGAATTACATTAATAGGAAAAGTTTCAGAAGGTTATAAGGTTTTTCAAAATGAAAATAATATAGATAATATTTTAGAAAACCAAATTGGTTTTTTTGCTAAGACAGGACAATTTAAAGATATGGATGATAAGAATATTCCTGTAAAAGATTTAGAACAGGGAATGGTTAGACTATCTCAAAAAACAAATGCAAATGGTCAATCAACTTATACTCAACCACAACTTGCCGAAATGTCTATACGAAATAATGTTATCAATCCAATTCATAAAGAGGCTATAAATATTGGTTATAGTAATTTAGGAATAACAGGTAATACAGAATATCTTAAACAAGGTTATAAACTTTATAAAATTTACTCTACACAACAAGGTAGAAATTTTATGAGAGGAACTATGAAGGTTGATAGAGCTGCTATTGAAATGTATGATCGTATGGATTATGCGATTAACTCAATGAAATTAACAGAGGGTCAAGCAATAGCAAATTTAAGAATAATACAAAGAGACATTAATTCACCAGGGGTTCAAAGAAAAAGAGTAGATAATGTATTGATTGGTAAAGCTACTACTAATGTTGTAGATCAAAATTTTTCATATAAAGAAGCAGAAAATGTAGAATTTATTTCTGATACAATTAAAAGAATGGCTAATACTGTTTACAAAATAGGTGGTAGCGAAGAAGATGCTATTGAATATGCTGTAAATTTTATAGATGAAAATTATTATCTAAATATTTTTGGAAATCTTGTTCCAGCTAAAACAAATAGACCATCTTACCATGATTCTTCTTTAAAATTTTATATTCAAGAATTATGGGATAGTGGACAAATAAATAAAGAACAAAACAAACTTGATGATATTATTGCAATAGATGTTGCTCCAACTGAATTTAGTGATGTTGAGGGAGTTAAAATTATAAACAGAAGAACCAGGCAACCTGTTACAATCTTTGAAAATGCTGCTGGAGATTTTGATGAAAATGCTTATGACGCAGCAGTATTTACACAAAAAGAGTTACTGGAAAAAGTTTATCCTTTAGCTGAAGATGACAGATTTAAAAAATATCAAAAAAAATATATTGATCAAAGAGATTCAGTTTTTTTATTTAATGAACAAGCAACTTTATCACCTTAGTATTATGGCAGAAGAAAAAATAAACAACATAGATCCTTTAAAACAAAAATCTCCTAATATAGAATTTATGGTAGATGAAAAAGGATTAAATGAATTACCTCAAACTGTTCCAACAGATGTAGATTATTTTTTAAAAAAACAACGAGGTGAATTAGAAAGTAATTATACTGCTCTTGAATCTTTAGGAAAAGCATTTGATTTAGATAATTTAGGTTGGAGTGCAATATCCAAAGTTAGAGAAGGAATTGATCCTCCTATTGATTGGGATTTTGTTCCTAGTAAAGAATTATTTAAGTTACAAGAACAGTACCCTGATTATATGCAGGATGCTTTTATGGAAGCAAGAAACGAAGAACATTG
>Ga0222650_1001337_pt1 | contig 12696 bp, 11 predicted proteins | sample AntAcemetagen367_FD_179820 | JGI IMG/M metagenome (GOLD analysis project Ga0222650, IMG submission 179820) | Saline water microbial communities from Ace Lake, Antarctica - #367 | ecosystem: Environmental > Aquatic > Non-marine Saline and Alkaline > Saline | place: Antarctica: Ace Lake...
TTGATAGTGGGTAGCTTTTTGTTCTATTTCTTGGGCGGATATTTAATTTATAGTGCGCTGTTTGCAGCGGTTGGTTCTGCGGTGGATAACGAAGCAGATTCGCAGCAGTTTATGCTACCGATAACCGCTCCAATCATCTTTTCATTTGTGATGGCACAAGTTGTCATCAACAACCCAGAAAGTTCGATGTCGTTCTGGCTTTCTATGATTCCGTTCACTTCTCCCATTATTATGATGGTACGTATTCCGTTCGGAGTTCCAGCTTGGGAATTGGCTTTGTCCATGTTCCTTTTGGTCGTTGGTTTTATTGGCACAACGTGGTTGGCTGGGCGTATTTACCGAACTGGAATTCTTATGTACGGAAAGAAGGTTAGCTACAAGGAACTGTGGAAGTGGCTGCGGTATCATTAAAGCCCCTCTTCCCTACGGGCATCTCCCCAAAGGGGAGAATTGGGATGCGGATTTCCGTTGAGTGTGCTGAAAATGTCTTGCAGCAGTATCTGATTTCGTTTTTCAAATACGAACTTCCTCTCCTTTGGGGAGGTCAGGAGGGGCTCATATGAGAGTAGCCGTCATCGACCTCGGAACGAACACGTTCAACCTTCTTATTGTAGATGTGTTGCCTTCGGGCGAGTATCATGCTGTGTTTAACACGAAGATTGCCACCAAGATTGGTGAAGGAGCCATGATTGCTGGAAAGCTACTTCCAATACCCATGCAACGTGCTAAAGATGCGTTGGCGGAATATCTCGAAATAATCGCAGAACATAAGTGTGAGAAAACATTAGCATTTGCAACTTCTGGAATTAGAAGTACATCTAACGGAGCCGATTTTGTAGCTGAAGTGAAATCAGAATTAGGCTTAGAAATCAATATAATTGATGGACTTGAGGAAGCAACGCTGATCTACGAAGGTGTTAATCTTGCTATTCCGTTCGGAGATGAGCCAATGGTTATAATGGACATTGGTGGCGGAAGTACCGAGTTCATTATTGCTGATAAAACGGGCGTGCTTTGGATGAAAAGCTACCAGCTTGGAATTTCGCGTGTGATGCAAATGATAGAGACGAATGACCCTGTTTCGGATGCGGACATCCAGAATTTGAATAACCTGTTTGAAGAACAGTTATGGGAATTAATTGAGAAGTGCAGCGAGTTTGGAGTGAAAACGCTGATCGGTTCGTCAGGGAGTTTCGATAGTTTTATTGAGATGATTTGGATAGCAAAAGGTCAGTCAAAATTGGCCAGCTCGGTTAAACAAGAGGAGTTCAATTTAGATGAAGTGAAATTGCTACACAAGCGATTGATTGAAAACGGTTACGATAGTCGAAAGACGATTCCTGGATTAGTGGAAATGCGCGTAGACACGATTCATTTGGCATCACACATGGTTCAATGGGTTCTGAACCATTGTGATTTGGAAAGGTTATTGCTTTCTAGTTATGCGTTGAAAGAAGGGGTTCTCCATCGGTTGATTGACAATCGAATTTGATCAAAAGTCTAAAGACGAAACCCTAAATTCGAAATCTGTTGAAATGGTAATTGGTTTTCGCTAAAACCTTATACCTAAAACCTATCTAAATGGCTAAGATTCTGATAATTGATGACGAGAGAAGTATTCGCAACGCAATTCGCGAAATACTAGAGTACGAGAAGTTTCAGGTTGATGAAGCAGAAGATGGACTTTCGGGTGTTGTGAAAGTGAAAGGCGGCAAGTATGACGTCATTCTGTGCGACATCAAAATGCCCAAAATGGATGGTACAGAAGTACTAGAGCGTATAGTGCTTTTAGCTCCCGACACACCCGTTGTGATGATTTCTGGTCATGGTGATATTGAAACCGCTGTTGATTTACTAAAGAATGGTGCGTACGATTACATTCCTAAGCCGCTTGATTTAAATCGTTTGTTAGTGTCTGTTAGAAATGCACTTGACAGAACCGAGATTGTTGCCGAGACTAAGAAACTCCGCAAGAAGGTTAGCAAGAGCTACGAGATGATTGGAGAGTCTGACGGCATCAATAAGGTGCTTGATATGATTGAGAAAGTCGCTCCAACTGATGCACGCGTTCTTATTACTGGCCCAAATGGAACAGGAAAGGAATTAGTAGCACGAGCCATTCATGAAAAGAGCCAGCGCTCGGACAATGCATTGATTGAAGTAAACTGCGCTGCCATTCCATCAGAATTGATTGAAAGTGAATTGTTTGGGCACGAAAAAGGGGCATTTACATCAGCCATTAAGCAGAAGAAAGGAAACTTTGAAACAGCCACAGGCGGAACACTTTTCCTAGATGAGATTGGGGATATGAGCCTTTCCGCGCAAGCGAAAGTTTTACGCGCGCTGCAGGAAAGCAAGATTACTAGAGTAGGAGGAGAGAAGGAGATTGTGGTGGATGTACGGGTAATCGCGGCTACCAATAAAAACCTGAGAAAGGAAATTGAGGCAGGAAACTTCAGAGAAGATCTTTATCACCGCCTTGGTGTAATTCTTATTCATGTTCCTGCTCTAAACGAAAGAAGAGATGATATTCCCTTGCTGGTTAATCATTTCCTTCAAATGATTTGTGATGATCAGGGAGTAGCGAAGAAAGAAATTGATTCTGCCGCCCTTAAAGAACTGAAGGACTACAACTGGACAGGGAATATCCGTGAACTGCGCAACGTGGTGGAACGATTGGTCATTCTATCAGGAAAGTCCATCACAAAAAAGGATGTAGAACAGTTTGTGAAACTGTAGATTTTAGAACAACTTCCAGGTTTTAGTTGCTTGATTACTGCTTAGTCGAAGCAATTTTACTCCGACAAAACTTGGCTTTTCAATGGTAACCAGTTCGTGAGCAGAAAGAGAAGAAATTGATTCGCTGCTAATCAGTTTACCTGATGCATCAAACCATTCTAGCGTTACGCTATCAAGTTGGTCTCGGCTACTGATTTGAATTTCATTTCCCCAAGTAGATAGGTTTATTTCGCGTTCAATAATACCAGTTATCTGCACAACAATTTCATTAGAAAGAGTAGGGCAGTTACCTAAAATGGTTGTACCCACTTGATAGGTTCCCGATTGTGTGTAAGTATGAGTTTGTTGATCTGCATTCGCGATTTCATCTCCATTCAAATACCATTGATAATTCGATTGCATATCGCTTTCTAACGTTCCGTTGTTGTCTGTAATTGCTGGAGCATCGTTTACACAATCAGAATTGATTGTACCTAAATCAGTTTCAGTACTGAGGGCAGTTTGAAAATCATCCCAAGCATCACAATCATCTTTCAAAAAGTAGTCGAACCAAGGATGGCAGACCGCATAACTAACTTCTTGTTGATCTGCGGCTGAAAGGCTTCCTGGAATTATTTCCCCTAATACGCAGGTGGTGGTATTTGATGCGAAATGGCAATGCGAACCGTTCTCAATGTTCACGAAATACTTGCATGCTGAACCAACCTCATCATAAATAAGAATATGGTGGTCTGCTGGAGGAGTAACTCCATCCGATGTTCCGGAAAGAACTAGAACAGGCGCAGTAATTCCAACAGCGGCACTTGCTGCTGAAGGATTGGTTTCGGCTGGCGCAAGACCAACAACGCAATCAACACCAGCAAAGCCAGAAGCACCTATAAAAGTGGCTCCACCACCCATGCTATGCCCCATCATTCCAGCCCGATCAGAAACGTGGCTAAAGAAAGGTGAGCTGTTGTCATTTCCTGCAGCTTGCATTTCAGTAACTAAGAACCTCAAATCCAGACCAAATTCTCCATGATTAGGGCTGAAAAAACTGCCTTCTGTAGTTGGGAAAACCATAATGTATCCGTCAGGAACGAGTTCTTCCCACCAGTTTGGGTAGGCCCCAACTTGCATGGCAAATCCATGTCCGAATACAATTATGGGAAACTCGCCTGTGGCAACATCAACGTTTGAACCTGAGCTTACTCCAGGATAATAAATCTCGGATTCAATTGCGCGATTGCTCCTAGCTGGGTCGTTGTATGTAATGGTTCTATTGCCAATCGGAAATTGCGCAAAGCAATTTGATGCAAAAAAGAAGGAGAGAATGAGTAAAAGGTTTTTCATGGTGTTTAGTTGATGCTCTAACTTATATATTATAAACGATCTTAGGCGCATGAAGAGAATCGGGCTTTATCTAATTGTCTTATTAGTATCGAATACCAGTTTTGGACAAAAGCCAATAGAACGCATTGCATTTGGTTCTTGCGGACATCAAATAGGAGAGCAATTTATTTGGAATTCAGTCATTGCAATGGGTCCAGAATTATGGATTTGGCTGGGCGATAATATCTATGGAGATACCCAAGACATGGAGGTGCTTCGCAGAAAGTATCAGCAGCTTGGTGATAACTACAACTATCAGCTGCTAAAGGAGAAGTGCCCCATTATTGCCACTTGGGACGATCATGACTATGGTGTAAACGATGGAGGAAAAGAGTATCCTAAACGAGCCGAAAGCCAACAGGTTTTTCTAGAGTTTTTTGAAGAGCCAAGTGGAAGTCCTCGTTGGACACAAGAAGGAATCTACACAAGTTATGAATACGGAACAGAGGAGCAAAAGGTGAAAGTAATTCTGTTAGATCAGCGCTACCATAGAGAAGAACCAGATACTGATGGTGACGTTCTTGGAGAAGCACAATGGAAATGGCTAGATAGTGAATTTAGAAACTCCACAGCTAAGGTTGTGTTGGTGGGAGCCAGCTTTCAGTTTATATCAGATCAACATCCATTTGAAACATGGGGCCACTTTCCTACAGCTAGAGAGCGAATGCTGAAATTGATAAAAGACACGGGCGTTAAAGGCGTGATTTTCCTTTCAGGAGACCGGCACTTTGCGGAATTATCAAAGCTCGAAAGAGAAGATTTAGCTTATCCAATCTATGATTACATGTGTAGCGGCTTAACACATTCCAACAACATGATGATTGAGAAGAATCCGCATCGGATGAAACGAAAGACTTACTACCACCGAAATTTCGGTCTCATCTTATTCGATTGGGAAAATGGAAGCGTAACTCTTCAGAACAGAAAGGTAAACCAGAAGGTGAGTTTTGAGCACACTATTCCGTTTTCGGAGCTGGGTTGGTAGTCTGGTTTTATCAGCATTACAATTTAACAGAACCGTATGCAATTGGCTACCTTTGTGGTAGTTCTTTGAATTATGGGGCCGACCGGTTTTGACAGCGATAAGGTTGGTGTGGTAAGCATGTCGGGTGTTGGAATGATCATCCGTAATCAAGTGTTCCAAATTTTACTAGGCGAATCAAACTTCGCGCTAGCAGCTTAAGTTAGACTTAAGCAGCAGCTGTCTCGGTTGCAACAGCATCTTACAGTGCAACTAATGAGGCATCATCAGGTAAGAATAAGCTAAGGGTTTTCTCGGCCCACGGACGAAAATTTCAGAGGATAAGAATCAGTTAGGTCGTCTCTTGCCGGACTGGTTTCGAAAACTAATATGAGAATACACATGTAGAAAGCTCATCGGACTATTGTTTGGACGAGGGTTCGAATCCCTCCGGCTCCACTATGAACTCTGTTTTCAAACCCCATAGTTAACTGATAATCAGTTGATTGTGGGGTTTTGTCGTTTTTGGTGTAAAACATTTGAGTGAAACATTTTTCATTTTATTTTCAATTGATATTTCGGTGCTCATATAAGTGATAGTTATAGCCACGTTGGTCAGGAAAGTTTATTCATAAGGAGATTTGAAGAGGTTTCTATAAAAAATCCATGTTTCTATTCTGATGGATATTTCTGGAATATATAGAAACATGGACTACAAGAAGATTCAGAATTATCGAGAAAAAATAAAGCGTAATAGACAGAAATTGACGGAAGAGAAAGACGAGAAACGAAAGAAGCGGCTTACATATATAATTGGCATAGATGAATTTAAAATTGAATTAGAAAAACTTAAAGATTAACGGATTGACGGCAATGACGTGGAGGTTTTTATCAGGGTAGCAGTTCGTTAGTGAATCTATGTTCTCGTGTTGTTGAGTAGAGACGTAACCCATACAGAGACCCGGTTCCTGCATCCGTAAAATGTTCTCATCAACCAAATTCTGTGCAACGACTATCCGTGTAGGCGTATTGGTTGTGTTGAATCAAAAAATGAAGTACCATGAATGGAAAAACGTATATACAAATCCTATACATATAAAGACAAGGTATATGAGCTTAACCAGTATCAGTTAGACTATTTTAAACGAGCAAGGTCGTTGCCGAAAAAGAACCTCCACTACATCGTCTGTCAGCAATCGATTCACGAAGACAATCTGACCATAAAACAGATGAAATCGTCAATTAGACGAGGTGTAAGACGATATGTTTGTGATTTGATACATGGACACAACCCAGCCTTTGAAAGCTTCTTGTTACCGTACCTATGTGTGTTCGAAACAGGCAAGGAATTTCATCTGAACCAGCGTAGGTCAAATCTTCACACAGAAGACTTTGACCTAGGTCTTCATTTTCATTTATTCATTACAAGCCCTGATGAGCATGAGATTTGTTTTAAGACACTCAGCAACAGAATAGAATTTGAGTTGCGTGCCATCAAGAAGAAAAGAGAATGTATCTCGAAGTATGATTGTCGGAAAGTGGATAAATTGAACAAGCCGTTTATCTGTTATCATACCAAGCAACTTTATCGAACGCCATCAAAAGAGATGATACTAACCAATACAGCATAAAAAAAAAGGGTCGAAGAACCCTCTTTTTTTGTTGATAATGACGAATGGTTATTTTCGGATAATTAAGTAGCCATCCTCCATTTTTAGACATGAAATTTTTACATCACCTTTCTTTCCGTTGTACTTCCGATAGTAGTAAGATGAAGGAGATGTTTTCATCTTCCATTCTTCTTTGGAAATCATAAGACCCGAATTTTTTGATAACGCCTCTATCTCCTTACCAAAGACGGTAGGCTTTAATGTTCTCGTAGAACGATTAGCAAGAATTTCACTCAGTTCTTTTTCACCAATTACTTTACTCATTTTGTTAGATTTTATTGATTAACCCTGCAATCCTAAGGAACCGATTTGAGACCTCGGAGCCTTTTATCATTTATTTTCTCCTATTCATCGGTTATGCGTAAATATGCCGTTCAGAATCAATTTGTAGAGTAAATATTAGTTGCACGAAAACTGGAAGTGGGTGTCTCAGTCATTATCACGATTTTAACCAAAATGATGTCACGGCTTGTTTGTTTTATTCTGTACTCGATACTGGTTGGTTTCCCAATTCAAGGGTTCTCACAACAGGCAAGAATTTGGGATTGCCTAGTACATGGTCGATACGATGAAACCATAAGGCTATGTGATTCGGTTCTCCAAAATGGTTCTGTGTATGAAAGGCACGAGGTTCTTGGGATGAAATCTCGTGCCTTGTTGTATTCGTACAAATTGGAAGAGTATCTAGGGACTATTCGGATAGCTGCCAAATACGACCCAATTCCTGAGCGTGCTGAGATACTATTAAGCCTTCGTACATCCGAGTATTATCAATATTCTTTAGCCACGGATTCCACAATTCATTTTGCCATTAAGGCAATGGGTCTGTACAGGGACACACCATCGGTACTGAATGATTCCCTGAAATCCTATCTCTACGCCACGTTCGGAAATAGTATGAGAAACGGTCAAAAGGTTGATGCTTATTTGAAAGTACATCATAACGAATCCGAACTAAGAAATCGGTATCTGATGTCATATCTCGACACGGCTTTGATGTATGCCGTGAATGACGAGCAACGAGCTGATATTTATACGAAGGCAGGAACTCTTTATTCCGATAGGGTTTGGGAGTACCCTAAGTTGAGGACTACACAGTTAGAAGGTTTCTCGGACGTTTCAATCCAGTATTTGAATAAGGCAATCTCGTTGTTTCACAACCCAACTAAGATAGCACACGCATACGCTCTAATTGGACTTAATTATCATTACCTACTTCAGTTCAACGAAGCCGAAGACACATTTGAGTATGCTATGAGCGTGTTGAAATCGGAAGGTGTGATTCAGTCACTTGAAGAACTCTTATCCATTACAAACTGGCGGGGAAGAAACTTTGAATTTTGGCACGAGTATGAAGGAGATATTCGACACTTGATAAAGGCGGATTCGTTGTATAGGTCTTCTTTGGATGCTTGGTATCAGCTTGTAACCCGTTCAGGTCAAAATGGAATGAATGATGGGTTTCGGATATCACCAACGAATAAGTTGGCGGCTACAAATTCCATGTTGTTTAAGGAAACTGGAGATACCACCTATTTATCAGAGGCATTCAAATTCTGTGATTGGTCAAAGTATGCTACCCTAGATATTGAGACGACCTCATTAAGCCAGTTGCAAGAGTGTCTTAATGATTCTCAACTATTCGTGCAATGGTTTATGAGGATAGAACCCAAAGTGAATATGGCTTTTGTCATTACTCGAAGTAAGTTTTTTTTGGTGAAAACTGGACGTGCTGATTGTAGTGGAAGACGGTTTCAGAACCTCAACGGAAGTCTTGGTTTGAACAAGTTTAAGGAGTCGTCTTACTTTACTTATGGTCGGTATTTTGCCTCAGTAGATTCGGTAATTAAAAGTCTTGGAATCAAGCAACTTATCTTAAGCAACTATGATGAATGTTCGTGGCTGAATCTTGATGTTCTCATTTCTGACACGTTAGCAACTTCATGGAAAGACCAACCATATCTGTTCAAACGATACCAAATAAGCTATGCCTTGTCTGCACGTTCATTTGTTGATAGTTATAGAAACAAGACAGCAACAAATTCTGGTGGTTTTGGAGTTTCTATTGGTAAGTATGACAATGAAGCAACACTTCGGTTCTCCGAAGATCTGACACAGAAATTGGAGAATGATTATATTCTTGAAAGGGTTGGTTTTAGAGGTAATATTGAGCAAAGCAGGGTGGCGTTGTGTTTTAGCCATGGTCAAGGAGCTTTAAGTGAAAGGCAGTCCTATTTACTCACTTCCACAAATGACACGCTTCGAGTTTCCGAGATATTTGATATGAAACTTGATAACGATTTTGTGATGCTCACGGCTTGTAACACAAATACCTCCACTCAATATCGGAGTGAAGGGGCTGTGGGTAATTTCTCGAAAGCCTTACGCTATGCAGGGGCGTTAAGTACATTAACCACAAGTTGGCAAATTGACGAGCGTTCAAACTCACTTATTATTGAACGATTCCTATTCCATTTGAGTAATGGCGTGGATAAGAGTAAGGCTCTTTGGATGGCGAAACAAGATTACTGGAATCAATGTGAAACTGATGAAGAGTTCAATCCTCTTTATTGGGCTTCTTACGTTTTGACAGGAAATATAAACCCCGTTGAAATTCAGAAAAAACAACGGTTCGATAAAAACTGGCTGTGGCTATTGCTTCTTATTCCAGTTGGTGTTGCTGGATGGAAGAAATTCAGTTGAACGGTTTTTCTTTTAGCAACTCCTCAGCCTTATTCTGATAACGGTGGTTTTGAGTTCTTGCAATTCCCGTTAGGACTTCTTTAGCCTTCGGTAATTGTTCCAGTTTCAAAAGGCATAATGCCATTCTGAACTCAGATTTTTCCTTAAAGGCACTTGATGTATTTACGGTTTCAAAATGTTTTATGGCTTGCTCGAAATCGCCTATTTCCATTTGGGTACAGGCAATGAAATAGCTGAGGGTATCATTATCAGGTTGCTCTTTCAATAAACCATCAAACCCAGTTAGTGCCTCTTTGAAGGCATTGTCCTTGTAGGCATTCATTGCATCATTGAATGTCATGTCTCGTTCCGAACTCATAAAAACAGGTAGTCCAACCTCTTTTTCATAATAGGTGGCATATAGGTCGGTATTAGGCTTGTTGAGCAAGAAAAAAGTAGCTATTCCAACCAAAGGAATTATCACAGCGGCAACCTTCAACCAAGTATTGTTTGAAGTTGATTGACCAGACCTGTCAAGAATAGCGTCAAAGTTCTTTTCAGATTTGGAAACGAAAGATTTCAACTTCTCATGGTCGTAGTCGTTTGCCTCTAAGAAATCCTTAATTCCTTTCAGTTCCTCACTTTGGGGATTCATGGTACGCAACTGATTGAATACCTCCACTCTCCTCTCAGAGTTGTCTAGTGAAGCAAGTACCTCCTCAACGGTCAATATGTCTTTACCCTGTTCCATTGCTAGTTCATAAAAGTAGCCCAAAGTTCCCGTGTCTTTCTTTTGGCTGTACTCAATGTGTTTCTACACGTATTGTAACTGATATTGAGTTTTTGGCTGATGGCATTATTGTCGAATCCATCGAGGTGTAGTTGCAATATATTCCGTTGTTGTGGAGGTAGGAATTCCATCATAACGGCAAAGTCCGTGTCTGTCATTTCGTGACTTCGGTTTGACCGTGAGAAAAGAGAATGGATGTTGCCCAGTATGTCCTTTCTGTTGTTCTGTACTCTTACTGTATCCAAACATTTATTCTTCACCAGAACTTTTAAAAAGACTTCCAGTTTGACGTTTACGCCAGATAGCTTGTCAACTCGTTCCGTTGGTGTCATTTCCAACAGTTTTACAAAGGTGTCTGCAACCACATCCTGAGCTCGTGTTTCGTCTTTCAAGAAATGAAATGCCTGAAATAGTAAAGTAGAATGATGTTTTTGATAGACTGTTTTTACGGCATCATTGTCTCCTGAAACAAAATTGTTCCACGCCTCAATCACCTCATTCTTAACCAGTTCAAGGTCTATTTGCACGTTTTAATGGTAGTGAATAGTACAAGCGTTAAAGCTACTCGTTCTATTGGTATGTAAGCTAAAGGTAGAGACTGAACCCTCAGTTCAGTCGGCTGAAATAGCTTTGAAAACGTGGTTAGGGTGGACATTAGAACGCTTATGAGAATGGATAATCTTATCCGAGGAGAGGCAACTGGCTCTCCCTCTAATCTTGGTGAGCGACTTGGTCTTTCTGAAAGAGCTGCGTTCAAATACTTGAAGTTTATGAAAGAGGAATTGAACGCACCTATTGAGTTCTCAAAACTCAAAGGGTCGTACAGATACGCTTCACAAGGACAATTCAATTTTAAATGGAAATCAAACTAAAACAATCAATATGAAAAAGCAACTACTAACCCTGTTCGGTCTTTTGACCCTTACCGCTGCCTCCATGGCACAAATACCCTACACGGTCATTGAAGATTTCGAGAGTTACAATTTGAATTCTCAATTGACCTCCTCTGTACCTTGGGTCGGGGAATCAGGGCATTGCTCTCCGGTAATCGATAATGCAGGAATCCCCTATAACCATATTGCTAAAAGTGGTTGCAATGCAGATTCACGGGCGTGGTCATATTCTCAGTCAATTCCCCAAGCTGGTCTTGATTCTTTGGTTGTTCAATTTCAGGCAAGAATCAATACTTCTTCATCAGGAAATAATGGCGGTCATATAGCTCTTGTTGATGATGTGAATGGCTTTAATGTCAACTTCGGAATACACTATTCCCCATCCTCACCTGCTTTTTCAAATTACTTTAAGCCATTTCTGGGTGGTGGTCCCGGTCTTGGTAATGCACATGTGCTCACCTCAGGTTCGTGGTACGATGTAATGCTTGTTATCGACTGGACACATGTTTCAGGCAATGGTTTGTTTGGGTTAGCCGAGCTTTTCTATAAGGAAGCAGGTAATGCAAGTTGGCTGGCAACCCCAACGCTTTCATACGAATTGGAAGTTGCAGACCCGTCAATAATTGTGTTAAACCAGCTAATGTTACGGTTAGAAGGTTTTGGGAGTGGGTTTGGCTCTGCGGATAACATTAAGTATAAGGCGATTGAATCATGTAATCTCCAAGCCAGCATCACTCCACAAGGATCAACCACCTTCTGTCAAGGAGGAAGTGTTACACTTACTTCAAGCTCAGGCAGTAGCTACCTGTGGAGTAACGGACAAACCAGTCAGAGTATTACTGTAAGCCAAACGGGTACATATTCGGTTCAGGTTACAGATAATGGTTGTTCGGCAACAAGCGCATCAACAATTGTTACGGTAAATCCAACACCAAATACAACGATAACTGCTAATGGTTCTACTTCCTTTTGTAGTGGAGGTAGCGTTACACTTACGGCACAAGGCTCGGGCAGTTATCTATGGAGCAATGGGCAAACAAGTCAGAGCATCAACGTAACTCAAAGTGGTAATTACAGTGTCACGGTTTCAAATAATGGTTGTAGTGCAACAAGTGGAGTTACCACGGTAACGGTAAATCCTACGCCAACTGCAACCATCATCCCGCAAGGAGCTACTACATTCTGTCAGGGTGGTTCTGTTGTTCTCCAAGCATCAGGAGGTGGAACGTACCAATGGAGCACAGGAGCTCAAACACAGAGCATCAATGTTAATCAAAGTGGAAATTATAGTGTAACGGTAACAGACGGTAACGGTTGTCAGGCCACAAGCTCTGCAACAACGGTTACGGTAAATTCAACACCAAATGGAGCGGTAACATCAAATGGCTCTACTACCTTCTGTAGTGGAGGTAGCGTTACACTTACGGCACAAGGCTCGGGCAGTTACCTATGGAGCAATGGGCAAACAAGTCAGAGCATCAACGTAGGTCAAAGTGGTAATTACAGTGTCACGGTTTCAAATAATGGTTGTAGTGCAACAAGTGGGGTTACTACGGTAACGGTAAATCCTACACCAACTGCAACCATCAT
>Ga0222650_1001338_pt1 | contig 12691 bp, 9 predicted proteins | sample AntAcemetagen367_FD_179820 | JGI IMG/M metagenome (GOLD analysis project Ga0222650, IMG submission 179820) | Saline water microbial communities from Ace Lake, Antarctica - #367 | ecosystem: Environmental > Aquatic > Non-marine Saline and Alkaline > Saline | place: Antarctica: Ace Lake | collected...
CTAAAAAAGACTCTTCTTCTTAGTGCACTTTTTTTTCTAGGTGTTAGTTCCTCCTACGCTCAAAAAAACTTCATCATTCGTCAGTTTGATGAGTCTAGCGGGCTTACCAGCAACTTTACGGAGGCAATTACCCAATCGGAGACAGATGGGCAACTAATTATAGCAAACAAAGCAGGGATTGCCAGGTTTGATGGCCGTGTTTTCGGAAAACTGACCTTCCAAAATGACACCGTAAAGGTTGATTACGCTACGAGTCTTTATAAGTCAAAGGACAACCTTTGGTTTGGTCTTTTTAATGGCAATATCGGCCAATACGAAAACGGAGAAATCAAAGAAATTGAAACAGGTATAAAAGGCCAGATTAAGCACATTTATGTTGACAACAACGAAGGTGTCTGGGCTTTTTCTCGTTCGGGAATGGTTTATTGGATTAACGGCTTAGACACCAGCCGTTTCAACATGTCCGAACATGACATGCTCATAAATGCTATTATTCCTTACAAAAGCAAAGAATTCATTATTGGAAGTAATGATGGTCTTTGGCTCATTCGATTTGAAACTGGAAATGACTTCCAAGTACTCAAAAAAATTGATGGATTACCGGAAACCAAAGTAACTGCTCTCAAATATGATACGGAACAAAACATAATATGGGTTGCAACCGAAGATGCTGGTTTACATAGAGTCTACTCCCCTTTTACTGCCGATGAAAAAATTGAAAAATTCCTCCTTCATTCAGAACAATCTATCGATGATATACAAACCATTTTCACAGACCATCTGGGTAGAATATGGCTCGGTACGTTTGGGAATGGCCTTTCTCGGATAGAGTTTTACGGAAAGGCAGAACGCGAATTTGTTGTTCAAACCTTTGAAGAGAAAATTGAGACTGAATACCTTATTCGAGATATTTTCGAAGATGCGGAACACAACATCTGGATTGCCACTTTTGGTGGAGGTTTAATTCAGATTGTAGAAAACGTCTTTCATCAACCTTTTGATGAAAATTGGCTACGGCAACAATCCATCACCCAACTTTTTCGTGATTCCGAAGGTAATGTTTGGTTAGGAATTGATAAAGGAATCTTTAAAACCTCTGAGTATTCTAAACAATCCAAGTTTGAATATTTCCACATTGGCGGAAATAAAGTTTCTGCTATTCACGAAGACGCGGAAGGAAATATTTGGGTTGGAACAACAACAGCAGGTCTGTACAAGCTAAATCGTGGGTCGAGCACATTTTCAAAAATTTCTCTAAACAAAGGAAATCTCGCCAATTCAGTCAATAGTATTATTGATACAGATGAGGGTCTACTCGTTTCGACAAAGTCAGGCCTATTCATTCTATATCTTAATGGGAGAATAAAGCGCCACCTGAGTACGATTGATGGACTACCACATAATAATGTCCGATACTGCTTTAAGGACTCAAATGGTAACCTTTGGATTGCATGTCAAGGCAATCGTGTAGCTTTTTTGGTTGACGGAGAGGTCCGTTTCCTCGAAAATGGAAATGGCCAAAGCATCGTAGATGTGAATCATATTTTAGAAGACAAACTAGGGCGTCTTTGGTTTGCAACTGCTGGCCAAGGAGTTTACGTATTGGACAAAGGCGAAGCGCACAATCTTTCGACCGAAGACGGTTTACCTTCCAATTACTGTTACCAAATGGTGTTAGACAACGATGGTAACGTTTGGGTAAGTCACCAGAAATCTATTGTCCAGCTATCACCAGACTTGGCCGTTTCTAGGATTGTGGGGCATGAAGTTTTATCTCCTGTAGAAAACACCATGATTACGTTCCTTTTCAAGGATTACGAGGAGAATATTTGGATCGCATCAACACATGGTGTTGTCAAATTCAATCCAGAAATTGACAAATCCAGTAAGTCTATTCCTCAACTTTCAATAAGCGGAATGGAATTGTTTGACAAGAACCAACCTCTTACTAAAAACCTATTTCTGCCTTACAAGCAATACAAAGTAACATTCAATTTTGCGGGTATTTCACTTCGCAATCCAGAGAACATTAGGTACAAATGGCGACTTCAGGGCTACACCGACTATTGGTCCGAGCCAATCAGTCAAAGTGAAGTGTCCTTTCCGCGATTAATAGATGGGACTTATAATCTTCAGGTACTGGCATCAAAAAACGGAGGCGATTGGACACCTGAACCTGTAGAGTACAAATTCACCATTAAACAACCCTACTGGAAAACTTGGTGGTTCTATTTCTTCTTCGTTTTAGCAGTTGGTGGAATTGTAGTCTTATTTGTTAGATACCGCGTTTACCGCCTGATGAAGGATAAGCAGGAACTTGAGGCAATTGTGAGTGAAAGAACGATAGAAATTCAAGATCAGAAATCTGAGATTGAAAAAAGCCGTGATGAAATTGCGAAGTATGCTAAAGACATTACAGACTCAATTAAGTATGCCAAAAGGATTCAGAACGCAATCTTTCCGTCAATAGAAGATGTTCAAAAAGTATTGCCAGAATCCTTTGTTCTTTTCAAGTCGAAAGACTTAGTAAGCGGTGATTTTTACTTCGCAGAGAAAGCTGGAGACGAACGAATATTTGGTGCCGTGGATTGTACTGGACACGGTGTGCCGGGAGGGTTTCTGTCAATAGTTGCAAGTAACTTATTACAACAGGCCATCAATCAAGTTGGTCTAACTAGGCCTTCCGATATACTGGAATACCTAAACCAAGGCGTTACGCGAACACTACACCAAAGTGTTGATGAAGATTCTGTTAAGGACGGCATGGATATTGCCTTGTGCTCGTGGAATGAAAAAACCAATATTCTTCAATTTGCTGGAGCATATAACCCGTTATTCTTATTTAGAGACGGAGAATTGATAGTGTACCGAGGGGACAGATTTCCGATTGGTTCGTTTATAGGAGAGAAAGTACAATCATTTAAGAACAATGAGATAAAAGCCCAAAAAGGCGATATGCTTTATATTTTCTCTGATGGATATTCAGACCAATTTGGGGGGCCAAACGGAAAAAAATTCAAAGTCCGGCAATTCAAAGCAATGCTCCAAAAAATTCAATCACTACCAGTTGACGAACAATTTGAAAAGGTCCAGAAAACTCTCGCTAACTGGCAAGGCGATTTAGAACAGGTTGACGACATTGTTCTTATGGGTGTTAGAATTTCTTAGCAACAAAATGAAATGGAATACGTACAATCAAAATCAACGCACGATTCAATGATGAGAATTTTTTTAATCAGTATATTGTTATTGTTTGGGGGTTCTCTTCAAACATTTTCTCAAGATTCTGCTGTCAATCTATTTAATAGTGCCCTTGCGAAAGCACAATCAGGTGATATGCCTGGTGCTATTGAAGATTTTGACAAGTGTTTGGCCGTTGATTCGGAAAACGCCAATGCTTATTACTGGAGAGGTTTGGCCAAGGCAGCCACTAATCAAATAAATGAAGCAATTGCCGATTTCGGACTAGCAACTAAGTATGACCCCAGTCATGCTGAAGCTTTCTTGAGAAGAGGCACGCTGTACAATAACGTAGGAAACCCAAGAGCTGCTCTAGACAATTTAGAGGCAGCAGTCAATTTACTTCCGGGAAATACGGATGCCTTGCTGAATAGAGGAATTGCTAATGCCAACCTCGGTAACCACGAAGTAGCCATAAAAGACTTCACATCTCTACTTGCACAAGACCGCTCCAATGAACTTATTTACATTAACAGAGGCATCTCACACAGGAAATTAAACCAGCTTGGCAATGCCTTGGAAGACTTTGACAATGCCGTGCGATACAACAAGATGAGCGCTGACGGATACGTGAACAGAGGGATTGTTCATAGTATGCAAGAAGAATATGAATTTGCAATTGCTGATTATACACAGGCCATTGTCATTGACCCAAAAAACTCAGACGCATTTTATAATAGAGGTATCGTTTACTCAAAACGAGATCAACATCAAGATGCTATTCGGGATTTTTCCAAAGCTATTTCCATTAATCCTGAAGATGCCGACTCTTACATGAATCGTGGCATTGAGAAGGTAATTATTGGAAAAAAGGATGATGGTTGTTCAGATATTATCAAAGCCGCCAATCTCGGACTAGTGGTGGCAATTGAAGAAAGAAACAAATTCTGCGGTTTCTAAAGAACCTCCAATCGAATTGTTTTTGTTCTTCCCTCCCATTCTATTTTCAAAAGATAGAGGCCTGATACGTTATCTCTAAGGTCGATTGTAATGCTCTTGGAGCTTGATTCAGTAGTGAGAATAACTTTACCAGTTACATCAAACACAGAATAACGAACGTTTTCAGTTCTGTCCAAATTAATATTAAACAAGCCCAAAGAAGGGTTCGGATACACACCAACCAGTAATTCACGTTCCTGAATACTCGTTGGGTCTCCTAGAATCTTAAAACTCCAATAACCCTGTGGAGCTGGCATAGGCCTAACCTGTTGCTTGCCATTGCTTGCCTCGCCAAAAACATAGTAAAATACTTTTGCATCCTGCTGTTGGTGCGGAATAAACCCTGTCCACGTGTTTTCACTCGGGTTGGTTAAACTCATTGCAACAGCATTGTAGCCAGCTGCCGTATCCGTGGTCCAATAAAGCGTGGCATTTGAAATTCCTTCCGCATGCTGAACTAGTGAATTCACTTCATAATTGTTGGTAGAATAAACTTGGTCATCCAATGGCTGATGAGCAATGAGCAACGGGTCGTTTGAGCTAACTGCTTTAGTGATACAATGAATTGCTCCAGAAGCCGTAATAATCTCATTGCAATCAATCCCAACTACTTTATACCCTGGTAAAGCTTCGCGATAAATACGCAGCGCTGTTGTGTCCCATTCTTCCTCGTATATAGGAACAAGAATGGTGTTATTTACGAAAACCGAATTCGTATACGTTCGATAATCACCCCACGTATCTGGGTATTGCCCACCTTCTGGCGGCATGGGAATTCGAATAATATTGTACTGCGTTCCGAATACAGAATTGAAATTATTCAGCACATAATTCAAATTAGATTCAATCTGCGGCCCATCAGCAACTCCCGATGGGTATTCTCCAATTAGGAGCGTTTCCTCATCCAACAACTTCATGTGCATATCAATATGATGAATGCCATCATACGGTAGTGTTGGCATCTTAATGTACCGATCAATACCCATAAAATCGTACATTAACTGGTCAACCTCATTTTCTGAATGATTAGAGATTCCAAAATCATTTGTAGCATCATTTTCCTCCAAAACCAAAGATGAAGAAAACGCAGTTCCAAAACCATCAACCATGAAATTCCCACCTGTATTCACAAGGTCATTCGGCTGCGTAAGTGTTTGATATAACGGAATATCCAGCATGTCTGCAATGGCAACCGGAATCACGTCATCATCTGGCCTCGGGCGATTATAAATCCAATCAACCCACAGCAAAGAATCAACATCGTTGGTATAAACATTCCACTGCCCGTAATCTCTAAACCAAATACTGTTACTCGGCTCATCCACAAAAACAATGTTGTTCTGGTCTATTCCATTCTGATTTAAGTGGCTAATAACTGAATTCTGATTTTCGGTCACGATGTAAACTATGCATTCCTCCTTAGCATGTTTCACAATATTCCTGAGAACAGAACGAGACCAAGTTCCTTCCCATCGAATACATAATCCGTCAATTTCTTCCCATTCCGCAGGCGTTCTTACTGGAGAAGATGGAGCCGTGGTTAAACCAATAGCACTTGGCGCCTGATAGGCCATCAATTTCTCTGCTTCCGTCATCGAATGTGGCAGAAATTGAGCCTCCGATTTTTGGCTAGAAATCAAGAGAAAGGCAAGGCATAAGGGCAGGAAATATCGCATATGTCAATTGTTCTACATCAAATTTAAAAATCCACCATCAAGTTTCTGTCAGCCAACAGCTATTTTCGCGCAGTATGAAAGCGGTATTTCCAATTGGTTACTTCCCTCCTATCAGCTATTTCGCTTACCTGATGCGTAAGGAAGTAATACTTGAAACGAAGGAGCATTTTGTAAAACAATCGTTGCGTAACCGCTGCACTATTCTGGGTGCTAATGGACCTCTTAATCTTCTTATTCCAAGAGCAAAATCTAAGGAAAGATTAACGATTGAACAAGTACAGGTTCATGATGATGCTGATTGGAAAACGTTGCATTGGAGAAGTCTGGAAGCCGCTTACCGAAATTCCCCATATTTCGAATACTATGAAGATGATCTTCAAGCGTTCTTCAAAAAGGAGCACACCCATCATTTTCAGTTAAATCTAGAATCCATTCAATTAGTTTGTAATCTGCTGGATATTGACTTTAACCCTGAATTCACTTTAGAGCACCAAGCAGACTTTGAAGAGCTTGATTTACGAAGCACTTGGAACAAGCAGGAATATGCAGAGAAAAACCCCGCTAATTCCTACCCTAGATACATTCAGGTTTTTAGCGATAGGCACGAATTTGCACAAGACCTCAGCATCCTTGATATACTATTTTGTCTAGGACCAAGAACAATTGATTATTTGAAAGAGTTAGAGCTTACCAAATGAGTTTGACTATTCCGTTTATAGATTTTGGTGGCGAAGGTGAAATCATTCATCTAGCTCATGCCAATGGTTTTCCTCCAAAGGCCTATCAGCAACTAGTGAATGAACTTACGCCACACTATCATGTAATTGGGATGGAAGCACAGCCTTTATGGCCAGATTCCGAGTTCAACAAGTTCAAGTCTTGGACAGAAGGCGCTGATGATCTGATTACATTTTTAGATCAACAGAAGCTCAAGAACGTTATTGGGATTGGACATTCTTTTGGTGCCATTTGCAGCTTAATTGCGGCTAACAAACGCCCAGATCTTTTCAAAAAACTAGTTTTAATAGAACCTGTTGTGCTACCTAAATGGTTTTACTTACTCAGCAATTTGCCTGATTTTCTTGTAAAACAACTTAATCCTATGATTAAGAAAACACTTGTCCGAACTGATACATGGACAAGCCGAGAATTGGTTTTTGCACACTTCAGAAACAAGAAAGTGTTTTCGTTAATGAGTGATGAAGCACTTTGGGACTATGTGATTTCCGTCACATCCAAGAGGGAGAATGGCGCTGTATATTTGAACTATTCGAAAGAATGGGAAGCACAGATTTTCATGACTGTAACCAATCCATGGAAAGATCTGAAAGAACTTAGCAAGCCATTTTTAGCCATTAAGGGCGAAACTTCAGACACCGTTTTTCCTCAAGTTTGGGAGAAATGGAAACAGATTAATCAAACAGGTAAATTGATTGAATTGAAGAACTGCGGGCACCTCGTTCCGTTTGAAAAACCAAAGGAATTGGCTTTGGAAATTTTGAACTATTTGGAAGGTTCCGAATTAATTAAGCAATGAGCAAAAAAATCTCAATTATAGGGAGTGGGTTTGCTGGTTTGGCAGCAGCAGCAAGTTGTGCCCAAAACGGGCATAATGTCACGGTTTTTGAGAAGAATAGTTCTATTGGTGGCCGAGCAAGACAGTTTTCTGCGGATGGTTTCACATTCGACATGGGGCCGAGCTGGTACTGGATGCCAGAAGTTTTCGAGAAATTCTACAATCGATTTGGTCACACAGCCTCCGATTTCTATCAACTAGACAGGTTGAGTCCATCTTATCGCGTGTATTTCGGTAAGGATGATTTCGTTGATATTCCAGCCAATCTTGACGAAATATATGTGTTGGTTGAAAGCATGGAAAAAGGTGCGGCAGATCAACTGAAAAAGTTCCTTAGAGAAGCCGAAATCAAATACGAAATAGGCATGAACGATTTCGTTCATAAACCAGGGCTTTCAATCATGGAATTTGCTGATTTAAGTTTGCTAAAAAACGTGTTTCGAATGCATGTTTTTCAGTCGATGAGTTCATACATCCGTAAGTATTTCAAAAACCCGCGGCTTATTCAAATCTTAGAGTTTCCTGTGATTTTTCTTGGTGCTAAACCAAGTAAAACACCCGCACTTTACAGTATGATGAACTATGCTGATTGGAGTCTTGGAACGTGGTATCCGCAAGGCGGAATGTACAAGATTATTGAAGCGATGGAAACCATTTGTAAAGAGCAAGGCGTTGCCATTGAAACGAATGCTAATGTGCAGAAAATCCTAACGGAAGGGAATCGTGTGAGCGGCATCAAAATCAATCAGAAGGAAATCTCGTCAGATATACTTATCGGGAGTGCCGATTATAATCATGTTGAGCAAGAATTGTTACCAAAGCAGTTCCGCAACTATGATGAGAAATATTGGGATAGCCGGGAACTTTCTCCATCCTGTATGATTTTCTATGTTGGCGTTAAAAAAAAGATTGCCCACCTACTTCATCACACCCTGTTTTTCGATACTGATTTCGACAAACATTTAGGTGAAATCTATGACACGAAAGAGTGGCCGAGTAATCCGCTTTTCTATGTGTGTGCACCTTCAAAAACGGACGATAGTGTTGCACCAGATGGCTACGAAAACCTCTTCATTCTGATTCCCGTGGCGGTTGACCTGAAGGATGAGGAAAGTACGCGACAACACTACTTCGATTTGGTGATGCAACGTATGGAGCACATCACTGGCGAAAGCATTAAGGAGCACGTCATTTACCATCGAAGTTATGCGCATCGCGACTATAAAACCGACTACAATAGTTACAAGGGAAATGCCTTCGGACTGGCAAACACTTTAAAACAAACTGCAATTCTCAAACCTTCTTTGCGTAGTAAACAGCTTAAAAATCTTTTCTTTGCAGGACAATTGACAACTCCCGGTCCGGGTGTGCCACCTTCTTTGATCTCTGGTCAAGTGGTGGCAGCACAGATTGAGAAGGAAATCGGTCAAAACCGTTGAAATAAGTTGAGTAAAAACGAAACCCCAAAGCAGTTGTTTGACCATGCATCCTACCGATGCAGTGAGGTTATCACGAATGCCTACAGCACATCATTTTCGCTTGCAATCAAATTCCTGCACAAGGATTTTGTCAATCCCGTACATGGTATTTATGGTTTTGTAAGGTTGGCGGACGAGATTGTGGATAGCTTCCATGAGTTTCCAAAGCAGGAACTTCTGGAGCGTTTCAAAGCAGAAACACACCGCGCCATTGACGAAAAAATCTCGCTCAATCCAATTCTCAATAGCTTCCAATTTGTGGTTAATGAATTGGGGATTGAACGTTCGTTGATAGACAAATTCCTTGCGAGTATGGAAATGGACTTGCGAAAGGAAGAGTACACACAAGAGAAGTATGAGGAGTATATTCTTGGTTCGGCCGAAGTAGTTGGATTGATGTGCTTGAAAATTTTTACCGAGGGCAATAATGAGATGTATGAATCGCTGAAACCTTCGGCTATGAAGTTGGGCTCTGCTTTTCAGAAAATTAATTTTCTACGCGATTTGAAAGCCGATTACAATGAATTAGGACGTTCATACTTCCCTGGCATTGATGTTTCTAAGTTGGATGATGAAACCAAGCGAGCGATTGAAGCAGATATAAAAGCAGATTTTGATGCTGGCTACGAAGGGATTTTGAATCTGCCAAAGAAAGCGCGATTCGGAGTTTACTTGGCTTACGTCTATTACTGTGCGCTTTTCACCAAGATCTCAAATATTCCTTCTGCCAGAATCTTAGAAGAACGAATTAGCATTTCTAAACCAAAAAAGGCATCGTTATTGTTCGGCTCTTACGTCAGACACAGTTTAAATTTGATTTAACATCAGCATGAGAGCTTTGCTCATCATTTTTATTCTTTGGTCAACAACTGCCGTTGCTCAAGAAGACCTTTTAGCGAACATTCGTCAGAATATTGGCGAAGTCTTCAAGACCGATACGGTCTGCATGAAAATGCATGAGGAGTTTGAAAAGACAGACATTTCCTCAAGCAATCTACTTCTTGGTTACAAAGGAGCCGTTGAAATGGGAGTTGGGCGGCATCACCCCAATGTATTTAAGAAAATGGGCTACTTCAGCGATGGCAAGGAGAACCTAGAAAAGTCCATTGAGAACGACCCAAAAAATATTGAGTTACGCTTCCTCAGGTTAACTATTCAAACGAATTTACCAGGGTTTTTAGGGTACGGTGAAAGCAAAGAAATAGACAAGTCATTTGTTCTCGAAAATTTGGAATCTGCGCCTAGTAAAGACTTCCAAAAGCGTGTTCGTGGATTCATTAAGAGTGCAGAAGAACAAGGAAAACTTTGAATGGAGGTTATCATCAACATACTCTGGATTTTGGCCGCATTCTGGTTTATGGAATTTGCAGCTTGGTTTACCCATAAATATGTGATGCACAAATTCGCGTGGTCGCTACACCAAGGCCATCATCTGCCTGCCGGAAATTTCTTTCAGCGCAATGATATGTTTGCCATCATTTTTGCTGTTCCAAGCTGGTTAAATATGCAGTTGGGTGTAATGGCCGGTTTTGATTTCAGGTTTTACATCGGGTTGGGAATACTCTTTTACGGCATTGCTTACACAGTCGTACACGAAGTAATCATTCATAACCGTTGGGGAACACGTGATAAAATCACGCATTGGTACCTTCAAGGGTTGGCGCGGGCGCATTTTGCACATCACAAGCATAAAGAGAAAGAAAATGGTGAGTGCTTTGGGATGCTAATTGTTCCTTTGAAGTACTTTAAGAAAAGTTGATTTTGAATTTAAAGCACTAAAAATCAAAATTCGAAAGGTTCCGTACTTTTCAATTTCGAATTTCTTTCTTTCGGGTTTCGAATTTTTAATAGAATGAAGTTCACCTACTTACTCGTAAATCTTTGTTCCATTGCCATTCCGCTGGCATTCTCGTTTGAAGGGAAATTGCAGTTCTACAAAAAATGGAAAGCCCTCTTCCCTGCCCTACTCATTCCAGCAATATTATTCCTGATTTGGGATAGCATTTTTACAAGCCAAGGAATTTGGGGATTCAACGGACAGTATCTCACTGGAATTTATCTGCACAATCTTCCTTTGGAGGAAGTGCTTTTTTTCTTCTGTATTCCGTATTGCAGTGTTTTTACTTACGAAGTTTTAAACCACTTTGTAAAACAAGATTTACTTAGCAAATATGCCCGCTACGGAACAACCATTCTCGCTTATATACTTGTTGCCATCGCCTTTCAATACAGCGATTTGGCGTATACATTCTGGACATCCATTTTCACGTTGGCATTTCTGCTCCTTCATTTGGTTGTGCTGAAAAAGCCGTATTGGAGCCGATTGGTATTTGCCTATCTCGTTATTCTTGTTCCGTTCGTTATTGTGAATGGAATCCTTACCGGAACGGGATTGGAAGAACCTGTGGTTTGGTACAATAATGCTGAGAATCTTGGTATTCGTTTACTCACGATTCCTATTGAAGACACGATTTATGGGTTTCTACTTATTGGGTCGAATATTTCATTGTACGAATACTTCAAAGGACGATTATGAGATTACCACAGTCGTTCGCTTCGACATGCTCAGGGCAGGTACTCCTTCGCAATGACGAAGCTCCGTTTCTGGTCGCTATTCACTGTTCACTATTCACTCGTTCGGAATGAAAATCGGACTGCAAACGTGGGGAACCGATGGGGACTTTTTCCCCTTCTTGGCGTTGGCTATTGGACTAAAAGATGCTGGACATGAAGTAACCATTGCATACACAAGTATTGATGGCAAAGATTATTCTGACCGAACTGACGCGAATGGAATTCAGCTGATTCGAGCTCAAGCTGATAGTGTTCTATCGGGAGGCGTAAATCCATACACAATTGAGGCAAAAGCAGGTTCTTTCAAAGAGTACACAAAGCTCTTAAAAGGCTACTTCGACCCGCATTCTGAAGCAATGTATGAGGCTTCTAAAAGACTATGTCAGGAGAACGATTTGGTAATTGGCCATGCTGTTTGTCATACGCTTCTTACAGCAAGCCAGAAGTATAATTGTCCACGAATTTCACTTGTGCTAACGCCTCTAGTTGTTAGGTCTAATTATGTATCACCCATTGGCGTTCAATTGGGGCAATTCATCAATTCATTCTTATGGACGGTTGGTGGCAAAGTTGCTACGGAAAGTTGGTTCAAGGTAGCCGCCAAAATTAGGACGCACGAAGGGTTGCCACCTGTAAAAAGCCTGCAAAAGGAACTCTTTACATCTAAGTTATTGACGATTGTGGCGGCAAGCAAAACACTAACTCCTAAACCAAAAGATTGGTCAGACAATATTCAGATGACTGGCTTTTTGAATTTACCGAGCAGCAATACCGATTGGAAAACACCGAAACACCTCCAGAAATTCCTCAATTCTGGTGAGTCTCCTGTGTACATGACTTTCGGGTCTTGCATGCAGTTTGAACTTGAAAATTCTACCAAGCTATTAATTGAAGCAGCTCGGGTATCGGGTAAACGAGCAATCATTCAATCTGATTGGAGTCAAGTTAAGAAGGTAAAAGACCCGAACATTTATTGCATTGAAAACACGCCTCATTCTGAGATTTTTCCATCATGCTCGTTGATTGTTCATCATGGTGGAGCAGGCACCGCACAAACCGCCTTGTTGGCAGGAAAACCTTCTGTAGTTGTGGCCCATGGTTTTGATCAGCCTTATTGGGGAAATCAATTGAAAGAAGCAGGCGCTGGCGGCAACGTATTGAATAGAAATACCGTTACAGCGGCACAAATAGCACACGAAATAGAGCAG